>Ga0187887_10000947_pt1 | contig 26431 bp, 18 predicted proteins | sample June2016WEW_7_10_FD_132977 | JGI IMG/M metagenome (GOLD analysis project Ga0187887, IMG submission 132977) | Peatland microbial communities from SPRUCE experiment site at the Marcell Experimental Forest, Minnesota, USA - June2016WEW_7_10 | ecosystem: Environmental > Terrestrial > Soil >... | reverse complement strand
CCGAGAGCTGGTGGAGTTACTTCGCGGATCGTCCGTGGCTGTCGGGCGGTTTCGCTTGGACCGGTTTTGATTATCGCGGCGAGCCGACGCCTTACGGCTGGCCGTGCATCAACTCGCACTTTGGGGTCATGGACATGTGCGGTTTCCCCAAGGACCTTTACTACTATTACCAGGCCTGGTGGACGGACCGGCCGTTGCTGCACCTGTTGCCACATTGGAACTGGCCGGGCCGGGAGGGCCAGGCCATCGATGTGTGGTGTTTCAGCAATTGCAAACAGGTGGAATTGTCTCTGAATGGCAAAAGTCTTGGCCGGAAGACAATGAAACCCAATTCGCACCTGGAATGGATGGTGAACTACGAGCCCGGCACGCTCTCGGCCCAGGGCTACGATACCAACGGCAAGCCGATTGCCGAAACGAAGGTGGAGACGACCGGCGACCCGGCCGCCGTTCAACTGGAACCTGACCATGCGACCATGAACGCCGACGGCAAGGACGTCAGCGTCATCACCGTTTCCGTGCGCGACGCGCAAAACCGCGTTGTGCCGGTGGCGACCAATCTGGTGGAGTTTGATCTGGAAGGTCCCGGCAAAATCCTGGGCGTCGGCAACGGCGACCCCAGTTGTCACGAGCCGGATGTTTTCCTGCCCAGGTGGCCGTCGGAGACGGTCGCCGTCAATGACGGCTGGCGCTGGGAAACCGTGCCGGACGTTTATAATTCAAAGCTGCCTGAGCTGGAAACCAGCTACGACGATTCGAGCTGGGCGCCGGTGGATCCGCAGGCCGCCAGCGGGCCGTTGCCCAATCGCGGCCAGGCGGTGTTCCGCACCAAATTTCAGGTCACCGGCCAGGAACTGGAGGCTGAAGCCATCGAACTATGTTTCGGCAAGATTGACGAGGAAGGCTGGGTTTATGTTAATGGCCAGAAGGTCGGGGAATCGCATGACTCGCAGTCGTCGCCCGCTTTTGATGTGAAACGCTATCTCCATCCCGGTGAAAATGTCATCGCCGTGTCGTTGGCGACCTGGAACGGCCCCGGCGGCCTCGACAGGGGCGTGACCTTGCGTCTGACCGGAAAGCCCGAAATGCCCCAATGGCAGCGCAGCGTGTTCAACGGACTGGCGCAAATCATCGTGCAATCCAGCAACACACCAGGTGAAATCAAACTGACCGCGCGCGCGGAGGGTTTGTCGCCGGCCACGGTGGTGATTCAGACCCAAACGGGCGTCCCGCGCCCGGCGTTGCCTTGAGACCGGTTATTCCGCCTTGAGGTTTAACTCCAGGTCCTCAATTTCCAAAAAACCGTGCAACTGACGGATGCGCGTGGGATGGCGCATTTTACGAAGCGCCTTGGCCTCGATTTGCCGGATGCGCTCGCGGGTGACCCGGAATTGCTGGCCGACCTCCTCGAGCGTGCGCGCACAGCCGTCGCCGATCCCAAAACGCAATTCCAAAACCTTCCGCTCACGCTCGCTCAGACTGCACAACACATCACCCAGCCGGTCCTTGAGCAAACTAAAGCTGGTGATGTCGAACGGATTGTCGGCGCCCTTGTCTTCGATGAAGTCGCCGAAATTGGCGTCCTCGGTGTCACCGACCGGCGACTGCAGGGAAATGGGTTGCTGTGACATTTTTGACAGCGCGCGGATGCGTTCCACGGGTATTTGCATGTCTTCGGCAAGTTCCTCCGGGGTCGGCTCGCGGCCAAAATCCTGAATCAAGCGTTTCTGTGAGCGCATCAGTTTGTTGATGATTTCGATCATGTGCACCGGGATGCGGATGGTACGGGCCTGGTCGGCAATGCTGCGGGTGATGGCCTGGCGGATCCACCAGGTCGCATAGGTGGAAAATTTGTAGCCGCGGCGGTACTCAAATTTTTCGACGGCCTTCATCAACCCCATGTTGCCTTCCTGAATCAAATCGAGGAAGGACAGGCCGCGGTTGGTGTATTTCTTGGCGATGGAAATGACCAGGCGCAGGTTGGCCTCGACCATCTCGGTTTTGGCCTGAAGGGCCTGGGTGGAGAATTCCCGCAGCCGGTCAAAGGCCTTGAGATAATCCGCGCACGGCATCCGGACAAATTCTTCCAGCGCCTGGATTTTCTGCCGTTCGGCTTCGACGAGGTGCTGCTGGGCCGAGGATTCGCGCTGCGCCTCCACCTCCGCCAGGGCATGCAGGCTGTATTGCAGCTTGTCGTGGATGTTTTCCGCGACCAGCGCCATTTCATCGATGACCTTGTGTTTGCAGCAAAATTTGGGAAACACGGTCTGTAATTTTTGATCCGCGCGTTTGAACGCCGTCTGGGCCCGATGGCGATGAACCTGGGTGCGGGCGTCCCGCCAGACGATGTATTTGTGATCCACTTCCTCGTCAATTTCGTGGATGCGCGCAACGAGCCGGCGCAATACCCGGAGATGGGCGTTGCGGTCGTCCACTTTCTTTTCAAGAATGACCCGGTCGAAACGCTCGCGCGGCGGTTCGGCGAGAAGTTTTTCCGCCAGCGCGATATGTTCCTTGCCGGCAAAACCCAGGCTGTAAATGGTTTTACGGACCTCGTTTTCCGCGGCCTCGATGCGCTGGGAAATGTCCACCTCCTGCTGGCGCGTCAGCAACGCCACCTGCCCCATCTGCTTGAGATACATCCGCACCGGATCGTCGAGCGCGTCCAGCTGGCTGGTGTCCTCCTCCTCGGCTTCGGCGGTTTTGACGCGATCGACCTCCGCCTGATTCACGATCTCGATCTCCAGACTGCGCAACTTGCCAAAAACTTCATCCAGCTCCGGCTCGATGACATTGTCCGGCAGCGCGTCACTGATGTCATTGTACGACAAATGCCCCTGCTCCTGCGCCAGGCGGATCAGTTGCTTGATGATTTCCGAAAGGTCCCGGGGCGGTGAACCCGGGGGGGCGCCATTCCGCGATGGGTCCGTGGCCGGATCCGCCGGTGGCATTGCGGCCAGGGTGGTACTGCGCGCTCCTTTTTCCCGGGCGGAATCCGACCCGGCCTTACGAACCTTCGATTTCGACATACGCACTCAATGCTTCCGATTCATGCACCAAAAACGGGCCCGAATATGGAAAAGCCCGTTCCGTTTCGTCAAGCGGGGAAACTTCATGATGAAACTATTTTTCCGGCACAATATAAATTCCACGGCCCTTCAGATGTTCCAAAATCATATCCACCGTCCGGCCCACGGCTCCCAGATTTTCGCGGACGACCTGGAGCGCATTACGCCGCAATTCCTCGCGCCGCTTTTCATCCGCCAGCAATTCGCCCAGCGCCAGCTCCAAGGACTGCGCGTCGGCCACTTGGACCGCCGCGTTCCGGGCGATGAAATTTCGCGCAATGTCGGTGAAATTCTGCATGTTCGGCCCGAATACCATGGCCTTGCCCGCCGCCCCCGGCTCAATCGGATTCTGCCCGCCGACCGCCGTGAGGCTCTTGCCCACGAAGACCAATGTCGCATGTTCATAGAAGAACCGCAACTCGCCGGTGGTGTTGACGAGCAAACATTCGACCTGCCCCTCGGCAAACCGCGCACTGGCAAGGATTTCGTTGCGATAAATAAATTTGACGCCCCGTTCCCGCAATTGCCGCCCCACCTCCCGGCACCGCTCAAAATGCCGGGGCACCAGCACCAGAAACAGCTTGGGAAACAAAAGCCGCAACCGTTGCGCGATCTCCGCCAGGGCGATTTCCTCGCCGGCGTGGGTGCTGCCGCACACCAGAATCGGCGCGTCCGGCGGCACGCCGATCTGCTGCAACAGCGTCGGCACGTCAAGCCGGCGGTGGCCATCGATCTTGGCCGCATCGAATTTCAAATTACCCACCACCCGGATCGCTTCGGGCCGGCACCCGATTTCCCGCAGGCGTTCGGCGTCGGCTTCATTCTGCGTGCTGATGCCCGTAAAGGCCGCGAACAGCGGGCGGAACAAAAATCCAAACCGCCGGTAACCACGGTGGGAACGGCTGGAAAGCCGGGCGTTGACCAGGAACAGGGGAATCCTGCGATCGCGTGCGCGCCACAGAAAGTTCGGCCAGATTTCCGCCTCAAAAAGCACAACGGCCACGGGGTTGATGGTATCCAAAGCCCGAATGACGGTTCTCCGCCCGTCCAGGGGATAGTAAATTTTACTGATGTGCGGCGGCAAATGACGGCGTAGTTCCGCCATGCCGGTCGTCGTCGTCGTTGAAACCACGATTTTCAAGTTGGGCATGCGTGGCTCGAGGGCGCGAATGAGTTGCGTGCACAGATTGACTTCGCCGACGCTGACGGCATGCAGCCAGATCACCTGGCGGTTGGTCAACGCCTGCTTGAGATTCCGGTGGTAATAGCCAAACCGCTCGAAAAAACCGGGAAGCCAGTCGCCGCGCCGCCACATCCGCAGGAAATAATACGGCGTGGTTAACACGAAGAAAAACGTGAATAGAATGTTGTAGAGCGTTCGCACTCCAATGGTAAACAGGACAGTCCCATTTTCCCGCAAACCGGAGCCGCGCGCAAAGAAAATGTTTCAATTCAACCATGAAAGAAGACCAGCCACACCGCCAGCAGCATCGGCAACAGGAACGGCATCGTGAATTTCCAGATAAATCCCGGAAACGTCGGGGTGCGGACGTTTTCGTGGTCGGCGATGGCTTTGACCATGAAATTCGGCCCGTTGCCAATATAAGTGGCCGCGCCGAAAAAGACCGCGCCCACACTGATGGCCGCGAGATTCAGGGCATTTCCAACCAATAGTTCCCCGACGTCCCGGGCGCCAGTCGCGCCCGAGAGAGCGCTCAAAAAACTGAGATAGGTCGGCGCGTTGTCCAGCATGGTGGACAGTGTGCCCGTGCCGAAATAGAAAAAGGCCGGCGCCGGTTGCGTGCCCAGCAACGCCCGCGCATGCACATCGAGCCAGTCCAGCGCGGGTATCATCGTGGCAAAAATGCCGATGAATAAAATGGCCACCTCCCGAATCGGATGGAAATTGAAGCGATTGGCCTCGTGCACGGCTCTGTGGGTGGTCCAGTAGGAACCCGCGGCCGCGGCCAGCAGGATGCCTTCACGCAAAAAGACCGGGTGGTGGATGAACACCGCGCCCAGAATCAGGCCCAAAAAAAACAAATTCGCCAGCCCGTCGAATTTCCAGGTTTCCGGCGCGGTTTCCCGTTGACGGATTTCCCGCGGCGCGCGGAGAAAGTTGCGCCGGTCCACGACGTAAAACATGGCCAGCAGGATTACGACGCCCAGGACCCACATCCGCCAGCAATGCTCCGCCACCCACCAGAAGGGAATCCCTTGCAAATAACCCAAAAACAATGGCGGATCACCAATGGGCGTCAGGCAGCCACCCACGTTCGCCACGATAAAAATAAAGAAGACGACGTGGTGCGCGGTGACACGGTATTGGTTCATCCGCAGCCACGGCCGGATCAGGAGCATGGCCGCACCGGTCGTGCCCAAAACGTTTGCCAGGACGGCGCCAATCAGCAGGAAAACCACATTGACCGACGGCGTCGCCTCGCCTTTCACACGAATGTGGATGCCGCCGGCGACCACAAACAGCGAGCCGACCAGCAGGATGAAACTGGCGTAATCGTGCGCCACGTGCAGCACGCGGTCCGGCGCCCTTAGCACCAGAAGGTAATAGCCCAGGGTGATGACACCGAGACCGAGCGCGATCTTGGGATAATGCCGGGACCACCAATGCGGGGCGAACAGCGGCGCCAGGGCGATGGCGCCGAGCAACAATGCAAACGGCAGAATCATCCACGGATTGGGCGCCATGATGTTTTCACTCATCCGCGGTCAGGTTGCGTGGCCACCGGAAACCAGGTCAAACAGAAACGCCGGAAAGCCACCCCTATTTTTAGGCAGTGATCGATGGCAAATTCGCTTGTTCCCACCTGCTTGATTTGCTCAATTGCATGCGCATGACGCAATCATCCGTTGCGCCGACCGAACGTTGCAAGTTTCGTCACCGGCACTGGGTCCGGTGTTTTGGGGTGGCGACGATCCTCCTCGTCGTGGTGGTCCGGTTTCGGTTGCTGGATCTCCCGTTGGAACGCGACGAAGGCGAGTACGCCTACGCCGGCCAGTTGATGTTGCAGGGTGTGCCTCCCTACCAGCTGGCCGGCAACATGAAATTTCCCGGCACCTACGGGGCCTACGCCATCATCATGGCCGCGTTCGGGCAGACCCCGGCCGGTATTCATCTCGGCGTGCTCGGTACGACCGCGTTAACGGCGGGAATGCTTTTCTGGCTGGGCCGGCGGTTACTGGATGAGACCGCCGGGCTCGTGGCCGCGGGCGCCTACTCCGTCCTGGCCGCGTCGCCGACCATTCTGGGACTGGAAGGACATGCCGCACATTTTGTGGCATTGTTTGCCACGGCGGGTTTGTGCCTGCTCCTGCCGGTTCGCGGGGTAATCGGTTGGAAACGTGCGCTGGCTGGAGGATTCATGCTGGGGATGGCCCTGCTGATGATTCAGCATGGCCTCTTCTTCTGTTTATGGGGATTGATCTTGCTGGCGGTCGCCAGGCCGCGCCCGCCAGGAATGGTCCACTCCAAACGCTTGCCGCTTATGGCGGCCTACGGTCTGGGGGTGATGCTGCCTTTGGGCCTGACCGGCCTGCTGCTTTGGCACGCCGGAGTCCTGGGCCGGTTCTGGTTCTGGACCATCAGTTACGCCCGGCAGTATGTGTCCCTGGTCCCGCTGGCTGATGTCCCGATGAAATTTTTGACCGGGTTTTCCCAGGCAGTGGGTGGAAACGCGCTGCTCTGGATTACCGCCCTCATGGGCCTGCGATTACTCTGGCTGGATCCGCGACTGCGGGAATGGCGGTTTGCCCTGATTGGTTTTGCCGTGGCCTCCTGGCTGGCCACCTGCCCCGGTTTCTATTTTCGCCCGCATTATTTTCTTTTGGCCCTGCCGGCCGTGTCGCTGCTGGCCGGTTGCGGCGTCAGCGGAGCGGAATCGGTTTTTCGGGACGCCACCGATCCCACCGCCGCGCGGAAAGCCTGGCCCGGTGTGGCGTTCGTGCTGATCCTGGCCGTGAGTGTTTTTCTCAACCGGCAGGTGTGGTTTGAATTGAAGCCGGCCCAGGCCAGCCGGGAAATCTACGGCTTCGACCTGTTTTCCCAGGCCGGGTCGGCCGCCGCCTATATCCAGACCGCCACGCCGCCGGGCGCGCGCGTGGCGGTGCTGGGATCGGAACCGGAGATCTATTTCCTGTCGCACCGGCGTTCGGCCACCAGCTACCTCTACACCTATGCGCTGATGGAACCGCAGCCGTTTGCGCGCCGGATGCAGAAGGAAATGATCGGTGAAATTGAATCGGCCCGGCCGGACTGCGTGGCGGTGCTGACGTTCAACGACTCCTGGATCAGCCGGCCGGAATCCGACCATGAAATCTTTGACTGGTGGAATTCCTACCGGACGAATTACGCTCTGGTCCGCAGCCTGCCCATCACCCCCGCGCCGGAGGGCAGCGCCATCTTGATCTACGAACGAAGCCAGACCACACCGGCAACCGCTTGGGTCCAATCAACTCCGGCGCCTCCGTAACCCGACCTTGCCGGGTTTTAGCTTCATCGGAGTTGACGCGCGAAGCATCGACTGCGACTTTACCCTGGCTTGGCGCAAAACGCGACAGCGTCGGCGACAAGCGACTTGTTCGCTGACATCGTGCTCGCTCCCGCCGTGCAGTCCCTCGCGCGGCGATTGGAGAATGGCGGAGTGTGGTCCGGTGCCGGCGTCTGCCAGGCGGCCCAGCCGTTCCTCGCCGTTCTGCTCCAGAATATTTTCCCGCAGCGACCGCTCGTCATCGTCGCGCCGGACCTGAAAGTTCAGGAAAGTTTCCAGCAGGATATCGAAACCTGGCTTGGTGAAGTGCGAAGTGCGAAGTGCGAAGCGCGAACCGATACCCCCTCCGAACCGGGAGCTGCCAGTTGCGAACTACTGTATTATCCACCTTGGGAAGTCCTGCCTCACGAAGGCAAACTGCCGCACGCCGACACCATCAGCGACCGCCTGCAAACGTTGGTGGCTTTGTCCGGCCAATCCACCGCCCGCCAGCCGCCAGCCGCCATGGTCGTCACCAGCGTCACCGCCCTGCTCCAGCAGACGTTTCCGCCGGGCGAGATTGATCAGCGCACGCGCCGGCTGGAACGCGGAGACAAAGCCAACCCGCTGGATTTGATCGAATGGCTCGAAGCGCAGGGTTACGAACCGGAAGCCCAGGTGACCCAAAAGGGCGAGATCGCCCTGCGCGGCGGCATTCTGGATGTCTGGCCCTTGACCCGGCCCTGGCCGGTACGGCTGGAATTCTTCGGCGATGAATTGGAATCGCTCCGCCACTTCGACCCGCTCACGCAAATCTCGGGTGAGGAAATATCACAGGTCGTTATTCCGCCGGGCGGCGAACTGGGAATATTGAAGTCCAAGGTCCACGGTCCGCAGTCCAAAGCCGGCGAGTTCGCCACCCTTCTGGATTATCTGCCGCGCGAAACCATTTTCCTCCTTTGCGAGCCGGAACAATTAACGGCCCGCGCCGATGAATACGCGCAGCAAATTCCACCGGACGATCCGTTTTTTATTCCGTGGGAGGCATTTCAACAACAGCTCACCACAAGAGAAATGACGGTGGTGAAACTGGACGAAACGGGCGATCCGGGTCCGCCATCCGATCCGTCGCCTGCCGAAAATTCGCAATCCGCGATCCACATGCCGCAATTCCAAAGCCTCGACCTTTACCGTCCCCTGGCCGGCCGCGCACTGGAATTGCCCGTGGTCGAGGCTCAGCGCCGTGAATTTTTCGACCAGCTCCATCGCTGGCTGCGGCAGGGCCACGCCGTTCACGTCTTCTGCAACAACGACGGCGAACGCCAGCGGTTTGAAGAAATCTGGACCGAATCAGGTCGGGCGCCAATAGACGAGAGTCGAAAGCCAGACTCTGTTCAATCCTCGACCCTCGACCCTCGACCCTCGACTCGCTTGGGTTCGCTCGCCCGCGGTTTCCTGTGCGACGACACCAAACTCGTCATCGTCACCGACGCGGAGATTTTTGGGCGTTATAAAATCCAGCGGCCGCGCCGGTTGAAATCGCCGCACGCGCTCGCCACCCGTTCCGCCCTGGACATCGATTTCACCGAATTGGAGGAAGGCGACCTCGTGGTCCACCTCCAATACGGCATTGGCCGTTACCTGGGCCTGAAGAATCTGCCGGCGAGTCCCCGAACCGAAATCCCGGGCCCCGGATCCCAGGCCCCGGACGCCAGTACCGAGTGCCTGGTCATCGAATACGCCCCGGCCCATGCCGGCGATGAACCGCCGAAACTTTACGTGCCGGTGACCGAAGCGCATCTGGTCGGCAAGTATGTCGGCGCGGGCAAGGCGCACCCGCCGCTGAACACGCTGGGGGGCACGCGCTGGAAAAAGGCGAAGGAACAGGCCGAACGCGCCGTGCGCGATGTCGCCGCTGAACTGTTGCAAATCCAGGCCGTGCGCGAATCCCAACCCGGCCACGCCTGCAAACCCGATGTCCCCTGGCAGCGCGAGTTTGAAGGCGCGTTCATCTTTGAGGAAACCCCGGATCAATGGCGCGCGATTCAGGAAACCAAATCCGACATGGAAAAACCGAAGCCGATGGACCGGCTGATCTGCGGCGACGTCGGTTTCGGCAAAACCGAGGTGGCGATCCGGGCGGCGTTCAAGGCCGTGATGGATGGCCGGCAGGTCGCCGTGCTGGTGCCCACGACGGTCCTGGCGCAACAGCATTTCAACACCTTTCGTGAGCGGATGGCGGATTATCCGGTGCGCATTGAATTACTCTCGCGTTTTCGCTCCCGCCGCGAGCAGCAGCGCGTCGTCAGGGACCTGGCCAGCGGCGCCGTGGACATCGTCATCGGCACCCACCGGTTGATTCAAAACGACATCACTTTCAAGGACCTCGGCCTGGTCGTGATTGACGAGGAGCAACGGTTCGGCGTGTTGCACAAGGAAAAGTTCAAGCGCCTGCGCACGCTGGTGGATGTGCTGACGCTTAGCGCCACGCCGATCCCGCGCACGCTGTATCTGGCGCTCACCGGCGCGCGCGACATGAGCACCATCCAGACGCCGCCGCACGACCGCCTGCCGGTCGAGACCATCGTCACCCAGTTCGACGAGCGCGTCATCCGCGACGCCATCCAGCGGGAACTGAATCGGGGCGGCCAGGTTTTCTTTCTGCACAACCGCGTGATCACGATTCAGATGATGGCCGACCGGCTGAAACGGCTGCTGCCGCACGCGCGCATCCTCGTCGGCCACGGCCAGATGGACGCGGATGAACTGGAGGAAGTGATGACAAAATTCGTCAATGGCGAGGCGGACGTCCTGTTGTCCACCACCATCATCGAAAGCGGCCTGGATATTCCGAACGCGAACACCATCATCATCGACCGTGCCGACCGGTTCGGGTTGAGCGATTTATATCAATTGCGCGGCCGCGTCGGGCGTTACAAGCACCAGGCCTACGCGTATCTGCTGTTGCCGCGTCACGTGAGCCTGCTCACCGACGTGCGCAAACGCATCAGCGCCATCCGGCAATACTCCACGCTGGGCAGCGGCTTCAAAATCGCAATGCGCGACCTCGAAATCCGCGGCGCGGGCAACCTGCTTGGCTCGGAACAGAGCGGCCATATCACCGCCGTCGGTTTTGAGCTTTACTGCCAGTTGCTCAAGCAAAGCGTTTCATCGTTGAAAGGCGAAAAAGTGAAGCCGCGCGTGGCAGTGAGCGTGAAACTGGATTTTCTGGAAGGGACGGATGGCCGGTTGCCGTCGCAAAATGACAAATCAGCCTCCCTGCCTCACGCTTACGTCACCGAGCCGCAGCATCGCATCGAAATTTACCGCAAACTGGCGCAAGCCACGGACAAATCCGCACTGGAGAGTCTGCAAAAGGAAATGCGCGACCGTTTTGGCCCGCTGCCGCCACCGGTGGAATTGCTGCTGCTCGTGGCCGAACTGAAAATGATTGCGGGCGAAAAGGCAGTGACGGTCATCGAGGTCAAGGATGACAAGTTAATGCTGACGCGCCATGCCGATTTCATCACGCTCGGAGGAAAATTCCCGCGGCTCACCAAAAAGAACCCCCCGGCACGCTTGAAGGAAATCAAGCGGCTGTTGCTGGCCATTTGAAATTCGGCGTTGCCCTGCGCGGTGTCGACGGGCATTTTCGTTACGGTCATGTTCGAATCCGGCACTGATAACGCGCTCGTTCCAAACCCCTTGAAAAGCCGGCGGCGGCATGGCCGGGTGGCGGCGCTGGTGAGGGCGCGAATTTACCGGCAGTGGTTCAGTCGGCACATCTCCAGACCATGTTGTTGAAGCGATTATCCAGACCCGGGGCGGAAACCGTGGCCGCATTGATCGGCACCACGTTCTCCGCAATCCTGCTGATTTTGACGGCAATGAACGCGGGACCGCTGTGGCGTGACGAGGTAAACACCCTCAACCTGGCGCAAATGTCCTCGCTGAAGGAAATCTGGAACAACCTGCCGTTTGAATCGTTCCCCCCCCTCTGGCCGCTGCTGCTGCGCGGCGGCAGTTCGCTGGGCCTGATAGGCAGTGACGGGAGTGTCCGCATGCTGGGGCTGTGCGTGGGTTTGTTTTTCCTGACATCCCTGTGGTTATGCTCGCGCTGGACGGGAAATCGCGCACCGATTCTGAGCCTCGCACTGCTGGGCAGCCTGCCGGCGTTCCTCTTCATCGTGGGGGCCAATCGGGCTTATGGCCTGGCGGCGTGCCTGCTGGTGCTGAGTTTCGGAATGATCTGGCGCCTGGTGGAGCTTCCGTCGAGGTCGCGGGTTCTGGGAGCCGGACTCGTCGGCCTGCTGTTTGCGCAATGCGTCTATTACGACGTGGTCTTTTTATTCGCCATGCTCGCCGGCGGAGCAGCGGTGATCATTCGGCGGCAGCAGTGGAAGACATTATGGGCGCTGATGGTAATCGGTGTCGTGTCCGGCGCGTCCCTGGCGATCTACCTCCCCATCATCCACCGGGGCTCCGTTTATCTGCCCATGAACCAGAACCCCGACTTCAATTCCGCAATCCTGTGGAATCGACTCGGTCTCGCGCTTACGGCGCGGAGCAGCGCTCAACCCGAGGGGGCGGTTGGCCCGGAGATCTGGATTTGGGTTGTACTGCTGTTGTGCGGATTGGTTGCGGCACTGGCAGCCCAGCGGGCATGGGAACATCAGAAGCAAAACCAGGAAACCGCCATGGCAGGCCTGCTTCGGAACCGCGCTGACCTGGCGCTGTTTTGTGTGGTGAGCATGATCCTCGGAACGGCGGGGTATTCAGTTTTTCTGCTCCGATTACATTACGTGACGCAGGCATGGTATTACGTCGAAATGTTCAGTCTGTGTGCGATTTCACTCGACGGACTGTTGAACGCAAACTGGCCGGCGTTACGGCCGTGGGGGCTGCTGCGCATCGGGCTCATGGCGGCGATGATGGCCGGGAACGCCACAGCCGCATGGGAGGAAGCGCATACCCGGCGGAGTAATGTGGACCTGATCGCCGCTGTTCTCGGCCAGAAAGTCACAGCGGGGGATCTGATCGTGGTGCAAGGACCATGGGAGGGAATCACGTTCAACCGGTATTACCACGGCCCGGCCCGCTGGGTCACCGTGCCTCCGATCAACTCGCACCAGGTGCATCGCAACGACCTGGTCATGGATAGGTTGAACCAAGCGGATCCGATGGCTCCCGTGTTGCATCTGATTACCGACACGCTGCGGAGCGGCCATAATGTCTGGATCGTGGGGGACATGGTGATCGTGGATCCGACGGTATCGCCGTCATCGAATCCCCCGACGGCAATGTGGTTGTCCTCGTACTTTGCCTGGTGTGCACAGGTTACGGCCTGTTTGCAAAAGTGTGCAGTGCGGGAGCAGGATCTGAAAATACCGGGGTATCAGCCGGTGAACCGGCTGGAAAAACTCCCGGTGTGGGAATTCATGGGCTACAAATCCGGGGCGGACCAGCGCGATCGGCCGCCCGCAGGAACCTGATTACAACCACACATCATCGTAAGGACATAAGGCACACGAAGACGGCCATGTCCGGAACGCGTTTCCCCCTTCGAAAACCGCTAAAGCCGGCGAGTCATCTTGGCGCGATTCCCGCCGGCGCCGGCTCACCGATAATATGCGCTTGGTAGAGATGAAGCTGGCAGTCCTCGAACTGCGGCGTTTCGTCCGTGTTCAAGACGGTATCGAACCGGATGTTCAGGCCGTAGTGCTCCCGATAAAATGTCCTGAGAGGTTCGAGCCATCTGGTTCCCATCAGGAAAAAGACGTCCGGCCGCTTCACCAGCGAAAGAGCATAAGGACGGAGTTGATGTTGTTGCAGGATTCGGTTGTAGAGTGGCGACTGGGTGATCCAACCGTAAGGCACGATAGAAAAGGGAATCTTTTCCGTTGCAGGATAAAAGAAAAGGCATCGTTCCAACACGGAATCGAAGGGCAATGCAATCAGGGTTGGGGTTTGTGGCCCCGGCAAAAGCGTGCGGATCGGGCCAAGGATTTTGTGACTGACCTGCTCCAGGTCCCGGCCTTTGGCATTGGCCGTCCGCAAGCTGTCAGCCAACTGCGCCAGGCAAAAGAGGCATAACACGGCCCAAACCGGGACCAGCACGAGCGCCAACCGCCGCCCAGCTTGAGCCCGCCAGCGTGGCACCGGGGAGGCTGACAAATCGGGCGAGGTGGCGGCCACCGTCCGGTTTCGGAAGCCGGTTACCCAATAGAGACAGATGGCGAGCATAAACAGCGGAAGGTTGTAAGAGACGCGTTCCGGCAGGCGGGCGGTCGTTAAGAGATAAACGCTTAACCCCACCAAAAGACCGTAAGAAATCAGCAACGTGACCAGCCAACGCTGACGAGAGGCCCCCGCGACCAGAAGACACCCGATCGCATTCAGCATGGCCAGCTTCATCAGAATGCCCGCGTCACCCCCCAACAGCTTCGGCAGATACAGATCGCCGGCCGGAAACCTCCACAAAATTGCCGGTTCGTCCCGTGCCAACGCCTTCAGCCGGGTCAAAAGAAGGCGCAGCCTGGGCACACCGGCATAGACGTCGGGGTCGGAGAAATAATAATGGGAAAACATCCATCCGTCGTTTTGGCTCCAGCCGACTGCGGAATCCGCCTCCGGAATGAATTTCTCCAGCGGTGTATCGTGGATTTCACCGCGCAGCCGGTTGTACTCCGAATACCCGGCCCACGCCGGGTCGCGCTGGTAGGCCCAACGATTGACTTCGTGCAGGACCAGAACGATGCCCGCGCAGGCCAAACCCGTTGCCAGCAGCCGACGCCAGCCGGCCAAGCCAAACCGTTCCCATAGAAAAGGGGTGGCGATCACCGCCAACAACAGCGCGACGGGCTCCCGAACCAGGCCCATCAGGCCCACCAAAGCGGCTCCGCCAATCACCTCGGGCCAATGCGCCGGAGATCCCGGCCGGAGTCCGTCCACCAGCATTAATAAACCCGCAGTCCCGGCCAGAAAAGCGGTGGTGGTGAATTGGAGATGCAGCAGAATGTGCGTCTCGACAACCAGGAAAAACAACACGTAAAGCCAGGCCGACAGCCAGCCACCCCGGCGCGCCATCACCACGAAAGCGATGGCAGTAAGCGCGAGGTAATGCACCGCCAGGAGGTAGATCAGATACCAGTTGCACCCGGCCCAGGTTCCATAAAAAAATCGCAGAACCCAGCCAATCAAAATATTGGTAAAAACCAGATGCGCGTCGGGATGACCCGTATAGAACCCCGAGGCGATCAGCTGCATCATCAGATCGTCATTGGTTTCATAAACCGGCGTGGCGCAGGCGAGAAAAAGACCGAACAAAATCAGATTGACCAGGGCCGCCCCAAGGAGTGCCGGAAGATCGACCCGCCGGCCCGCCGGTGATCCGGAGCTCCCGGAAAACCAGGGTCCGTTGAAAATTGTCTGTAACCGGCTTCGCGGCGTCCCGCCGAGGTTCGCATCACACATGGAATTCATGGATAGCCCGGATGACCCGGTCCTGTTCTTCCGGGTTGAGCCGGTTGTAGAAGGGCAGCCGCACCAGCCGCTCGCTTTTCGCTTCACTCACGGGACAGCCGCCGGGCCGGCCTCCCATGCGCTGGCCCATGGGAGAAAGGTGGAGCGGCACATAATGAAATACGCTGAGGATGCCGCGCGATTTGAGAAAGGAAATGAGGGCCTGGCGTTTTGCCAGGGACGGCATGACCAGGTAATACATGTGGCAGGACTGCTGGCAGTGGGCCGGGACCACCGGGCAGCCGATCCCGTGTTCCTGCGCCCAGTTGCGCAGGTGCTCGTCGTAATAGCCCCAAATGCGCTGGCGCCGCGCCTGGATGTCCTGCCATACCTCCAACTGGGCGTACAGAAAGGCCGCCAGAACGTCACTCATCACATAACTCGAACCAATGTCCACCCAGGAATATTTGTCCACCTGTCCACGAAAGTACCGGCTGCGATCCGTCCCCTTTTCACGGATGATCTCGGCCCGTTCAATCAGACGCGCGTCATTGATCAGCAGCGCGCCGCCTTCACCGCAGGTGATGTTCTTGGTTTCATGAAAACTCTGGGTCGCCAGACAACCAAACGTGCCGAGCCAGCGGCCCCGGAATTTGCCGAACAGTCCGTGCGCATTGTCCTCCACGATGGACAAACCGTGTCGGGCGGCGATCTCCCCGATCACGTCCATCTCGCAGCCCACACCGGCATAATGGACCGGGACCACCACTTTCGTTCGGGAAGTGATGAGCCCTTCCAGTTGATTCTCGTCCAGATTCAGCGTGTCCAGCCGGATGTCGGCAAAGACGATCCGGGCGCCCCGCAACGCGAAGGCGTTGGCCGTGGACACGAAGGTAAAGGAGGGCACAATCACTTCGTCGCCAGGCCGGATGTCGAGCAACAGGGCGCACATTTCCAGCGCATGGGTACACGACGTGGTGACCATCACCTTGGGTACGCCCAGCGCCTGCTCCAGAAACGCGTGGCACCTTTTCGAATAGGTCTGGTCTCCGGCGATCTGGCCGATGGTCATCGTCCGGGAAATATGTTCCAGCTCCCGGCCGACGAGCGAAGATTGGTTGAAGGGAATTGAATAATTTGGGTCCATTTGATTCCAGTTTTTCGCCTGGGCGCAGTGGTCATTCCAAGCCCGGATACCATTTATGATACCAAAGTTGCAGGTTACGGCTTAAAAAACCGCACTGCTGGTAAAGCCGCTGGGCCGCCAGATTATTTCCCTGGGTAACCACCGTCACTGCCTGCACATCCGCAGCCCGGTACCAGTCCAGCGCCGCCAGAATCAGGCATTTGCCAATACCCTTTCCCCGGACTTCCGGACTGACGCCGACCAGGCCGATTTGCCCCTGCCGGCCAGCCGGATCCAAATGGCAGGAGACATAACCCAAAGGCCCGTCGGCAGCCGAGGCGGCAACCCATACGGCATCGGCGCGCCCCTGAGATTCGAGGGTGATCCAGGTTGCATAGAGATCTTCCGCGCGTTGACGCGGAAAATTCAAATCATTGAAAAAGCGCGTTTCCGTATGTCCCGTCCGGGCCATCGCCTGCAATCCGGGCAGGTCGGCCGGTTGAGCGGGCCGGAGGGCAACCCCGGCCGGGGGGTCAGGGCGGACCGGACCATGCGATTTCACCACCTTTTGTTCGAAAGTAATGCGAATATCGACGAGCCCAAAGCCCTGCTGTCCGGCAGTTTGGATGGTCGCCGGGTCATCCGCCCGCGCCAGAAAATACAGCCCACGGACACGATGGCTCTGACACCACTCATCGATTTGCGCCGCCTGCCCTGGCGTCAGCGTGTCACCGCGGACGCGGGCGATGCGACATTGAAAAAACTCGGTGTCCCACGGCAGCAACTCGCAAGGAACCGGGTCGGGCACGTTCATGCCGTCACCTCGTCACGAGGGCCAATTTGCTCACGGACGGTGTACGTCGGGCGTTCCATCATCCGGAAATGCATCCGGGCCAGGTATTCTCCGATGATCCCCAAAGCCAGGAGTTGAGCACCAGAAAAAATGGCAATGATGGACGCCAGAAAGGTGAACCCTTGCACGGTGGTGCCATACAAGACATATCGTCCCACGACGTATGCCAGAATTACCCCACCGAAGGCGGTGCATAAAAAGCCCATGAGATTGGCCAGTTGCAGAGGCAGAATTGAAAATCCCGTCATCATGTTCATCGCGTGCCGGAACAGCATGCCAAACGTATAGTTCGAAACCCCGGCCGGGCGGGGATCATGCCGGACTTGAATGGCAATGAACCGGGTGGTGGCCCAGGTCAGCACCACGTCAATCGAGACAAACGGACTGTGATAGTTGGCAAAGGCATCGCGGGCCTGCGTCCGAAACGCGCGAAATGCCGACACATGGCGGGCCGTCTCGGCCCCCATGGACCTCTGAAGGGCCAGCTTGGTCAACCCCGAAGCGACATCCCGCAACCAACCGTGCTGCTCGTGCTCGGGAAACCCGTAAACCACTTCAAAGCCCGCTTCGAGTTTGGCCAGCAACTTGTGGATTTCTTCGGGCGGATGTTGCAGATCGTCATCCATCGTCACCAGGGTGTCGAACCGGGCGGCCCGGATGCCGCAGAGGAGCGCATTGTGCTGCCCGTAATTTCGCATCAGGTTGATGCCGCGGACCCAGGGAAAGGAGCGTGACAGTTCCTGAATGACTTTCCAGCTTTGATCCCGGCTGCCATCGTTGACCAGCACGACTTCGTATTGTCCGGCCAGCGAAACCAGCACCGGTTCCAACCGCTTGATCAACGCCGGCAGGATCGACTCACTGTTGTAAACCGGCACCACCACCGAGATGAAACGAGCCGCCCTCAATCCAGTGTCCATGGGGTTGTCAATGCCCAAGACCAGTTGCTTTGTCACGTCAAAAAGCACATCGGAACCGTTTTCAACGAAGCGGGGAGGTGTTTGAGTTTGACTGCGTACCTCCGGCTCATCGACGGCAGCACAATCACAACTTTTTTTCAACTGAACTTCAGGAAAATTCCCTTCAAATAATCCGCTTCCTTGAAGGTTGCCGGGTGGTCCGGCGCGTGGCCCGTGGTTTTCAGTTCCCCAAAGCGCCGACCGGAAGCCACGGCCGCCGTCCGCACGGCACCGAAAAATTCCTCCGCGCTCACGTGCGCGGAACAGGAACCGGCCAGCAACAGTCCGTCGGGCTTGAGCCGGCGGATGCCGTTCGCGGCCAGCCGGGCATAAGCGCGGATCGCCCCGGCGCGCTCGGCCTCGCGTTTGGCGAGCGACGGCGGATCGAGCACAATCAACCCGTACTTCCGCGCGTCGCCACCCGCGAGCCAGTCGAACGCATCCGCCTGCACGCATTCGTGGCGGCAGCCGGCCACAACGGGATCGGCACGATTCAGTTGGAAATTCCGCTGCGCCGCCGCCAGCGCATGGGGGCTGAGGTCAAGATCGGTCACGGATTTTGCGCCGCCCCGGGCCGCGTACAGCGAGAAACCGCCGGAAAAACTGAATGCGTTCAACACCTCAAGCCCGCGCGCAAGTTCGCCAACCTCGCGGCGGTTCTCCCGCTGGTCGAGAAAAAATCCCGTCTTTTGACCGCGCCACACGTCAGCCTCGAAGCGGATTCCGGTTTCCAAAAACACCACCGCCTCCGTCACTGCCGGACCGTGCAGGATTTCAGCGTCGTGCCGGCCAGGGCCAAAATGTTCCGCCGCGCGTTGAATGTTCCGGCTCAAGCGCAGGACGATTCGTTCCGGCAGCAACCGTTCACGGACAAGCGTGGTAATATCGTTGAGTTTTGGCAGCCACGCGGCCGTGTAAAGTTTGAGGACGAACGTCGTGTCATACCGGTCGAGCACCAGACCGGGCCAGCCGTCGCTTTCACCGTTGATGAGGCGATACCCGGTGGTGCGGGCGTCAAAAAGCCCGTCGCGACGGCGCACGGCGGCATCTAGCCGCGCCGTCCACCATGCGGTGTCCAGCGTTAGCGGTTTGCCGGCGTGCAACACGCGTACCCGGATGGGCGAATCGGGATCAAACAGGCCGGCGGCCAAAAATTTGTCCTGGCGGTCGTAGATGACGGCGAGTTCACCGGACACACCGTCACGGTTTTGTTCGCGCACACTGTCGGCAAAAACCCACGGATGACCGGCACGGACGTAATTTTCCGCCGCCGCCGTGATGCGGAGCCGCAGGCGCGGGAGCTTGTCAGCAACGGAGGGATGGGCAGGCAGCTTCACGTGTTAACTGATTTGCCACCACGCCGTCTTTAAATAGGCCGGTTCGCCGCGACTGACCGGAAAATCCGGCGGTTGCGGACAATAATGCCGATGCAACATTGTCCGTCGCGAATGACGAATGGCGGTTTCGACATCGGCGAGAAATGCCTCCGGCGGCCAGCCGGCGGCATTGGTCGAGGCAAACAGAATTCCCCCCGGCTTCACCAGCGGCAGCGCGGCCGCGACCAGTTTTCCAAAATCCTTTTCCGCGCGGAACACGCCACGCTCCTTCGATTGCGAAAACGTCGGCGGATCGAGCAGCACGGCATCGAACTGGCGGTCCTTCTTCGCCAGCCGCCGCAACCAGTCGAAGACGTCGCCATAGATGAAATCGTGCGCCGCCGGGTCCAGGCCGTTCAACGTGAAATTGCGCCGGCCCCATTCAAGATATTTCTTCGAGAGATCGAGGCTGGTCGTCCGGGCGCCCGCCCGCGCCGCCCCGACGGAAAAACCGCAGGTGTAGGCGAAGCAATTCAAAAGTCCAAGGTCCGGAGTCCAAGGTCCAAAGTCAAAATCCACCGCAATATGACCGGTTAAAAGGCGGCGGCGGTTGTCGCGCTGGTCCAAAAACATACCCACGGAATAGCCTTCGCTGAAACTCAACTCAAAGCGGACGCCATTTTCCAGGATCTCGAACCGCTCCGGCGCGGCTTCCCCCAGGACCCGTTGCGGCGACGCGCCCGCGACCGACGTGCGCCGGACCTGTCGCGACAGCATTTTGTGATACGCACCGCGCGCACCCAGCGTTTCCATCAGTCGCGCCAGCTCGTCACGCTGGTCCGCGCGCAATGGTTGTTCGGATTGCGAGAGCAAAAAATCGCCCAGCTGCTCGACGTACCATCCCGGCCAGCCGTCGCTGGCACCGTGAGTCACGCGGTAGGCTGTTGTCGCTTCCGGCTCAATTGCCGCGATCCGCAATGCCAGGCGTGGTTCCACATCGAAATTCACCGGCGCAACAAGTTTCACCGGGGCATTCGTGGTCGGGTGCGTAAAGGCAATTTCCGCCGCGTGCAAAAAAACGCGCGACGACGTCGTGCCGCCATAAAGGGTGTCGCCCAGAACGGGAAATCCACTCTCCGCGGCGTGAACGCGAATCTGGTGCGTGCGTCCGGTGAGCGGCTCGGCACTCACCATTTTTAATCCGGCGCTGTGGACGGCAAATTTGGCATCCGCCACCGGCGTGAATTTCGTTTCGGCCATCTCTCCACCCGGACAGCTGGCATATTTTTCGCCGATACGGAGCAGGGTGGTTTTGATTGTGAATTCCCTGGCGGGCACCTTGCGATCGGTGAGCAGCAGATATTTCTTATGGACGCGGCGCTGCGTGAATTGATCCGTGAGCGAGCGGTTGGCGGCGGGGGTTTTGCCAAACACGAGCACGCCGCTGGTTTCCTTGTCCAGCCGGTGCAGGATCGACAGCGTCGACCAGCGCGGTTCGCGGTGGCGCAACCAGTCGTAGATGCCTTCGCCCGCGTACGGCCCGGGCGCGTGGGTGTTCCAGCCCGCCGGCTTGTGGACCACCAGCAGATGCTCATCTTCAAAAATGACGCAGGGCGCCATGGACGGATGAGAACATTTTTGGCCGGACAAATCAAAGTTTGCCGGTGGCGGCGTTTGAAAAAACTCGCGGCGGGGCGGTTTGCGCTCCATTTTCTCCCCGTGCATCTGGCCCATTTGCGACTCCGGGACTTCCGCAATTACGCGCGGTTGGACGCGGATTTTGCGCCCGGCTTCCACCTGTTGCTGGGCGACAACGCGCAGGGCAAGACGAACATCCTCGAGGCCGTTTATCTCATGGCCACATTGCGGTCGTTCCGCGGCGTCGGCGGCGCGCAAATGATCCGGCACGGCGCGAAAGGCTATTTTGTCGGCGGCCACGTGGTGGGCCAGGGCGCGCGGGAAATCAAAATGTTCTGGTCGGCCAGCGAACGCAAACTGGCGCTGGACGGCCAGCCGGTGAAACGACTGGCCGATTACCTCGGCGTCCTGCGAACAGTGGTTTTTTGCACCGAGGATTTGCAACTGGTCAAGGGCGCCGCGCGGGCGCGCCGGCGGTTTCTTGACCTGCTGCTCGCGCAGACGCAGCCCGGTTATCTTCCCCTGCTCCAGCGTTACATGCACACCGTCCGCGCCCGCAACGCGCTGCTCAAGCAACGCGCCACGGATGAGGCCGCGCTCGACAGTTTTTCACAGGAACTGGTCAAGCTCGGCGATGAAATCATCCGTGCCCGCCGCGAGCTGGCGCCGAAATTCTCCCCGCTGGCACGACTGGCGTACCGGCGCATCTCCCACGACGCGGAGGAATTGCGCATGGAATACCAGCCGAGCGCAAAGGTGGACTTCGCCGTGGAACTGGCGCAATCCCGCGCCCGGGAACGGACCTATCGCTCCACGCTGGTCGGGCCGCACCGCGACGATTTACAACTGCTGCTCAATGGAAAATCCGCCGCGCAGTTCGGCAGCGAAGGCCAGAAACGCACGCTGGCCATCGCATTAAAAATGGCGCAGGCGGAATTTCTCGCCGGCCTCCAGGGTTCGCCGCCGATTCTGTTGATTGACGACGTCATGGGCGAACTGGACGTGAACCGACGCAGCGGATTCCTGCCGTTGCTCGAACAGGCGCGCAAGACCGGCGGCCAGGTCTTCATGACCGCCACCGAGGAAAACTGGCCGAGCGAACTCGGCAAGGATCTGCAACGGTGGCAGGTGCAGACCGGAACGTTGAAGGAAAATTAACATCGAACATTCAACCTTCAACGAGTCTGTTCGACGCTTCGCCCGATGTTGAATGTTCAATCTTGGATGTTCCAGGTTTTGCCATTAAACTCCATCCATGCGAATTCTGTCAGGCATCCAGCCCAGCGGCGCGCTGCACCTCGGAAATTATTTCGGGATGATGCGACCCGCCCTCGAACTGCAGGCAAAGGGCGACGCCTTCTATTTTATCGCGGATTACCATTCCATGACCTCGCTGTTCGACGCGGCGCAACGCCGCCGGAACACCCTGGACGTGGCGCTCGACTTCCTGGCCTGCGGGCTCGACCCGAAACGGACCGTTTTCTTCCGACAATCCGACGTGCCGGAAGTAACCGAGCTGACCTGGATACTGTCCACGGTCACACCCATGGGATTGCTCGAACGCGCCCATAGCTACAAGGACAAAACCGCCAAAGGCATCGCCGCCAGCCACGGCCTGTTTGCCTATCCGGTGCTGATGGCGGCGGACATTTTGATCTACGACGCCAACCTCGTGCCGGTGGGGCGCGACCAGAAGCAGCACGTGGAAATGACGCGCGACATCGCCATCAAATTCAACGAACAATACGGCCAGACGTTTGTGATTCCCGAACCGCAAATCCGCGAGGAGGTGGCCGTGGTGCCCGGCACCGATAGCCAGAAGATGAGCAAGAGCTATGGCAACACGATTGAGATTTTTGGCGACGAAAAGGCCACCCGCAAAAAAATCATGGGCATCGTCATGGACTCACGCACGCCCGCGGAGCCAAAACCCGACGCGGACCGGAACGTGGCCATCCAATTGCTCAACCTGGTGGCGCCGGCGGCGGTGGCAAAGGATTTTGAGGGCCGCCTGCGGGCCGGCGGCCTGGGCTATGGTGATCTGAAGCAGGCGTTGTTCGAGCATTACTGGAATTATTTTGCCGAAGCGCGGCAGCAGCGGGCGCGGCTGGCGGGGAATCTGGATCACGTAAATAAAATTCTGGCCGAGGGCGCGCAGAAAGCGCGGACCAAGGCACGTGAGGTATTGAAGCGGGCACGACAGGCGGGCGGGTTGGAATAATTGTCCGGAAAGGCAACGCAGTTATGAGAACATTGGTGCTGATCACTTTACTGGTATGTACGGTCCTGGTGGCCGCCATTCTCGGACTGGGAGGTCTCGCCGGTTATCTGGCCCATCGGCAGACCACCCTGTTGTCCCGGCCGCCGAAACATGGCACAGCGTTCATCATCGAAGCCGATTTGTCTCAAATCCATGGGGACACCAATGCGCTTGCCAAGCTTGATGAAGCGTTGAGGAAAAGGTTTTTGAAGCTGGGCGTCAGAATTTTTGTGGAACCCGTTTCCGCATCGCGAATTCGCATTTTGACTCCGGTTACCAATGCCGTGGATGCCGCCGCTGCTGACCATCTTCTCGCGCGCGGCGGCATGCTCGAATTCCGACTGGTGCATCCGGACAGCGATGCGCTGCTGGGACAGGGTGAAGTGCCGCCGGGTTACGAAGTGCTCCGGCATGCGGAAACCCAATCCAACGGTCAGCAACACCTTGAAATGGTCGTCGTTAAAAAGGAGCCGGAGAATGGACTGGCAGGTAATATCATCAAACATGCGACGGTCGTCCGCGGCAATTTGGGTGAGCCGCAGATTTATTTTACGCTAAACCCGGAAAGCACCCTCGCCTTTGCCAAAGTGACGCGGGAAAACATCGGTCGGCGGCTGGCGATTGTGTTGGACGGCCAGTTATATTCGGCCCCCTTCATTCAGGGCCCGATTGAATCCGGCGCGGGCCAGATCACCGGCCATTTTGACTCAAAGGAAGCATGGATGCTGGCCAATACCCTGGACAGCCCGCTCCCGGTCCCCATCGCGGTCTTGCAATCAGAAACCTTTTGATTCCGAAAGCTTCAGCCGTTGCGCCGTCGGACCCGATAATGGTTTTAACCGGCCGGCAGCAGGCCGTCCGATCTGACCGCGGCGATTCAAAGCTGGCATTATACGGGCATTATGGGAATTACTTTTCCGACGTGCGGCGGCGGCACGCGGAACTTGTCACGACTCTGAATTAGCTGAACCAGGTCCTGGCCGGCGGCGTGTAAAAACGCGGATGCCGGCGCAAAAAGTCCGGCCGTTGGCCAAAGTCAGCGGTGGGTTGGCCGGAAGCGTTTTCTGGCACATGACTTGCAGTATTGCCCGCATGGCCAAGAAAACCAGTTTGTTGAAAATCTCCCCACAAACTCGCGCCTCCGGCGGAGCTGCAAATCCGCAGCGCCCGTCGCAACCGGCTGCCTTGTGCCTGATGCAACTCCGCTCGCACGTGATGCGAATCACCATGTCGAAACGCCGGTTGCAAATTGCCATCGAAGATCAGACCGAAGGCGAACTGCCCCAGCCGGTTAAAATCAACCACGCTGGCTAAAATTTGGGCACGTCTTCGTGGGCGGGACCACCCGGACTCTTGTCAACAAATTCGACCGGATCAAATCCCGCCTGATGCAGAAACAAAGCCAGTTCCAGTCGCGCCCGTCTGTCCGCATCGTTCAAAATCCCATCCAGCCGGGCCGCCCGGCTGATATCGTCCACGGCGTCCTGGCGGGCGGTTTGCTCGAGGTCCTTGTCGAAAGTGCGTAAAAAGCCCCGCTGCCAGTCAATCACCTGCGTTTGCTTTTCATCCAGATAGGCGTCCGTAATCGTTGCGGGCGGCAGGTGCAGGGTGATTTTCCGGCCCGTCACCACCACATCCCCCGGCGCGATGCGTTTCAGATCAATGCCCGCCTTGACGATGCCGTGCGCGAGCAGGAGCACGCGGTTTTCGCCCTGTACAAACTGCCCCAGTGTGCTCGTCGGCGGCGAATCGAGAATGACCACTTTTTCCAGGACATACTTGACCGTGACCAGATCGGAAAGGTGCTGAATCTGTTCCACCACGGTGGCGGTGTTTTCCTCGTGCGCACCGGAACCGGGCGACAGCAAGCGGGTCAGTTTGATGCCGAACCAGGCGCCGGCGATGAAAATCAGGGCCACTACCAGGACCCACAAAATCTGTTGCCACCGTCGCATGCCAAAAATCCATGACACGAATTCCCCGAATTGTCACGAAGGGAATTGGAATTGATGGGTGAAATCCAACGTCACTATGCAAGCGGTTTAGAAACCCGCTGATCGTAGCCGCCCACGTCAGTCGGCTCATTTCCCACGAGGGAGCGGACTCACGTCCGCTGCCCCGTAAACTTTGCGCTTTGCACGGCGCGGACAAAAACTAAACTGCGTCCATGACATTGCCCGGATTTCCCGTGTCTCGCCCGCGCCGGTTGCGGCAATCGCCCGCGCTCCGCCGGCTCGTGGCTGAAACCCGGTTGAGCGTTGAGCAACTGGTGCTGCCCTTGTTCGCGCGCGCCGGCAGAAAAGTGCGCCGTCCCATTGAGGCCATGCCCGGGGTCTTTCAGTTTTCACCGGATGAACTGGTCCGCGAAGCGGCCCGCGCCCACGCCCTCGGCGTTCCGGCGGTTTTGCTGTTCGGCATCCCCGGCCAAAAGGACGGGAAGGCCTCCGGCGCTTACGCGAAGAACGGCATCGTACAACAGACCGTAAGGTTGCTCAAAAAGGAACTGCCGTCGCTGCTGGTCATCACCGACGTCTGCCTCTGCGAATATATGGTGCACGGCCATTGCGGCCTCGTGTCGGGTGGAAAAGTTTTGAACGATCCGACGCTGAAACTGCTGGCGCGCACCGCCGTCAGCCACGCCGAGGCCGGCGCGGACCTGGTCGCACCCAGTGACATGATGGACGGCCGCGTACGCGCCATCCGTGCCGAACTGGACCGCAATGGTTTCACCGAGACGCCGATCATGTCTTACGCGGCCAAATTTGCGTCGGCGTTTTATGGGCCGTTCCGCGAAGCCGCCGGGTCCGCGCCGAAATTCGGCGACCGGCGCGGTTACCAGATGGACGCGGCGAACGCGAACGAGGCATTGCGCGAGGTGGCGCTGGACATCCAGGAAGGCGCGGACATCGTGATGGTCAAGCCGGCGCTGGCGTATCTGGATTTGATTTATCGCGTGAAGACCGAATTCGGTTATCCCACCGCCGCCTATTCCGTGAGCGGCGAATACGCGATGATCAAGGCGGCGGGCGCCCGGGGCTGGATTGATGAACGCGCGGTGACGCTGGAAAGCCTGCTGGCCATGCGGCGCGCGGGCGCGGAGATCATCATCACTTACGCGGCGGCGGACGTGGCGCGGTGGCTGAGGTCGGAAGTGGCATCCGGCGTCTAAAGTTTTTGGGGAAATCCCCAGGCGTGGAATCCGGAAACGAGGCCGGCCCGGCAGTGATTTCATTTGCCTTGTTCTCTCCTGCCGGTTACGCTGGATG
>Ga0187887_10000945_pt1 | contig 26511 bp, 21 predicted proteins | sample June2016WEW_7_10_FD_132977 | JGI IMG/M metagenome (GOLD analysis project Ga0187887, IMG submission 132977) | Peatland microbial communities from SPRUCE experiment site at the Marcell Experimental Forest, Minnesota, USA - June2016WEW_7_10 | ecosystem: Environmental > Terrestrial > Soil >... | reverse complement strand
GACACCTGATGTGCTAACAAAGATAAATGAGGAACTCTCCGAAACCTATCGAAGTACGATGACTGAGGCTTCACGCTCACTACAGAACGGAGTCACCGTCGTGGTGTTCTCTGTCGTGGATAAGCAGGGAAAATAAGCGACAGGGCCGATTGCTGCGCTCTGGCCTGCCCGTGACGCTCTCGACCTGGGGGTAGACCTGTTAGGTCCCGGCTGGTCCCTAGTGCGCCTGCTAGGCTGGAGTCGGCCAGTCCTCAGCTAATCCTCGCCATTCCCGCTTCGAGCGTTGGCCGTGTCGCCGGGGTGCTCTGAGAATTCCACTGGAACGTCGGAGTCTATTTGCCCCGGTGAATTCTGCGCAACACCTTCCACGCCGCCACCAGACTGCTGGACTGCTGCCGGTGGTGGAAGGCGCTTTCCATCCAGGCGGCAGTCGTTGTGCTCCAAACCTAAGGTTCACACTTCAAGATCTCGGAAAGGGTCCAACGAGGGTCCCTTGTGGAATGTACGTCGTCCAGTAGCCAACGCTGGTCGATGCGCCGAAAGTCGAAGTGAAGCTCGGTTGCCGTGCCTAAATTGATGAACTTGGCAACCACCACATTTCGATCCAGCGCCACACCGCCGCTTGTGACCGTCAGATTCGTAATCTTCCAGTCCTGACCATCCACCCAGAAATCAGAATCCAAACAGCCAACTTCACCCTTCGCCTTTTCCTTGTCATGCCGAAAGAGCTTTGCCAGCCGGGGTGTGTAAATGTTGGCTGGTGCGTTGTAGTGACGGTCGGCGGTTTGGGCTTCAACAAAGTGTTGGTAGACCCCGGCGACGAACTTCGCTGGATCGGTGATTTGCGGTTCAGCCGAGAAAGCAGGCCAGGATGAAATGCTCAAAGCCAGGGCAAGAAACGTCGGTCTCATATGTGCCAGAATAGCGAATTCCGCACGGAGAGCACGGTCTTCGAGTTCGGTGTCGCAGCAATGCCGTCGCTACCAAATTATCGTCCTCGACGAAATCTCAGCAACACCTTCCAGGCCGCAACCAACTTTTGAACGGCGGCGGCTGGCGGGAGAACCTTGCCGATGTATGCGCAATCTCGACGGGCCGCCCGGTCAAATGCCCTCGACTCCCGGCACGCTCAAGATGGACAGACGCCGGGTGTACTCTGCCAGTTCGTCACGGCTCAGGATCGGCTCTGGTTCCGAGCGGCGTTCTTTGGGGACGCTGTGAATCCATCCGGCCCCAGGAAAACGGCTGTGGGGATTCTGGTGGCCGCTGGAGCGCATGGCTGGCAGCTTCCTGGCCCTTTGGCTGCGAATCTGGAGAACTCGTATGGCAGGCGAGACGGGGTTGTAGTCCGGTACGGCGCTGACGGGGATGCCGTGCGTCCAGTAGACTGGTGAGGGAGGATCTGCGGGTGATGTGTGGGGATAAATTCTGCGTGTTTCAAGCGTGTTTGGACCCGCTCAAACTGCCACTTTTCCACAGTCTGCACAATCCGTAAGTTAGAGAAAGCATTCGTTTTCAATCCCTACAGAACCAACGAATCCCCCCCTCTCCGCCATTCCTAACGACTAGCTGAGTGGCCAATCAATTTCAGGATGGGGTGCTTCGCTTTCTTGGGAAACCGCTCCCTCGAATAAGTCGCCACGGTGGCGACTTATTCGTCTTCGCCACGAACTGCACATCGCGGATGTCGACGCGGGCAGCAGCCATCTGCTGGCCAGCAATCAACGTCCGGGCGCTGCGCGACGGGCTGCTCGGCCTCCCCGACCGGCTGGCCAGCACCCTGGCAGCCGAGACCGACCAGCGCAAGGTCCACGTCTTACTGAAGGCGGAACTCAACCGCGAGTTGGAAGCGTTGTCGCACGCGCTCGGCAGCGAATAGAAGCGAACGGTGGCCGGCGCGTGCGCCCATGGGGTGTTTGGCAAAACGACATTATGTCGTTTTGCCAAACCGATGGGGCCCGCCGAAATAGAAAAGGCCAGATGGCAACCTCGATCAGACCGCTCGACGTACCGGAGTCTATCTCCTCGGCGGTGGACGCGCCGTTCGAAACCGCGCTGCTGCCCGATCCCGACCTCGACGTAAGCGAGTGGGCGGATGAATACCGCACGCCGTCGCGCGTCTCTGCCGGCGACCGGACCGGTGGCGCGCGGGCATCGAGCGCAGGCCCTGCGATACAATGTATCTCAGGAGCGATATCATGGCGACCACGATGGTTCACGTTCGCGTGGACGAGAAGATCAGGCTGAGGGCCACGAAGGCTCTGGCCGGGATGGGCATCTCCGTGTCCGATGCCGTCCGTATGCTGCTGGTCCGCGTCGCCGCCGAGAAGGCGCTGCCGTTCGATGTGAAGGTTCCCAACGCAACGACCGTGAAGGCGATGCGCGCCGCCGACCGCGGCAAGGGCAAGCGGCTGAAGTCCGCAGGCGCACTGCTGAAGGATCTGGGAATCTGAAGCGGTGCGGAACCCGGTACGCGGAGCGCAATTCCGGCGCGATGTGAAACTCGCCCGGAAGCGCGGCAAGGACATGGCGAAGCTGCGCGAGGCGATCCTGCTGCTGATCGAGGGAAGTCCGCTGCCGCCGCGATACAAGGACCACCCGCTGGGCGGCGAGTGGAAGCACTTCCGCGACTGCCACATCGAACCGGACTGGTTGCTGGTTTACAAGATCGACGGCGACGACCTGCACCTCGTCCGCACCGGAACGCACTCGGATCTGTTCTGACGGCGCTATTGGCACAACCATCGCACGGGCTCAACACGAGCGGTTCGAATCAGGTGGCGCTCGCTTCCTTCACGTAGCTGACACCGCCGTCGGGCAGCTTCGCGATCACCTCGTCCACCACCGGCATCGTGTTCACGCTCCACGGATTGCTGAGCGCATACGTCCGGCCGCCGATGTGGAAGAGGTCGCCGTCATCGCAGAAGTACCGGCGCAGATTGTACTTGCCGCCAAGCTTCGCCTGTAGCGTTGCGGCCTTCTCCTGAAACTCCTCGGCGGTGAGCTCGCCGTCCACGGAGATCCATTTGTTCGGCGGCACCAACGCCGCGATCTGATCGAGAGGGAGGCCCGTGGCGAGCGCGGCCTTGACGACCTCGAACACCAGCCGGCGCTTCGTCAGGTGCGGGTGGACCACGCCATCGACCGTGAGATCGTACTTCGAGAAATCGAACTCGAACTGCTTGGCCTTCCGGCTCTCCTCGGCTTTCTTCTTCAGTTGGACGGTATAGGCGTCGGCCTCGGGTAGTGGAATCACCTGCTGCACATCCAATAGGACGCGGGCCTCCAGCGCATAGGGTCGCAGCCGGACGCAGCGGATGTCGAGCTCGTGCTCGTTGAGCCACAGCACCGAGGTTGTGATCTCCTTGGAGAATTCGGCCGACACCAGGACGATCCGAACGTCGCGCCCGAAAACATCCTCGTCGGCGGCGTCCCAGTTGAGAAATTGCAGCAGGCCGGTTTCCGGGTCGTCGGTGCTGTTGTTCTGCGCCAGATACCTGCCGTACACCTCCACCGCCTTGGCGAACGTCATGGCAGAGACCATCGCGGCGTACCGGACGGCCTGCAATTCCATGTGCCCGCCGTCCTCCGTCCGCTTCAGTTCGATCACGACTAGGTTGGCGTCGCGGTCAACGCCGAGGAGATCGACGCGGCGCTTGCTCTCGTCCCACTCGCAGAATTCCTCGGCGATGACGAGCGTGTCCGGCGCGATCACGTCGATGTGCTGCTTCAGCAGCCGTTGGAGATCGAAGCGTTCCACTATCTCTTGGGCGGCGAACGTGGTCCGGTCGAGCGCGATGATCGCGGTCTTGGTGAGTTCGTAGAGTGCCATGGACGCCCTCCGGCGCGGTTCGGGAACGCTTATCTTAACGTCATTTCGGCGGGCGCATTCCACCTGCGGCAGGTGCACCATCAGTCCGGCGTTCGAGCCCAATCGGGTCGGCTCTGGCGCGCTTTGCCGTTCGCCTCCGGTGGTTCGGCACCGAATTGGCACCCAATTGGCACCCAAATTTCGGATAACCAACCGAACTGAAGCGATCACGAACCAGCACGAATCAGCAGGTAAGTCTTTTACTATCCGGCACTAACGGGGATGAGCCGACCTGAGGCGAACTGAATCGGAATGGCCATCCACCGGTTGCTAAACCGTCGTAGGGTCAAAAGCTCTACCGGGGGTTCGAATGCCCCCCTCTCCGCCATTCCTAACGACTAGCTGAGTGGCCAATCAATTTCAGGATGGGGTGCTTCGCTTTCTTGGGAAACCGCTCCCTGACGGTGGCGGCTCGGTAGGGGGTGGAGGCTCGATGGCGCGGCTCGAGGGTGCAGCGGGGCAGCCTGGGAGGCCGGGGCAGTTTGGCTGCGTTTTCGACGATGGCTCACTGGTAATCTATTTGGGTAGATGCCCATTGACCGCAGAGAATTCGTCGCCGCGTTCGGATCGACGCTGGCCGCCGCCGGCGCATGCGGGTGGCTTCCCGCGCAAGCCAGCCCAGGCCAGAAGCCTTACGGGTCGGGTTCCTTTGGCGAATGGACGGAGGATGAATTCGGTCTTCCCGCGTTTCGCTATACGTGCGACCAGACGCGCGACCCGAGAGCCGTCACGCAGCTGGGCCCGGGCATTCTCTCGCCGACCGAGCACGTGCACCAGGTGGGCAACGACCGCCTGATCGCGATCGTTTCCAACTACGGCCACGTGCAGGTGCGGCAGGACGAAGGCGCGCCGAAGTATCTCAACGCATACGCGCCGGAGCGCAACCAATTCGGCGGCGGCATTGGCTACCTCACCGATGGGACGGAAACGCTGAGCACGGTTTATGCGGGCGGCGCGCACGGGTTCGAGCGGATTTTCGGCGCGGGCTACTTTCGCAAGAAGGCCGTGAGCGGCAGCTACGCCATCGATCAGGCGATTGTCGCGCCGTTCGGCGACGATCCGGTGCTGCTGTCCCAAGTGACCATCGCGAACCACAGGCAATCGCGCGCGGACCTGCGCTGGATCGAATATTGGGGATGCCTGGTGTATCAGTTCTCGTTCCGCTCGTACATCGAGCAGTTCGGCGGCGGCAGCGTGGTGGAGTTGCGCCGCAAGTTCGGCGACCGGTTCGCGCACACGTTTCGCGCCTTGGGAACGAATGCCGGACTGCTGGAGAGCAAGCGGTTCACGGGCCGCGCGCCCGAGGAAGAGCAGGTATTTCAGCGCATGAAGACGGGTTTGGCGACCCGCTCCAACCCGTTTCTGGCAGCTATAGAAGAGCCGGCGCCGGAAGCCGACTTCGACGATCTGAATCCGCCGGCGACGTTTCTGGTTTCGCTGGATGCGCCCGCGGACGGCTTCACCACGGATGCCAAGAGCTTCTTCGGCGCGGGAGGAGTGGGCCAGCCGAGCGGCATGGGGCGCGCGCTAGACGGCAGCCTGAGCGTCGGCGGGCCGGGAAGCGGATTGATCCTGGAGCGCCGGATCGCGCTGGCGCCCGGTGAACGGCGCACCCTCTATTTCCTGTACGGGTATCTTCCGCAGGGGACCGCAGTCGAGCCTCTGGTGAAGAAGTACCGGGGCAGCGCCACCACTGCCTGGAAGGATTCGAGCCAACAGTGGAAGGGCAGGGGACTGCGATTCGAAACCCCAGCCGAGCCGTGGGTGAAGCGTGAGACCGCCTGGCATTATTACTACCTGCGCAGCAGCCTGACTTACGACGATTTCTTCGGCGAACATATCCTATCGCAAGGCGGCATCTATCAATACTCGATGGGATTTCAGGGCGCCGCGCGCGATCCGCTGCAACACGCGCTGCCGTTTCTGTTCAGCGACCCGGAAATCGTGAAGGAGATTTTGCGCTACACGCTGAAGGAAGTGCGCGCAAACGGGTCCATCCCGTACGGCATCGTGGGACACGGCGTTATCATGCCGGCGGTCTCGGACAATTCCAGCGATATGCCGTTTTGGCTGCTGTGGGCGGCTAGCGAGTATGTGCTGGCCACGCGCGACACGGCGTTCCTGGACGAGCAAATCGCCACGTGGCCGCTGCGGGGTCCGGCGGCGGGCCAGGAGCCGGTGCGCAAGCTGCTGGCGCGCTGTTACAAGCATCTGGTGGAAGACGTGGGCGTGGGCGAGCATGGCGTAATGCGCATGCTCAACGACGATTGGAACGACGCGCTGGTCGCGTTCTGGGGGCAGCGCACCTTGAAAGAAACCGTGGTGAAGGGTGAAAGCGTGCTGAACTCGGCTATGGCGGCCTGGGTGTTCGACTATTACGCGCGCATGCTGGCTTACGCGGGCGGGGACGCCGAGACGATCGCGCATGCGCGGCAGCGCGCCGGGGAAAACCGCGAGGCCGCGCGCGCCCAGTGGACCGGCAAATGGCTGCGCCGCGCATGGCTGGGCCCCACCGCGGGATGGCTGGGCGAGAAGGGGTTGTGGCTGGAGCCGCAGCCGTGGGCCATCATCGGCGGCGCGACGGACGCGGAGCGGACCAAGCAACTGATCGCAACGATGGATGAGTTGCTGCGCCGCGATTCGCCGATCGGCGCCATGCAGATGAATCAGAGTCCGGACATCGCGTCGCAAACCATGGCGGAACCGGGCACATCGATCAGCGGCGGTATCTGGCCTTCGCTGAACGCGACGCTGGTTTGGGCGCTGGCGCAATCGAACGGCGAAATGGCGTGGGACGAATGGAAGAAGAACACGCTGGCGCGGCATGCGGAGGTGTATCCGGACGTTTGGTACAACACCTGGAGCGGACCGGACACTCTCAATTCCACGGTGAGTAAGCATCCTGGGGAAACGGTGAATGCAGGGTTTCTGCGCTACACGGATTTTCCGATTGCGAATTTGCATTCGCACGCGTGCACGCTGTATTCGGCGGCCAAGCTGCTGGGGCTGGAATTCACCGAAGCCGGGGTGGAGCTGGCGCCGCGGCTGCCGCTCGAATCGTACCGTTTCGATTCGCCGCTGCTGGGTTTTGTGAAAGGGCCGGGCGGCTACGAAGGTTGGTACGCGCCATCGAAGGCGGGCGAATGGCGCGTCCGTCTGAAACTGCCGGAGGGCGTGACAGAGCTGCACGGCAAGAGCGCGCCTGGAACACCGATGCGGTGGTCGCTGCGGCGCGCGTGAGCTAGGGCAGAAGAGCGGGCCTGCGAGGCCCGCGCAGGCTGCGAGCCTGCCCCACAAAATGGCGCTGGCGCCCCAGGTCCGGCGGGATCCGCCCGGCGCTGGAGGAGTTGATCCGGCAGGCGGCGCAAGGCGGCGTGCTGCACAACGACGACACGGGCATGCGCATTCTACGTCTGGCCCGCGAACCGGGTGACAAGCGGACGGGCACCTTCACCAGCGGCGGTTGGAAGCAGATGTGCGATGCGCTGCCGCGCAACACGCCCAAGCTGGAAGGCGTCAAAACCCTACTGGCGAACTGCATCGCCCATGAAGACGGCAGTTTGTGGAAGTGGCCGATCATTTTCCTGAAGAATGCCGTTATGTGCTGGAGACGCCGGGCGGTGTTTATCGCTATGATGGGCTGGCGAACCGAATTCCGGACTGGGCAAAGCCATCTCTTACCTGCTGAATCACTGGCCGAAGCCGACTCTCTTTCTCGCAGCAACCGGACGCGCCAATCGACAATAACATTGTCGAGCGTGCCCTGAAGAAAGCCATCCTGAACCGCAAGAACGCACTCTTCCACAAGACGGTGAATGGCGCCGCAGTGGGCGATCTGTTCATGAGTCTGATCCACACCCGCGAGCTGAACGGAGCCAATCCGTTCGATTATCTAACCGAGCTGCAAAGGCACGCCGAGGAGTTGAAGCGAAGTCCCGCGGAGTGGATGCCCTGGAGTTACCGAGAGACGCTGGCGCGGCCCGCCACGCCCGCTGCCGCATAATATGATAAATCCAGCCTGGCCGGAAAGGATCGTCTGCCGCCATTACGATCGGACCTGTTGAAATGCGGGCCAGAACGGGATTCCCGCAGCATGAAATCGGGAGACGTTTTTCGGGCAGCGACGAAAGCCGGCGAAAATGTTCCACGCCGGGTTCTATGCACGCCTACTTTCGACCGTGCCAGAACACCGATAGTTATTGGCTAATCCGGTTCTTTTCCCGGCGCTATTCGTCTGTCAAATGAAGGGGGTCGAGGCGAGGGTGGGTATCAGAATCAAGACTTCATCATTAGTGATATTTCTGGCGGTCTTGTGCCATCTGATGTTCTCCCAAACGGCCGCTCGGGCATGGTCTCGACGGCGAAAAGCGGCAGGCTTGGGTCGAGCCGCGCAATCGCCGCCCGCAACGCGCCCGCTAAGCCCGGCGTGCCAGCCCCGCACCGCACGATCAAGGTCGCGCGACCGCTGTACTCTTGCGCCAGCGGCAAGTAGAGTTGCAGCGTCGCTTCGCCCGCCAGGGATCGCACCACGGCATCCTTCACCACTCCCACGATGGCGATCGGGGGACGCGCCGGTCCGCTGAAATCCGGCGCGGCAATGCGCTGGCCGATCGCGTTGCCGCCCGGCCAAAGGCGCCGCGCCAGCCGTTCATTCACGATTCCCACGCGAGGCGCGCCAGCGCGGTCTTCGGCGGTGAATTCGCGCCCTGCGACGAGAGGGATGTGCAGCGTGCGAAAGAAGCCGGGCGCGATCGCATCGTCGTCCACACGCAAGCCGAACTCGAACTCGTTGCCCTGGAACTCCCGCAGCGGCGGCTCCGCGCCCGCATGGAAAATGGCGCGGCGGCCAAAGAATTCCTCCGGCGGGACGGTCAGTCCCAGACTCGCCGCGGTGACTCCGGGCAGCGCGCGCGCGCGTTCCAAAAGGGCCGCGTAGAAGCTCACCCCTTGGGCGGATGAATATCCTTGAACGTCCAAATCCACCGACGCCAGCAACACGTCTTCCGGCTGCGCCACGGGATTCGCACTGAGCGCCCGGCGCATGGTGGCGATGCCGGTCCCCGCGCCGGCCAGCAACACCAGCGAGAGCGCGGTCTGTACGGCGATCAGGCCTCCGCGCACGCGCGAACCGGCGCGGCCCGCGCCCGGCGATCCGTCCTTCAGCGACGCGGTCAGGTCCACCTGCGCGGCCCGCCGCGCCGGCGCCAATGCGAACAGCAGCCCGGAAATCAGCGTCAGCAGCAACCCGAAGCCGAGTACGCGAACGTCAAGTTGCACATCCACGCCGCGCATGGTGTAGGCGTTCTGGTTCACCGACACCGCCAGTTGCGCAACCACGGGCGCCATCAGGATTCCGAGCAAGCCAGCGCACGCCGCCAGCAGCGCGCCTTCCGTCAGGAACAGTCGCATCAGGCGCGCGCGGCCCGCGCCCAGCGCGACCCGGACGGCCACCTCGCGCCGGCGCGCCGCCGACCGCGCCAACGTCAGATTCGCGACATTCGCGCAGGCAATAAGCTGCAATAGCGCCACGCAGGCCAGCAGCAGTCCCAGCAAGCGGCGCAACTCCGCGCGGTCGTCGGAGTCCAGTCCCAGGCCGGAGACCAGGGCCACCGTGCGCCTATGGTTGGTGGCCGGATAAGCCTCCGCCAGACGCGCCGCTACCGTCGTCGTTTCCGCCTGCGCCGCCGCCAGCGTGACGCCGGGCCTCAGCCGTCCGAAGATGCGCAGCCATCCGCTGGCGCGGTTCCGTAGCGTGCCCGGCGTCATACGTGGCATGAGTATCGGTTGCAACGTGACGGGCGCCCACACATCGGGTTGAAACTGCATGCTGGTGCCGCGCAGCTCGCGCGGCGCCACCCCAACCACAGTGATAGCGTGGCCGTTCAGGTGAATCGCGCTTCCCACTACGCGCGGATCGCCGCCGAACGCGCGCTCCCAAAATGCGTGGCCGATCACGGCGATGGCCGGCCCGGCTTCGCTTTCGTCAGCGTCGGTAAGCAAGCGGCCGGCAGCCGGGATTGCTCCCAGGACCGCGAAGTAGTTTCCGGAGACGAGCGCCACGGCCACCCGCTCGCTCGCGACGCCCTTTGCGAGGCTGACGCGCGCGCCGGCTTCGGCCGCCACCCCGGAGAAGCTGCGCAATCGATCGCGGTAATCCCGGTAATCGGGATAGCCCATGTTGCCCAGGAACTGGCCGGCTTGCCAGCGTTCGAAGACGGCCAATGCGCTGGGATCTTTCACGCCGGGCATGGGGCGCAGCAGCACGGCGTCGATCAGGCTGAAGACGGCAGTGTTGGCCGCGATTCCGACTCCCAGCGCCAGCGCCGCCGCCACGGTGAAAAAAGGACTCCGCCGCAGCATCCGCACAGCGAACCGCACATCCTGGAAGAAAGCGTTCATGCGAATAGGACGCCGCCGCGCCCGCGAGTGTTAACGAATTGACTTAACGTTCATCATCGTGTACCGTAAAGCTCATAAAGGCTATTATCCTGGGTGTTATGAAGAAATCGCAAGCGTCTTTGAAAGCGCCCATACCGGTGACACGCGCCGTCCGCAAGCTGGGCCACGATGTGCGCGATGCCCGGCGGCGGCGGCGCATACCCGCCGCGATCCTGGCCCAGCGCGCCTCGATCAGCCGGACGACCCTGCACAAAGTGGAGCAGGGAGACCCGGGCGTCTCGCTGGGCACTTACGCCACCGTGCTCTTCGTTCTGGGTATGGCCGACCGCCTGGCCGATCTGGCGGATCCCAAACACGACGCCGTGGGCATGGAACTGGAAGAGGAGCGCCTGCCACAGCGCGTCCGGCTCGCGCGCGGGAACAAACATGGATAAGGAGGTTCTCGTCCATGTGGACCTCCAGGGCACGCCGCACCTCGTGGGCCGGTTGTGGGGGCGCATGCGCAAGGGCAGGGAGAGCGCCACCTTTGAATACGATAAGAACTGGCTCGCGCATCCCGCTCGCTTCTCCCTGGAGCCTGCCCTGACACTCGGCCCCGGCCCTTTCCACGCGTCATCCGGCAAGCCGCTGTTTGGCGCCATCGGCGACTCCGCACCGTACCGGTGGGGACGGGCCTTGATGCGGCGCGCCGAGCGCCGCCGCGCGCAGCGCGATGGTGAGACGCCGCGTACCGTTCGAGAAATCGACTACCTGCTTATGGTGGACGACGAAGCGCGGCAGGGCGCACTGCGCTTCGCCGGGCGCGAAGGAGGACCCTTCCTTGCCGCGTAGGGATCCGCGAAGATACCGCCGCTGATCGAACTGCCGCGCTTGCTTACGGCGGCCGAGCATGTCACGGCCGATAGCGACACGGATGAAGATTTGCGCCTGCTTCTGGCGCCCGGCTCGTCGCTCGGCGGCGCACGTCCCAAGGCATCTATCCGCGACCGCGACGGCCATCTGGCCATCGCCAAATTCCCGAACAAAAGAGACGAAATCAATGCGGTGCTGTGGGAGGCCGTGGCTCTCACGCTCGCGGCGAAGGCTGGCATCGCGCTACCCGCCTGGAAACTGAAAACCGTCGCCGGCAAGCAGGTGCTCCTGCTGCCCCGTTTCGACCGCGAGCGCGGCATGCGCGTGCCGTTTTTGTCGGTAATGAGCATGCTTGACGCCACAGACCATGAGACTCGCAGCTACCTGGAGTTCGTGGATGCCCTCCGCCGGCACGGGGCCTCGCCCCAACAGGACATGCGCGCCCTATGGCGGCGGATCGTTTTCAGCATCATGATCTCGAACACCGACGACCATCTGCGCAATCACGGCTTTCTCTATGCCGGGCCCGCGGGGTGGCGGCTGTCCCCGGCCTACGATCTCAATCCGGTGCCCACCGATATCAATCCGCGCATTCTGGCGACAGCCATCGATCTGAGCGACTGTACCGCTTCGCTTAAGTTAGCGCTGGAAGTCGCCGCGTATTTCGAGCTGGATCGGAACGAGGCGCGCAAAACCGCAGCCGAAGTGGGACAGGCGGTGTCGGCCTGGCGGCGGGAAGCGAGGAAGCTCGGCCTCACCGCGCCGGAAATCGACCGCATGTCGTCGAGCTTCGAGCACGAAGATCTTAGGGATGCGCTGGCTGGCCAGCCATCCGCCACGACCACATCAGGAACGAAGTCGAAGTCAGATCGATAGCCGGCTCGGTAGTGCTGTAAGACTGCACATTGTCGCGGTAGACGGCCTTTCGCGATGGATTATACGGTCCGTCATTGCCATTGAATATCTTGAATGTATCGATGCCGTTGGCCGGACAGAGATGCATGCCCGGAAGAGTGCCCGCGGTAGCCGCGTAGGACGGGCCTTCCGTCGCCGCGCCCCACAACACCGGTACGCCACCCGACGTGCCGTTCAGCGCTCCGGCCAGGTTGGCGACCTGGTGCTGGATGCAGTTGGGAAACGTGGCGGAACCCTCGCCCACAATGAATGACGATCCCCAGGGGTTCGCGCCCAGGATGTTGGCCAGCCATTGGCGCGAGTAAGTGTCATAGGAGCTTTCGCCGGTCAGATAATGAGCTTCGCCGGCCATCACGGAAATGCCCGCGCCGTGTGACGTCGTATCGCTGTTCCAGGCGTCGCCGAAACCCCACGCATCGTTACCGGCTTGTGCGATGGCATCGCCGACCTGCGCCAGCAGTTGGCCGCGAATACTGGCTTCAGTAACCGGCAGGCCGCCCGGATTGCCGGCCAGGACCAACGCCCGATACAACTCGAAGTGCGCCAGCCCGCTGACATCGTACAGATTCAAAGTGTCGGCGTAACCTGCATCGTAGATCTTAGCTATGTAGTTACTTGCAAATTGCGCCGCCTGCGCCAAGTAAGTCATGGGATCGGTAACAGGCAACCCGGGCGGCAGATTCCCGCCGCTGGCCTGTAGTGCGAAGTACAGCTCCGTGGCGCCTAACTCCATGTCATCGTCCCACACCGTCTCGGGATATCCGTCAAACGGCATGATCGTGAGCAGGCACCCGGCGCCGCAAGTGCCACTGCCCACCGACGCGGCCGGGTCGGCATAGGACGTGTCCGCCAGCGCGAAAATATCTTCCGCGTTCTTGAGACACCGATCGGCCAAGCCCGCATTAGATTTGCGATTCAGTTGGTAGCACTCCGCAAACGCCGCCGCCAGGCGCCCCGCCAGATTCGGACTGATAGGCGATCCCGCCGGTCCGGCGACAAATACCGGACGATGACAGATGTACTGCGCCGCGCTGTTACAACCGTCCCAATCGTCGTCCGCCTGGGGCAGCCGCCAGATATCGTAGTCGCTCAGGAGGTTGCGAAAGTTGACCCAGCTTTGGCTGTTGCCGACCTGATAGTAGAGCGTCTTCGTAGTATCGTTCCACATCTTCATCAGAAACTCGATGCCGAAGCTGGCCTCCGGCACGAAGTTCGCCGAGGTGGGCGCGCCGGAGGCGGTCCCGGCGTACGAAATGGAATTGGGCGGCGCGGGCGGATTCACGGGAGCCTGCGCGCCCATCTGATTGGGAAAATCGCGAATCCCTATTTCTTGCAGTGCGACCGTGTAACTGACGGTCTCAACGTATTTCATATAGTCGCCCGCATCCCACCAGCCGCCGGACGCGTCAATCACCGCGCCGGTGGGGGTCAGAGGCGTGCCGGTGGTCGCGATCGAATCGTCGCTATTCAATGGCGGAGTTTGAAAGACGCTGGCCTTCGCGTCGTTCAAATGGCCGGGCGCCGTGCGCAGCGCATTGGGGATATAGTCGGGTCCGTCCCGTTCCGTCTCGTAGAAGAACCTCGTGTTCAGCAGCAGCCCGGGGTAGAGTGTGGCGGGATCCTGCACGGGAAAGACAGGCGAGACGGCCGCTGCCGGACCCGCCACCGAGATGCTATAGCCGTTTCCGGCCGGAACCGTAAAATCCAGCGCGTACACCGAGTAGGTTAAAGTGGCGCTGTCGCTCCACGTGCCCAGCAGTGCGCCGATCGGCCCCGAATACACGGTCTGGCCGCCCGAGTTTAGAACGCTAAACGTCGCGCCCGTTTCCGCGGCGGTGGACATCAGATAGGCCCGAAACGGCGGACTGCCCACTTCGTAACCGGCCTGGCTGACACGCACGTATGCGGACTGCGCCTGGGCCACGAGCGCCATGAGGGAGAGAATTCCCAATCGCATCTTGACGCAAGTATACCGTGCCTTGCGGGCCCGAAGTGGGGCAGGCTCGCAGCCTGCGCGGGCCTCGGAGGCCCGCTCTTCGGCGGAGCTAAGCCAGAGCTTCCGCGGCAGGCGGCCTGCGAGGCCGCCGCAGGCTGCGAGCCTGCCCCACCTATCTCCGGGCCTTGATCGCCTCGGCCATCTTGTCGCGCACCCGGCTGAGCGGCAGACGCGCTGTGTCCAGATCCGGTGCGGCGTTCTGGCGGTCCGCGTACAGGCATCCCACCGGCTTGTGGTCCACCACGATGGGAAAAAGCGCAAAGGCGGCGGGCTCCATGGCAGTCACCAGCGCGCTGCGGTCGTACCGTCCGTCGCGCGAACAATCGATCAGCACATCGCTCTTATAATGCAGAGCCGCGCGCACCGGTCCATCCAGGCGGTCCACCGGAAAATCAAACCGGCTGAGAACGTTTTCGACCGCTCCCCCGCTCGCCAGCCGGCCGCGAATGGAGGTGTGATCGTCATTCAGCATGCCGAACACCGCGCGATCGAAGCCGGCGCCAAGCAGTGCATCGAGCAGCGCGCTAATGACCGCCGTCAGTTCGAACCCGCCGCACAACGCGCGGCCGGCAGTTTCAGCGGCCTCATCCAGCGAGCGCCAGCCGGCCGCGTCAAACACCGGCGCCGACGCCAACAGGCGGCGCGCCCGCTCGGCCTGCCGGTCGAGCCGCAGGCTGCCGCTGGGGATGCCCAGCGCCGCGAACGTGGTCTGCGTTTCCCGCAGCGCGGCGTCCGCCATGCGGCGCAGATCGCCGGCCGGGACCGACGCCTGCCGCCCTTGCGGATTGATTACGCAAGCATGCCCCAAGACCGACGGTCCGTCGATAGCGGCGCCGTCCCGGTACATGGCGTGCGTCAGGCCGTGCGCGCAGTCCGTGATGGAAGCCAGCGAGCGGTCCATGGGAGATCCCACCAGCCCGCCCAAACCGCGCAGGCACACATAGATTTTGGGCGGCATGTTCCAGCCGGTGGCCACATGCAATCCAACCTCGTCCCATGAGAAATCCAGCACCCGCAGGCATGCCGCGCGCTCACCGATGTTTTCCTCGTGCATGGTCAGGATGATTTTCGAATACTTCTCCGGACTATGGCAGGCGATCAGCACTTCGCCCAAATTGCGGAACAGGCCGCAGATATGCGCCTCATCGGGGCGCGGATAGCCGATGGACGCCGCGATCTCCCGGCTATGCACGGCGCTCAGCAACGAAAGGAGCATCAATTCGCGCAGGCCCGGCGAGCGGTTCGCATAGTGCTCGATATACCGGATAGTGCTAACCAGGTTGCGCAGCGTATCCCAACCCATTAGCACGATACCGTGCGGCACGCTCAGGATGGGCCGGCCCGAGCGGTTATACAACGCGGAATTGGCCGCGCGCAGGATTTGCGAAGTGAGGCCCAGATCCTTGAGCACTACGCGCGCCAGGGCGCTGGAACTGCCGCCGTCCAAATCTAGGGTGCGCGCTACGACTTCAGTGGCGTGCTGGCCAAACGGCGGCACGCCTTCCTCGCGGGAAATGCGCTCGACACAGGACTCCAGCTTCTTTTGCCGGGTCGCAGACAGTTCCGTCTCGTTCATACACGTCCACTGGGGACAGCCGTCCTGTCACTCTCATCGGCAGTTCGGCGCAAATCCTGGTATTCTGGCGGGTTCATGACCGAGTACCCCCTGTTGAACGCCCTGATCTTCGCCTCGCTGGGGGTCGCCGTGTTCGCTCTCGCCGGCGCGATTTTGCTGAAGGTGACGCCGCTGAAACTGTGGCGGGAACTGGTGGAAGAGCGCAATGTGGCGGTGGCCATTTTCGCCGGCGCGGTGGCCATCGGCATCTGCATGATCGTCGCCGCCGCCATGCATTGAATAAACCCTGCAGAAATTTGTGGGGCGGGCAATTTTGCCCGCAGCCGGCTTTCAGCCGGCGCTATCCACGCACAGCCACAAACCGGTAGCAGCCGAGAATACTCCCGGCAAGCTGGCGACCCCGACCGGTCTCTTGGCAAAAACCACAACCAAGTACTGACCGTGGACGCTATGGAAGCATGATCTCGACACTATGCCACGGGCTCCGGGGGTACAGGGCGGTAGGTGGAGTCCGCCGCGATGGAAATGGTTCGGTAGAGGTTGCCGGCCGCTTCGCGCACTACTCCCGCGCTGACACTCGATTCGTTCGCGATTTCCAATAGCTTTACGGATTGTCGCCACGTGCCCTTCGTCGAGCTGATAGAAGCTCCCCCAAAAACGCGGCCGGCAATGCGGGGTTCCACACTTATGGTGGAAAATCCGCCAACAAGCCGGAAGATTCGCCTGGTGATTATCCGATTTCTTGAGCATCGGGCATAGCCGATGGCGCTAAGGCGCTTGACGAGCCGGGCGGCTCGTATTATCCTCTATACGGGTATTAATCTCTTATGTGTCCGCAACGCTTCTTGTTCCTGATTTTGCCCGTCCTCGCCATCGCCCAGCCCGGGGCTCTGGCGCAGAATCGCACCGCCAATCCTGACAACTACTTCCCCGCCCCAACAATATCGCTCAGCTTTAGTAACCCGCCTGCTGCGGATAACTCAGTGGTCGCGGTCGATACACCCTTCAACGTCGGCGACAACCCGACCTTCCAATATGGATGCTGGGCCGTAAATCTAAACCTCCTCGGCAGCGGTAGCCCCTTTACCAGCGTAGCCGCCATCGCGGAGGATTACGATACCGACGTACCGAACGGTACGACCGAGGAGCAAGGTTCGAATGGCTGCACCTAGGAGCCGGCGTCTAACACCGGCATCGTAATCGTGCGGCACCTCGTAAACGGCTCGCTCAGCCCCCCGCTCTTTACAACCTTTATTCTCTAATCGACACGGGCATTTTCCCGTAGGAGGAGGACAGCATGAAAGCACCTTTAGCGTTGTTAGCGGCCACCGCGGCGGTTGCCTCCGCAGGCGGCGCGCCGGCCGCGGGGCAACCCCGTTTCAGCACGATATATAATTTTACGGACGGATTTCCGCTGGCGATTTCCCGCATCGGAGGCGTGATCTACGGCGCGTTCCAGAAAAGGGTGAATAGCTTCTATACGTGCGGCCTCGTCTTTTCGCTGGAGCCCAGCAGCGGGGTTGCATCCGGCGAGCAGTGGAAGGAGACCGTGCTCTATCACTTTCCCGACAGCGGCGACGCCTGCGAGCCCACTACCGCTCCGATTCCCGGCCCAGGCGGTGCTCTGTACGGCCTCGCAAGCGCATTGTACGAGCTGCAACCGCCCGCCGAGCCAGGCGGCACCTGGACCGAGTCGGTTGACTATAGCCTAAGCGCACCGGTTAGCAGCCTTGTTTACGGGCCGGCGGGTTCTTTTTACGCGCTGAATGTGGACGGGGGCATTTATTTCGACGGGGACCTGTTGCAACTGACGCCCCCTGCAGCACCCGGCGGATCATGGATGGGCACAGACCTCTTCGACTTCCCGGGCGGTCATAGCGCGCTGGCCCTGAACAGCCTGGTTGCTGGCCCTGACGGCCTGCTCTACGGCACTTCCACGTTCGGCAGCAGCATTGGGGGGTATGGAACGGCCTTCCAGTTGTCCCCCCCGGCCAGTGGCGCCGGCTGGAATTTGAAGATACTCCACAACTTCGGCGCCTATGCGGGCCGCGGCGCCGGCGATCCTATCGCGCTAACCCCCGCCAGCGACGGCACGCTATACGGAATAACGTACGGCCCCAACCAGTTTGGCGGCTTGGGGCAAAGCGTCGTCTTCCAACTCACACCGCCCGCATCCGGAGACGGAGACTGGACCTACACCGTGCTGTTTCTCGTCCACGATGCTACCCTGGACTCGCCGCTGGTGCTGCGCGGCGGCAATCTCTACGGCACGTATTTCACGCCATCGGGAGGGGTGGTGTTCGAGCTGCAACCGCCAGCCGCGTCCGGCGGCGCCTGGACCGTGAAATACCTGCATGAGTTCACCGATGGCCAAAATCCCTTCGGTCCGCTCGTCATGGACGAAAACGGCGTGGTTTACGGCACTACCGGGGCGACGCTCGACAATAACGTGCAAATCGGTACGGCCTACCGACTTGAGACTCAGTAGCTTGGCCCGGAGCAACTTGGAAACCGCCTCGGGGCGGCCAACACGTCGCCCTTTAAGTACTACGGTTTTGGGGGGCGGGCAATTCTGCCCGCAGCCGGCTTTCAGCCGGCCCTGGCCGCCTAAAAGGCGGCTGCGGCCAAGATTGGCCGCCCCAAAACCAAACTGACCCACTACGTAGGCCACAGATGTTTCCGATGGCGCCAACTTATCAGCCTCCCTCTTAGCCTCGCCCTCGGGAGTGTCTTCCATCGCTGAGATCTCGTCTCGAGAACCAGTGCCAGGCCTTTTTGAACGTCCAGCCTTCTTCACCGGACTCCGTGGTAACTTCTATCTATGGCATTCGAGTCCGATAAAGTCATGTTCGAGATCTACCGGGAGACCCAGTATTCCGGCAAATACCGGGTGGTCTACTTTACCGAACTGCAGGATCATAACAAGGAATCCGAAATCAACCACGCGCTGAACGGCGAGCATTACTACGACGGCTTCATCAAGAACTACCGCAAGGACGAGGCCAAGCAGATCATCGAGGACTGCCTGACGCGGTTGAACGGCGGCGAAGCAGTGGAACCGCTGGAGATCGAGCGCGCGCTGGGCGACCACGCCGCCTGAGAATCCGGTGCAGATTACCCGCTACGCCAGCCTCTCCGAGCAGCAGTTTCTGGGGTGCGTGAGCGCATTCACCGATGCGCTGACCGGTGAGTTGAACTCCGCCGCCATGTACCTGCGCAAGCTGGAGGGCCAAGCCAAAGGCGCCGCCTTCGCTTATGAGATGTCGCTCGACCGGCACCGCTACGGGGCGCTGACGGTGCTGGATCGGTGGGGCGCGCTGGTGGCCGCGTTCGGCGCACATATGACGCTCAGCCGCTATCCCGGCATCGTGGCGGAAGCGCCCGCGCGCCTGCGCACCGCCGAATCGATTTTGGAGAGCGCGAATCACGTGATCGACGCAGCCGGCGCGTATGCGAGCGACGTGGTGGAAGCCTGCGTGCTTGCGTTCCAATCGCTGGCGGGCACCTTCGCCGAAGAGCGCCTGGCGGCGTCGCAGTCGGCGCAATTGGGTCCGATGCTGCCGGACGAATTCAAGCAGGCGCGGGGGATCTTTCTGCGGGATCTGGCGGCGCGGTGAGGGGGAGGCCACCCGCCAAGAACTGACAATGACTGTGGGGCAGTCCTCCAGGACTGCGCCGGGCCTCCAGGTCCGGCGTACGGCGAACTTCGTTTCCCGAAGAGCGGGCCTGCGAGGCCCGCGCAGGCTGCGAGCCTGCCCCACAAGGCGCCGGAACGTCAGCGGGGGTTTACACCCAGGCGCGGAACCACTCGCGAAACTCGTCCAGCGCGGCTTGCGTTTCCCGCGCCAGCGGCACGGGCGGCGGACCGGTCTTGATGCCGCGCGCGGCCAGCGCGGCCTTAATGGCGACCGGCGTCGGGAAACTGTCGATACGTTCCAGAAATTCGTGCAGGCGGGCGTCCAGCCGTGCGGTTTCGGCTTCGTCGTGCCGCGCGATGGCCCGATCAAGGCCCAGCAATAGCTCGGGCACGGCGCATGCCACGCCTGAAACCACGCCGTCGGCGCCCGCACGGCGCGCCCGCGCGAAAATGGCGTCGTGTCCCACCAGCAGCGTATACGGATGCTCCCGCTTATGCCGGCTCAAGACTTCGAAGTTATCCCAATCGCCGCTCGAGTCCTTGATGCCCGCGAAGCGGCCGGTAGCAAGTAATTGCAACGCCGTTTCTCCGTCGATCCCGCTGGTGAACGCTGGAATATTGTACAGATAAATAGGCGCTCCGCGGCTCATCTCCGCGAACCGCATGTAAAACTCGCGGATTTCCGGCTGCCTGTAACGGAAGAAGTAAGGCGGCATCAGCAGCAGGCCGGCCGCGCCCGCCGCACTGGCCTCGCTTCCCAACGCCAGCGCGCCGTCCAAAGCCGAGTGCGAAACGCCCGCCAGCACCGGCACGCGGCTGCGCTTCACCGCCAGGTAAACGAGCCGCACGCGATCGTCGCAACTCAGATTGACGAACTCGCCCGTGGAGCCCAGCAAGGCGATGCCTTGCACGCCCGCCGCGCACAGAAAATCGATCAATTCGAGCGTGGCGCCTATATCGGGCTCGGTACCCCGCTTGTGGGGCGTCACCGCGGCCGCGATCACGCCGGAAAAAGGCTGCGTCATTTTGCGTTATTTTACCAGCAGAGTGACCACGATGTTACGGAATTCCACGGGACCACGATCGCCCTGCAGGAGGATCGGTCCGGGCTCGCCTTCGTTGGCGTCGCAGGCGATCGCGGTCAGCCCCTCGACGATCCCGTAAGTCACCGTCTTGTCGTTCAGCGTGACCGTCACGTGGCGTCCCACCAGCCGTATGTCGAGAGTCTGCCATTCACCCGCCGGCTTGCTCGCATTCTCATTGGGCGCGATGCGGCTATATAGCGCCCCGTTGGAGTGTGTGTCGACCGGCCGGCCGTAATCTTCCAGAATCTGCACTTCGTAGCGCCCGCGCAGGCCGATGCCGCTGTTGCTATGGGCCGGCGTGCGGAATTCGACGTGCAGCTTGAAGTTGCGGAAGTCGACGTTGCTCAAAAGGTCGGTGGCCGCGCCATTGCCCTTCAGGATGCCGCCCTCCACGCTCCAGCCGGAGGCCGGGTCGGCAGTGAGCCCGTGCCAGTTGGAAATATCGCGGCCGTTGAACAGGTCGATCGACCGCCAGGCGTGCCAGGTGCCATCGTCGGTGTCGGTAAGTTCCGGAGCGCGGGCGGCGGTCCATTCGAGCCTGGTGTCTCCCGACGCGAAGGCGCCCTGCAGCTTGCCGCCGGCAAGATGAGCGCGGTAATCCCGATGCACGCCGTGGCCGTCGTAAGTGAACCGCAGCTCGTTGTTCTCGATCCAAATATGCTGGATATCGTTCAGGTCGCCGCCCGGAAAGCCGACGAACCTGCCTTTGATGTGGTCCGTGCCGGCGCCCTCCACTTCCAGCCACCAAGCCCGCCCTGCGGGCGAATGCTGTACGGTGATGTCCCAGCGCCCGTTGAAGTCCGGGGCCGCGGGCCAGGCAGCCGGGGCCAGCAGCAAGAAAATGGCGAGGTTACGGAGCATGATTTCCTGCGGTTTAATCTATCATATGCGCGTTTCCGTCGAGCCGTGCGTCATATTCGAGTAGCCATGGCAGAGTCTCCGTTCGAAACCAACTGGAGGGCGGGCAATTCTGCCCGCAGCCGGCTTTCCGCCGGCTCTGGCCGCCTAAAAGGCGGCTGCGGCCAAGATTGGCCGCCCTCCAGTTGGTTTTTGACGGTGCCCCGGTGCGTGCGCACACTGCTCCTGGCGGCGGTCTGCTGCTCGGCCGCGCACGCCGCGGTGATCGGCGGCGTGGTGCTCGATCATGCCACGGGGCGTGCGCTGGCGCGCTCGCTGGTGACGTTGCGCCCGATCGACGGCACCGGCGGCAAGCCGCAGTCCGCGCGCGCCGGCCGCACCGGACAGTTCTCATTTAACGTGAGCGCCGGCATGTACCTGCTGCGTGCTTCGCGCGACGGTTTCGCGCCTTTCCAATACGGGCAGAAGGAGTGGAAATCGGCCGGCAGGCCCATGTCCGTCGCCCAGGACGGTACCCTCTATCTCGATATCCGCCTGCGGCGTTACGCGGCGATTTCCGGCACGTTGCTCGACGAAAACGAAATCGGCATCCCCGACCAGAAGGTGGTCGCCTATCCAGCCACGCAGCCGCTGCGCATCGCGGCATCCGCCACCACCGACGACCGCGGCATCTATCGCATTCACGGCCTGGAGCCGGGCACTTACTATGTGCGCGCCGCCGCCAAGCAACTGGAGGATGGCTCCGGCTTGCTGCCCACCTTCCACAAAGAGACCATGTCGGTGGACCAGGCCATGACCGTGGATGTGGAACTCGACCAGCAAGCCGACGATATCGACGTTCGCCCCCTGCCCGGCAAGCTGTTTCGCGTCTTCGGCCACGTGGTGAGGCCCCCCGCGCCGGTAACTGTAAGTCTGATATCGGATGTCGGCCGGGTGCAGACGAAGACTGCCAGTGCGTTCGCCTTCGAGCAAGTTGCGCCGGGGACCTATGAGCTGATCCTCGACGGCGACGATCCTTTCGGCCGCGGCAAAATCGGATCCTACCAGGAGATCGCGGTGGATAAGGACACGGAACTGTCACTGCAAGCCACTTCCTGGCGCGAAACCGAATTCCACATGCAGGATGAGAAGGGCAAGGCGGTGGATGTGGCGAACGCGAAGATCACCGCGCGGCGCAAGGACCTGGATGGCGGCGGGCGCCCCGAGGTTCTAAAGCTGGTGGACGGCCGCGCGCCGCTCGGGCCGGGACGCTGGGAGATGTCCGTGGTTTCGCCGCCGGGTTACTATACAGTCCAATTGACCGGCATTTACAGCATTGCGGATGTGCCGGGCCGCGGCGACGGCTGGAGCGAGGTGATGTTGCGCGGCAACGACTCGGTTACGATCAAGCTCTCTTCGCGTCCGGCGACGATGCATGGCCTGGTCAACGGTCCGGGGCAGGAGCCGGCGCCCGGCGCGCCGGTGTATTTGGAGGCTTTCGATAAGGACACCCAAAAGCGGTTGGGGGAACTGCGCACGGTCCGCACCGACCTGCGCGGCCAGTACCATTTCAACGGTCTGGCGCCGGGGTTGTATCGGATACTGAGCACGTTTGAATATGAGAAGCCGGAGGCGGATAGCATGACCGCCGCCGGCGCGCGGCCGGTGACTTTGTCTGAAGCCACGGATACGGGGCAGGATTTGGATTTGTATGCGCCGCCGTAGGGGGGCAGAATCGCAGCCTGCGCGGGCCTCGCAGGCCCGCTCTTCGGCGAGCGAAGCTCGCCCAAGCGGGGCTGAAATCCAGGCTAAAATCCCCGCCGGCGGCGCATGGCGCCGCCCTACTGCGCCTTGCCCTGATACTCCTGCACCTCGTTCTGCAGCCACGTGCGCAGTTGCGACGGAGAGTCGGGCGTAAGGGCCAGCCCTTTCTGGGCGGCCTCTATTGCCTTGGGGAAATTGTCATTCAGCGCGTAGGCTTCCGCCAGATATCCCAGCGCGCCGGGATTCCTGCCTTTGGCCAACTCATCGGCACGCAAGGCGAAGCGCAGCGCGGCGGGATAATCGCGCAGCGATTTGACGCCCGTCTCGGCGGCGCTTTTCACGGCTTCGATCAGTTGCTGCGGCGTGGCATCCGGACTATCTCCGATGCGCCTGAAATACGCCACGCTGGCTTCGGCATACGGGCGCGCCTCGGCCTCGCGTTTACCCTCTACCAGCAGGTTGGCCACGCGCCCTTGCATCTCCGCGCGCAGCAGCGGATAAATGGTGTTGGCGGTATCGCGCTGCACGATCCCATCCAGGATTTCGGCCGCTTTGCGCAGGTTTTCGAGCGACTCGGCGTTGTGCCCGGCGTAGCCGTGAATCAGGCCCAGCGAGCGAAAAGCATCGAAGCGCCGGAAGGCCGCGCCCACGTTTTCCGGATCCGCCGCCGCCAGCTCATCTAGGACCGGAACGGCCTGCTCCACACTGGCCAGCCCCGCATTGAGATCGTGCAACTGACCCTGGTTCCAGCCGACGTGGACCAGCATGATGGCCTTGAGTTGGCGCACGTCGGCAGTCTGTTGCTCCGGCTCCGGCAGCCGCGCCAGCGTGTCCAACGCCGCTGTGTAATCTTTGATTCCCTCGCTTGGATTAGGCGTCGAGTCGATCCGGCCAATGGATTCGTAAGCGGCGGCCAGCAATTTGAGGACGGCAGGGTTGGCGGGGTCGATGCGCAGGGCCGCTTCAAACTCGCCCACGGATTTCCGCAAATAGGCCAAAGGCGCGTCCGCGTTGAAGCTGACATAACCGCTCTTCTCGCTGAGTTGTTTGCCGAAGAAATACCAGCCCGTGCCCGCGTCCCGCAGGCTGCGGACGTCGTGCGGATTGGAAACCGCGATTCGCTCGAACGCCTCCGCCGCCTGGCGCAGCCGGGTGAACCCTTCGCTGTATTGGCCGGCGATGGCCAGCGAGCCGCCAAGCTGCTCCTGGATAGACGCGAACGTACGCCGGGCGGAGATATTATCCGGATGCTCCTGCAACAAAGGCTCGACGATCGCCAGCGCCTTGCGGTCGATGGCGATAGCCTGCGCCGTATCGCCCAGCCGGTCGCCCAAGCCCAGGCGGCGGCCGAAGATCGTGCCGAGTTGCAGGTAGCCGTCGGCCAATTCCTGCCGCAGCGCGGGATCGTCGCTCTTGCTGGCGGCCAGGCGGTCGAGGTATTGCAGCGCGCGGCGCGACATGTCCGCCTGCACTGGCAGTGTGCCGGGAACCTTGCCGACCGAATCGTACAGCTCGAACAGCAGATAGTTGGCCAGCTTGCGCGCATCGTTGAAGCGCTGCTCGGCGTTGGCCCGTTCCCGCCGGGCGATGCGCGCCTGCCATAGAGTGCCGGCCAGACCGGCGGCCAGAGACAGCGCCAGCACGGCGGCCGCGGCCACCGCCACCCGATTGCGCCGCACGAATTTGCGCGCCACATACAGACGGCTGCGCGCCACCGCGGCCACGGGCAGCCCGTCCAAATAGCGGCGAATATCGTCGGCGAACTGGGCCGCGGAGGCGTAGCGTTCTTTCGGATTCCGGGCCAGCGCCTTGAGCGTAATGCTGTCCAGATCGCGATCGGCGCCGGGCGGCGGTGCATCCTTGGTGGTGATCGCCTGCACCAGCCCCGCGGGACCGAGTTTGGAGGCGTCGAACGGACGGCGCCCGGTCAGCAGTTCGTAGAGCACTACCCCCAGCGAGTAGACGTCGCTCGATACCGTGGCCGGTTGTCCGCGCAGAATCTCCGGGCTGGCGTACATGGGGGTCAGGAATACATTGGCGGTGGCGGTGTGCTCCAGCGTGGCATCGTTGTCGAGCACTTTGGCGATGCCGAAATCCAGCAGCTTGGGCTCGCCTTCCTCGGTTACCAGGATGTTGCCGGGTTTCAGGTCTCGATGGACGATCAGATATTGGTGCGCGGAGTTCACCGCCGCGCACACTTTGACCAGCAACTCCAGGCGGTCGCGGACCGGCAGCTTTTTCTCTTCGCAGTAGCGGTCGAGGCGAATTCCCTCGACGTATTCCATTACCAGATAAGGCTCGCCCTGGGAACTCATGCCGCCATCCAGCAGCCGGGCGATGTTGGGATGCTCCAGGCGGGCCAGCAACTGGCGCTCGCGGCGGAAGCGCTTCAACGAATCCGGCGCGGCGAGATAAGGAGAGAGAATCTTGAGGGCGGCCTGCTGTTCATGCTGGCCGTCGGCGCGTTCCGCCAGCCAGACCTCGCCCATGCCGCCGCGCCCGAGCAGCCGGACGGTCTGCCATGCGCCGAAACGCCTGCCGGCGGATGCCGTTTGGGCTTCGGCATTAGCGGCGCGCTCCTCGTCGTATGCCCGCACCATGCGCTCGGCCTGGCTGCGCAGCTCCGGATTGCCGGCGCATCTGGCATCCAGCGCGGCGCGGCGGCTGTCGTCGTCCAGCGCGCAGACATCGTCGAAGATTTCTTCCAGGTCCTGCCAGGAGTCGATCATACGGGTGTGGAATGCAGCCTATCGTACAGCCAAGTGCGCGCGAAGCGCAATTGCCTTTCGATAGTGGCGTCGGAAACGCCGCGCAACTCGCAAATTTCCGGCACTGTGCAGCCCATCACGTAGCGTAGCTCGACCAGGCGCACTTTATCGGCGTCGAAACGTTCGAGATCGTTCAAGGCGCGATCCAGGTCGAGCATATCCTGACCGCGGGCGTCAATCCAGCTCAAGTCTTCCGACAGCGGCACGCGTTGCTGGCTGCCTTCGCGCTTTTGGGCGATGCGCAGGCGGGCCTGGTCGATCAGAATGCGGCGCAGTTCCCCGGCCACTACCGAGAAGAAGTGATGGCGGTCCTGCCAGACCATGTGCTGCAGCTTGCGCAGGCGAATGTAGGCTTCGTTGACCAGGGCGGCGGGCTCGGTAGCCACCCGTTCGCCGGCCACGAAACCGGTAGCGATGGCCAGCATTCGCTGGTAGGCCCAACTCATCACCAGATCGTAAGCCCGCGAATCGCCCGCCTGCCACTGCCGCAGTAGACTTGTGATGTCCGTGGTTTCCGTCGTTTCACTCCACTCACCCTATTCTGTCTCTGGGCGGATGCGACGTGCAATACCGGCAGGAGTGTTAGTACCGCAGGCTGCACTAGCGGTGGCCCGCCACCGGCGGAGCGTGCCGGCGCCGCAGAGCCGCGCCCAGCGGAAACAGACGACGGGCGCGAATTCCTGGAGCGTTTGGGCTTGCCGGATGATGCCGAAGAATTGAGCGAGTTCACCGATTAGGGCCGCTCGGTTCCGGGAGCTTTTTCTTAGCGTCTGGCCGTTGGCTGTCCGCCGCTTTGCGGATGTCCTCAACG
>Ga0187887_10000938_pt1 | contig 26660 bp, 29 predicted proteins | sample June2016WEW_7_10_FD_132977 | JGI IMG/M metagenome (GOLD analysis project Ga0187887, IMG submission 132977) | Peatland microbial communities from SPRUCE experiment site at the Marcell Experimental Forest, Minnesota, USA - June2016WEW_7_10 | ecosystem: Environmental > Terrestrial > Soil >... | reverse complement strand
GACCTCGGCAGCCAATGCTAGGGCCTCGGAGTCGATCTCGACTGGTGTCTTCACCATCGCCATCTCGGCACCCCTTGAAGTGATAATGAATATCCTGAACACCTATCTTAGATACCAACGATACCTCATGAACGTGGTCCTGGGCGGCTCTTGCCCGGCCGGCCTTCACCGGCTGCTGTCAGGTGCTGTTGCGGCGCAGGTCCTGCAGCAGGAGGGGCAGGTCCTGTTCCTCGTAGCGTGGCGGGCCGGGGGGCCGGGCCTCGAAGCGCCAGAGTTTCGCGTCGGGGATCGCCCTGCGCACGGTCGCGACTATCGCCTGGCCGGCGGTGTCATCATCGGCACGAACGTGGATTGACGTCCCGCTTTCGGCGAGGCCAGTGAGCAGGCGGAGCGCGGCGGCCGAGGGACGCCCGTTTGTGCAGACAAGCGGACGAGAAGACTTGCCGAGCTGATCGGCCGCGGCGATGAGCACTGAAGGGTTCTCGCATACGTATACGTCCGAGGCGGGCACTGCCATCCGGAACGAACCGGTGAGGGAGCGGAGCGTCAGCCACCAGCCGCGGACGGGACCGTCGTACTGGACTTCAACCGGGCGGTGAACCTGCCGTGCGCTTACACCGATCTGGCCACCTGCCCGCTGCCGCCGGCGGAGAACCAGCTGCCCGTCGCGATCGAGGCCGGCGAGAAGATTCCTTACGAGCGCCGCTGAGTCCGCGACACTGGGGGGACCCCAGCGGCGGGCACGGGATCTGCCTCATCCCCGTCTGCTGGGGTCGGCGAGCAGGAGCAGGCCGCGGATGCACGCATCGAGGACCAGTGCTATCAGCGCGATGCAGATGATCCCGGAGAGGACGAGGGCGGTATTGAGGTAGTCGCCCGCCTGCTGGATCAGGTAGCCAAGGCCGCTGGTGGCCGCGATGAGCTCGGCGGCGACGATACTGGTCCAGGCGCCGGCCATGGAGATGCGCATCCCGGTCAGGATGCCGGGCAGCGCGGACCGGAGCTGCACGTGCAGCAGGGTGTAGAGGCGGGACGCGCCGAGCGTCCGGGCGCACAGCCGCAGGTCCTCCGGCACCTCGTCGAGCGCGGCGACGCTGGTGATCGCCATGATCGGGGTGACCCCGATGACGATCAGGACTTCCTTGGGCAGCTCCCCGATCCCGAACCAGATGATGAACAGCGGGATGAAGGCGAGCGGCGGCAGCGGGCGGAGGACCTCGATGACCGGGTCGATCAGGTGCCGCATCACGCGGGAGGCAGACATGGCCGAGCCCAGGGTCACCCCGGCGACGACGCCGATTGCGAAGCCGAGCAGGATGCGGCGCAGGCTGGTGAGTGCGTCATACCAGAGCGGCGAGCCCTGCGACGGGTACGGCCGGTCAAGGTAATGCCAGAACGTCGAGAGGGTCTGGGTGACCGACGGCAGGAACACCGGGTCCCTGATGAACGTCGCGACGATCTGCCACACCACGGCGAGGCCGATGAGGCCGGCCGCGCCGGTGGCCAGCCGGCGGCCCCGTGCCCGGCGCCTGGCCCGCCGGTACGCAGCAAGGTCATCGCGCTCAGCGCGCTCGTCCAGTCCGTCCTGGTCCTCCCGGCCCAGCAGGGCCGCGACCGCCTCCTCGTCGTCGGCGACGGGACGCTCGCCCAGGGAGCGCCAGACTGACATGATTCACACTCCACAGCAAGATTCGGGGGGCCGGCCCGCTGGCCTGCCCGCGTCTGGCGGCCATGGCTGGCCGGTGCGGTTCATACGGTCAGCGATGCCCGGATCTTCCGCTTGGCGGTGAGGAAGGATTCGGTATCGGCATCGACGGCATGCCGGGGCCGGCCGATCGGGATGTCGATGACCTCCTGGATGCCCGGCGGCCGGCCGCCCATCACCGCGACCCGGTCGCCGAGCAGCACCGCCTCCTCGATGTCATGCGTCACGAAGATGATGGTGGTCCGGTACTGCTCCCACATGCCCAGCAGGAAGTCGTGCATGCGCAGCCGGGTGATGGCGTCGAGGGCACCGAACGGCTCGTCCATGAGCAGCAGCTGCGGCCGGGTGACGATGGCACGGGCGAATGCCGCCCGGTGCTGCATCCCGCCGGAGAGCTCGTGCGGGAACGCGTCGCCGAACTTAGCGAGGCCGACCGTGCCGAGGATCGCGTCCGCCTCCGCATCCAGCTCCGGGTCGTCCCGCTCGTTCAGCCCGCTAGCCCGCTGCGCCTTGGGGCCGAACAGGATGTTCTTCCTCGTGGTGAGCCACGGGAACAGCATCGGGGTCTGGAACAGCATGCCCCGGTCGGGGGACGGCCCACGGACCGGCCGTCCCCCGACCGTGACGGTGCCCTCGTCCTGCTCGAGGGCACCGGCCACGATCCGGAGCAGGGTGGATTTGCCGCAGCCCGACGGCCCGAGCAGGCAGACCAGCTCCCCGGCGCGGACTTCCAGGCTGATTCCAGCGAGCGCCACGGTGCGGCGGCCACCCCTGCGGAATGTCTTGCCGACCGAGTCGATCACCACGTCGGCCCCGTAAGCCTTAGCTGGGGCAGCCACCGGACAGTGCCTTCTTGACGAAGGTGATGTCGATGTGCTGCGCGATCTGCGCCGCCGGCGGGGCGGACGTGAGCCTTCCCTGCGAGACCAGGAACGTGCCGGTCTGCTGGTAGGCCTGGACGATGCGGCTGCTCGGGTCGTGCAGGGTGGAACCGAGCCAGTACAGCTGCTGGCTGGGCGGGATGAAAGGATAGCCCTCGGTCGCCGTCACGATCTGCTGGGGGTTACCCGTGATGCCCTGCACCCCGGCGCTCGCGGTCAGATACTTGGCCGCGTCCGGCCCGGTCATGTCCCTGCTGCCCTGCAGCTCGGCGCACACGTAATCCTGCACCAGCGTGGGTTCACTCTTGATGACGCTGCTGGCGACCGCGATCACGTCGAGGCCGGGGATGCCCAGCTTGGCGATCTGCTCGGCGTTGACCAGCGAGTGATCGCCCTTCGCGATCAGGTCGGTCGCCGGCGCACCGTATACGTAGGCGGCGTCAATCGCGCCGGACAGGGCGGCGGCGCCCGCGGAGGGCTCGCTGGCGAAGCTGACGACCTTGACCTTGCCGGTCAGGTGCTCCAGCGCCAGGTAGCCCAGCAGCTCATAGTCCTCCGACGAGCCGACCAGGACGCCCACGGACTTGCCGGCCAGCTGGCTCGGCGAGGTAATCGACTTGGGGACGAGCAGCTGGTCGTCGTCGAAGCCCCACCCCATGACGACGGTGACCCCGGTGTTGATCCCGATGGCCGCCGTGGCCGGCGGGTTACCGACGCCGCTGATGGCCTGCACGGAGCCGCTCTTCATCTCGGCGATGGCGGTGACGCCCGCATCGAACGGCACGGTGTGCAGGTGCGCGGGGATGGTCTTTTCCAGCGACGGCTGGCTCAAGATGATGCTGTCCGGGCTGGCGACAGTCCCCTGGCTAACCGAGATGGTGAAGTTCGGCAACGTCGCAGGCGCGGAGCTGCCGCCCTGGGTGACTGCCCAGATGATGAGGGCGACGGCGACGACGACGACCACGGCGATGGTCCCGTAGATCCGGCGTCTTCTGCGCTTGTAGACGGGCAGCGGCTTGCCTGCCGTAGTGTTGGTGTCAGCTGAACTGCTCATTGGCCTGTCTTTTCCCTCGGGATTATTCGGAAGTGCGGGCACGGCCCGGCCGCGGCCAAGCCGTGCCCGGCCGTCAGTCGGTCGCGCCGCTGCGGTAGTAGGCCGTCGCGTCGCCCTTCAGCGACACGCTCGGTCGGCCATCGACGCCGACCGGCACCGGGCCCGCGACCGTGACCCGCTCGCCGCGCCGGTGCGCGGTGCCGTAGTCGAAGATTGCGTAGTGCTGGGTCGCCCGGTTGTCCCAGATCGCGAGGTCCCCCTCGCGCCAGTGCCAGCGGACCGTCTGCTCGGGACGGGTGACGTACTCCTGCAGGATCCGGATCAGGTCGCGTGATGCCTGCGGCGAGAACCCGAGCACGGTCCGCGCGAAGCCGCCGAGCACGAGCGAGTGCTCACCGGTCTCCGGGTGTACCCGCACGGCCGGATGCTCGGTCTCGTAGACGGTGGACAGGAATTCCTCCTGCGCCGCCTCGACCGCAGGGTCGACGCGCTCGCCCCGGCCGTAGACCGCTGCGTAATCGTGGTCGTTGGTGTGCACGATCCGCAGCCGGTCGGCCAGGTCCCGCAAGTCGGCCGGCAGGCTCTCGTAGGCGGTCACCGTGTTGGCCCAGATCGTGTCCCCGCCCACCGGCGGGATGACGACGGCGTGCAGCAGGGTGAAGGCCGGCGGCCGGTCGACGAAGGTCACGTCCGTGTGCCAGTGGTTGGCCCGGCCGCCCTTGCTGGAGTCGATCTCCTCGAGGAGAGGCTGGCCCGGCGGCGACGCGAGGGTCGGATGGCCGAGCGTCAGCGGGCCGAGCCGCTCAGCGAAGGCCACCTGCCTGGCGTAATCGAGGCTCTGGTCGCGCAAGAAGACCACCTTGTGGTCGAGCAGCGCGTGGCGTACCTGGGCTACCGCATCGTCGCTGAGTACATCGCCGGTGTCGATGCCGGTGATCTCGGCGCCGATGTTGCCGGCCAGCCTGACGACGCCGGCATGTGTCTTCGTGCCGATGATTTCGGTCATGGGGTGCCTCTTCGATCGGGGGACGAATCGATCAGGGGACGAGCGGGCGGCAGCAGTTGCGCGCGGAGCTGGGCAGCGGGCTGGCCGCGTGTGGCCGCGGAAGGGGCCGGCGGTCAACCGGCACGGGCCGGATGGGGCGCAGGCGTTGACCCGGATGCAGCGCATTTGCTGCGCGCCATGACGCTGCGGCAGAGGTATCCGGCAGCGCGCCGGCCGAGACGCACGACGCGCCGCCGTCAGACCGGGCGGGGGGAGATCGCGCTGGCCACGCGGACCCGGTCCGCGTAACAGCGCTCCATACCGTCCTGAATCGTCATGAACAGAACATGTCAGGTCGCCGCGACCTTGTCAATATTCCCGATCAGTATTATAGGAATATTCCTGGTCAATGGCCGGGTTACGGGCAGGCGTGACCCCGCCCGGGCACGTCTGCGGCGTCTACCGGCATGTGCCGCGGCTCATGCGCTTATCTCCTGGTCAGTGCCGGCCGGGCGTCACGGACTGGCGGCCTGGCCGGAGGCGCCGGATGAGCAGGTATATCTGGCGGCCAAAGGCCAGGCGGCCTGGGTGCCCGAGGCTTGTCCGGCGGGGGGCCGACAGCTATTGTCTAGTAAGACAACTCAATTAGTAGACAATAGCGCAGGCGAACGGCGCTGCCGGGAGGCGGGCCATCGCGTTCGCGCCGGCCGTCATCGGAGCCCGGTGCCCGGGCGGCCGATGCGGGCCGGATCGCCGTACCGGACTCCGCACCAGTGGGGGCATCATGAGCAGCACGTCAACGGCTGTCCCGCCCTCCGCCGGAGAGTGGCTCGCACACCTCAGGCGCGAGGTCAGCCGGTTCGTGGAAGTGGCGGCCCGCTCGCCACTGCAGGTGCACGTGCCCAGTTACCCCGCCTTCACGGTGGAGACCCTGTCCGCCCATATCGGCCGGGTGCTGCGGGCCTTCCAGGCCACCGTCGCCGTAGGCTCCGCCGTGCAGGACGAGGTCATTGAGGCCCCCACGGGGCAGGCAATCGTCGGGTGGGTTCAGGCAGGCCTGGAGCCGCTGCTGACGTCGCTCAGCAAGGTGCCGCCGGACCAGCCCGTGGCCTTCCCCCATGACGCCGGCGACCGGCCGGCTGCCCTGATCGCCCCACTACTCGCTCGGCCCGCCTCGGCGGCGCGCTCGCGCATGCGGGTGACGCGCTCCTTGGTCTGCGCCGGGGTCTCGCCCCAGGCCAGGTACACGTCCGTCTGCCTGGCGGCGGCCCGCTCGGCGGCCGGGCTCGCGCCGCCGAAGAAGATCCGCGGCAGCGCGTACGGGGCGAAGCCGATGCTCGCGCCCTCGATGTCGTAGTGCTTCCCGGAGAAGCTGAACGGGTCGTCGGGGCCGGACGCGCTGACCCCGCGCAGCACGGCCAGGAACTCCTCGGTGCGCTCGTAGCGATGGTCGTGGCCGAGATGGTCGCCGAACCGGCGCTGCTCGGCCGGGTCGCCGCCGGTGACGATGTTGAGCAGCAGCCGCCCGCCAGAGACCCGCTGGAACGTCGCCGCCTGCTGCGCGGCCAGCGTGGGCGAGATGAAGCCCGGCCGGAACGCGACGAGGAACTTGAGCCGCCTGGTCACCTGGGACAGGGCCGCGGTGAAGATCCACGCGTCCTCGCACCACGTGCCCGTGGGCGTGAGCACGGCCTCGTAGCCGAGCTGCTCGGCCGAGCGGGCCACCTGTCCGAGGTAGTCGATCGTCGGGGCACGGAAGTCCGTGATCGCCGGCAGCGACTTCTGCGAGCCGTCGCCCGAGCCCACGATGTCGCGGCTGTCGCCGTTCGTGGGAAGGTACCAGTGCACGTGAATGCTCACGTATCAACCTATCCGCACAATGTCTGCTAGTCTCCGTCAGCCTCCGGCCCGGCGGGCCAGGTCCTTGCCGCATCGGCCGCGGCGCGTCGCGTCTGTCGACTAAGTCTATCGGAATAATTGACTATAGGAGCTTTCGCCGGTTACCGTCATGTTCGCGCGATTCTTTGTCGCGAACTTTTCCTACCGGGAGGAATTCAGCCTCCCCGTCACTGGGGAGCGGCTCCGCGTCCTCGCGACCGAGATCGTCCCCGCACTTGGCTGGCGCCCATCACTACTGGAAGGTTCTCATGCCTGAGCCCCGCCCAGGCCATGTCATCCTCGGGGTCAACGTCCTGGTTCTCGGCTACCTGCCCGCAGCCTGGCTGTGGGATCCCCGGCTGACCGCCCGCTCCCCGCTTTACGACGCAGGCGCTGGTGCCGGATGCGCGTGCCGAAGAGTTCTTCGACGTGGCAACAGGCCTGCGGGACAGCTTCGACGACGGCGCCTTCCGCCGCAACCAGGGCTCGGGCGTCTACTTCGACCCGGCCGCGCTGCACCGGCTCGATCACACCGGGCGGCACCTGCGGGTCGCGGGTCCGCTCAACATCGCCCGCCCGCCGCAGGGCAGGCCGGTCATCGTGGCAGGCGGGGGCGTCCGAGGCAGGCCGCGACCTCGCCGCCCGGGTCGCGGACGTGATCTTCACCCACCAGCCAGGGCTGGCCGCCGCGCAGGCGTTCTACCTGGAGATGAAGGAGCGCGCGGCCAGCCACGGCAGGACCTCAGGCCCGGCGGCGGCGACCACGTCCGAGACGTCCGAGCCCGGCGCGAAAGGCAGGCGCAGCGGTGGCCGCATCTCCTCGGGGAAGTTCGCGAAGCCCGTCCGGGCGTACCAGTCCGACGGGTTCAGGCAGGCCGAGCCGAATTTGGCAGCTGCCACGGGGCGGAGGCGGCTGGATCAGTTCCCCGCCCGGTCCATCTATCTATTATTCCGATCGTTTTAGTAGACTTTTAACGGCCCAGAGCTAGAGAGGTGGAGTTCAGATGACGACGGCCGTCCGCTTCGAGGTCAGTAAGGCCAGTCCCTGGCTGGGAGCCGAAGCAGGGGTGGATCTGACTGCCCAGCCGGTAGAAGCCTCAGCGGCCCGATGACCGCTTCCGCCGAGCCCGTGCCCGCCGTTTCCTCCGGCTCGGCGCCGGCCGTTGGATCGCTGTCGCTGCTGGTGCCGGGCTGCTTCACCGACGACGACCCTTATCAGGGTCTGGAGAGTACCTTGCGGCTGTTCGAGTACGGGGAGCGGCTGGGTCTCGACGGGGCGTGGATACGCCAGCAGCACTTGGTCCCGAACGTGTCCTCGGCGCCGGTGTTCCTCGCCGCCGCGTCGCAGCGCACTCGGCGCATCGAACTTGGGACGGCGGTCATACCGATCGGCTACGAGAGCCCGTTCCGTCTGGCCGAGGATCTGTCGATGGCCGATGTGCTGTCCCGGGGGCGGCTGCAGGTAGGGTTCAGCGCCGGGGCCCCGACCAACTCCGAGCTAATGGCCGGGCTGGTCTACGACGGCGACTGGCGCGGCTACGACTTCTCCCACGCCCGGATAGGCAGGCTGGCGGAGAATCTCCGGGGAGAGTTCCTGGGCGGCGCGGACACCGTCGTGCCGCACCCGGCCGGGCCGCAGCGGCCCCGGCTTCGGCCGCACGACCCGGGCCTGGCCGAACGCCTGTGGTACGGGGCAGGCAGCCTGCGATCGGTGGTCTGGGCGGCTGAGCACAGCCTGCATCTTGTGGTCGGCAACATCTGCGCGGGCGAGGGACTAGGCACCGACAATTTCGGCACCGCACAGCTAACCCAGATCCGCACCTACCGGCAGAAGTTCGCCGGACCGGGCCGGCCGCGGGTGGTGGCCGGCCGGGTCATCGTGCCGCTGGACAGCGCCGACGCCGCCACCCGGCGAAAGTACCGCGGCTACCAGGCGTCGCGCCACGAGCGGACCCTCGCCCCGCAGGGCGAGCGGCACATCCTGATCGCCCGGGACCTCGTCGGCACCTCGGCGGAGATCGTCGAGTCGCTGCGCGCCGACCCGGTGCTGGCGGAGGTCACCGAGCTCCAGCTGGAACTGCCGTACGCCTTCGCGCACCAGGAGTACGAGCAGATCCTCTCCGACGTCGCCGCATCGGTCGCACCGCAGCTCGGCTGGTCGCCGTCCGGGGCCGGGTAGGCCGGAGTGTCCGCCGCAAGCAGGTCACCCCGCGGACGGCGCTGGCCATGGCCGGGCTGCTGTGGAACCGTGACCTGAGCGACCGCGACCCCGACGGCCCGTTGTCGTCGGAGGAGCCCAAACGAGCCGGATCGCAGCGGCGCCTTCGGCTCGGCCCGATTCAACGACGCGCCGATCGCCTCAGTGGCGATCAGCACCTGTCCGTCGGCAGGAGCCGGGGCAGGGAGGTCGATGACTGCCAGACCTTCGGGACTTCCGAACGTCTGGATCGCGACTGCCTTCAAGTCGTCTCCTTGTCCTGGGATCGATCGGAACCGGCCCGGGCGCGGCGCGCCCGATCGTGGCGGACGCCTGGTGGTCCAACGTTGCCGAGCCTGGCCGAGAACTCGGCTGACATGGCGGTTTCGAGAGTACTGGCCGGTTTCGGCAGTATCTGGTCCGGGAAGCCCTGCCTCCGTGCGGCCGGGGCGGGGCTCCTTCGCCGCCAAGGGTCTGCTGCTGTTTATCCGACTATTCAGGTAGGTATAGTAGATTTAGTGCTATCATCTTAGTTATGCGAACAGTGCTGCTTGCCAGTCGGCGTGCCGTCGATTATGCGCAGGTCGCCAGCCACCTCTGTAGCTGACCAGGTGGCCAAGCGCCGCCGGGTTGCGGACGAGCGCTCCGCGGTTCCAGGCTGGCGCGCCGTGCCGTTTCACCCGGCCCTCTGACCTTTTTCATCCGGCCCTTTCTCACCATTGTTCTTCACTCCGCCCCGGTCGGCAGCTGTTCTTCACTCCGCCCGGTCGGCTGCGCGTGACGGCGTCGGCCGGGATCTGTCACGCGACGAGACTTCCGGAGGTTAGTCATGTCTGAATCGTCCCCGCCTGCTGATGCCACGCCCGATCCAGGAGCCGGCCCGCAGCTGCCCCCGCGCCGGTCGATCACCCGGCGGCGCATCACCTGGATCACATCCGCGGCGGTCATTGTCGTCGCCGCGCTCGTCGTCTCCCTCGTCTTGTCCCTTGGCGGCGGGTCAAGCGGCGGCGGGTCAAGCGACTCGAAGGTCATCAGCATCGGCGTGACGGACGGGTCGCAGCCGTACTGGCAGACGTTCGCGCAGCTGGTGAAGGAGCGGCTCGGCGTGACGCTGAAGTTCGTGAACTTCACCGACTACAGCCAGCCGAACCCGGCGCTGGGGGAGGGGCAGCTCGACCTCAACGAATTCCAGCACATCGAGTACCTGGCGAACTACAACGTCACCGCGCACGGTGACCTGCAGCCGATCGGCGCTACGGCCGTTTACCCGCTGCCGCTGTACTCGCTGAAGTACTCCACGCCCGCGGCGATCCCGGCTGGCGCCAAGATCGTGATCCCGAACGACGCGATCAACGAGGCGCGCGGCCTGCTGGTGCTGCAGTCCGCGAAGCTGCTGACGCTGAAGGACGGCGGCACGGCATTCTCGAGTACCGCGGACATCGTGACGCACAAGGTCGACGTGGTGGCCCTGGATGCGTCGCAGACCGCCGGGGCGCTGCAGAGTGGCTCGGCGGCGGCGGCGATCGTGAACAACAACTACGCCACGAGCGCCGGCCTGCCGAAGTCGGACGCCATCTTCCAGGACAACCCGGCGAGCCCGAGCGCGGCGCCGTACGTGAACATCTTCGTGGTGCGCGCCGCGGACAAGAACAATCCGCTGTACCTGAAGCTGGCCGCGCTCTACCACGATCCTGCCGTGGAGAAGGGCGTTCAGCAGGCCAACGGCGGCACCGCCGTCTTCCGCACGGTGTCGCCCGCCGCGCTGCAGGCCGAACTGGCGACCGTCGAGGCCCAGGGACGGGCCGCGCAAGCGCAGCAATGAGCGGCCACACGCAGCGCGAGCGCAGCAGCGACCAGAAGCGGTAACCACGAAAGGATGACCGGCCCGGCACCAGCGGCGCGCATGCCCCCGCGCCGGGCCGCACCGCGATGACTTCCACATCCGCGAGCGAGACCGGGCAGGGTGCGGCGCCAGCCGCCGCTCACGTACGCCTGGAGCACGTGACCAAGACGTACCCCGCCGCGGCCAGCGGCGGCAAACCGCTGACCGCGCTGGACGACGTCAGCCTGGAGGTCAGCAACGGCGAGGTCTTCGGCATCGTCGGGCACTCCGGGGCTGGGAAGAGCACGCTCGTGCGCCTCATCAACGGCCTTGAGACACCCACGGCGGGCCGCGTATACCTGGGCGGCCGGGAGCTCACCGCGCTCACCGAACGAGCCCGCCGCGAAGTGCGCCGCGATACCGGGATGATCTTCCAGCAGTTCAACCTGTTCCGCTCCCGCACCGTGGCCGGGAACGTCGCCTACCCCCTGAAGGTAGCGCGCGTCGGGCAGCCCGAGCGTGATCGCAGGGTGGCGCGGATGCTCGACTTCGTCGGCCTGCTCGACCGTGCCAACGACCACCCCGAGCAGCTGTCCGGCGGGCAGAAGCAGCGGGTCGGGATCGCCCGGGCCCTCGCCACGGAGCCGTCGCTGCTGCTGGCCGACGAGGCGACGAGCGCGCTTGACCCGCAGACCACGAGCGAAGTCCTTGACCTGCTGCGGCGCGCCAACCGCAACCTGGGCGTCACGATCGTGATCATCACTCACGAGCTGGACGTGATCCAGAGCATCGCCGACCGGGTCGCGGTGCTCGACGGCGGCCGGGTCGTCGAATCGGGCAGCCTCTACAACGTGTTCGCGCAGCCGCGAACCGAGGCGGCGGCCCGCATCATCGGGATGGCGCTGCGCGACCGCCCGTCGGCGACGACGCTGGCGCGGCTGCGGCTCACCCACCCCGGCCGCATCGTGACGGTGAGGGTACGCGACCGCGCGGGCCTCCAGACCGCGCTGGCCAGTACGTTCCTGAGCCACGGGGTCGGGGCGGAGATCGTCTTTGGCGGCATCGGCGAGCTGCAGGATAGGCCGGTGGGAAGCCTGACCTTCGAGCTGACCGGCCCGGACGGCGGCGGCCCGGATGGAGCCGACGCCGTGGACGCGGCGATCACCGCGCTGCGGGCCGGCGGCGTCGATGTGACAGAGGAACCGGGGGAAGAAGGCTGACGTGCAGGAGTTCCTCAGCAACCTTTCGGTCTACTGGGCCGCCATCGGGCAGACCTTCTATATCGTCCTCATATCGATGGCGGCCGGCGGGGTTCTCGGCCTGGTCATCGGGCTGGCGCTGTACGCGACGCGGCCGGGCAGCCTGCTGGCCAGCCGGCCGGTGTTCATCGCGCTCAACGTGCTCGTGAACATCGTCCGGCCCATCCCGTTTGTCATCTTCCTCACCGCCATCCAGCCGCTCATACTGGCGGTCATCGGCACCACCATCGGCACGAACGCGGTGACGTTCGCGCTGTCGATCGCGGCGGCCTTCGCGGTGAGCCGCATCGTCGAGCAGAGCCTGCTCACCGTCGACCCCGGGGTGATCGAAGCCGCCCGCGCGGCCGGGGCCCGGCCGACCAGCATCCTCGTCACCGTGGTCATCCCCGAGGCGCTCGGCCCCGTCATCCTCGGCTACACGTTCATCTTCGTGGCCGTCGTCGACATGTCAGCGCAGGCGGGCCTGTTCGGCGGCGGCGGGCTCGGCAATTTCGCGATCACCTACGGGTCGCAGCGCTACGACTGGGCGATCGTCTACATCACCGTAGCGACGATCATCGTGATCGTTCAGGCCGGGCAGTTCGTCGGCAACTGGCTCGCCCGCCGGGCGCTGCGCCGCTGAGCCCTCCCCCACCGGGCCCCCTTGTGCCCTCTCGGAGTTTCGGAATCGGCCTCGAGCGGGGACGATGATGGTTGTAGTCCGCTCCATGGCGGTCCTCTTCGGCTGCCTTCGTGGCAATTTTCAGGGTCAGCCGGGCTCGACGACGGTCATGAACTCGAGGGTCCATTCGATGATCTCCGTGTGGTGCCGCGCATTCAGCAGGTTGGTCCCCCAGGCGTAGAGCCCGTGGTCGGCGACCAGCATGCCGGGAACGCGCGGATTCCGGGCCCGTCCAGCCGGTCGCCCAGCTCGGTCATGTCCTGGCTGTTGCTGATCACTGGCAGCAAGACCGTCTCGCCGGCGGCCGGCAGGCCGATCCCTTTGAGCATTTCCAGGTCGGCCAGTTCCATCCCGGCCGACCAGCGTCGGCCGGCCACCACCGCGGCGCGCGGCTCGCATGAGCACACGTCGTTCACGTTCCTCGGGTTCACGTTCCGGCCAAGGCGGGCGCGGCGGAAGGACGGGGGGCGGTTCACCTCGTTCCAGCCTGCGATCAGCAAGGACGCCCTGAAGAAGATCAGTGCCGAGATCCGGTCCTGGCGGTTGCACCGCTGGGTCAACTCGGACGGACGGGAGATCGCGAAGCTGATCAACCCGAAGGTCCGGGGTGGATGGGCTGCTACGAAGCCTTCTACGGCTCGGCGCTGCATCCCGTGCTCCGGCGCATCAACACCTACCTGCTGCGCTGGATCATGAGCAAGTGCTTGAGGTCCAGGTAGGTGACCCCGACGCGATCCCGGACGAGCACGGTGACCTTCCGGCGACGCGGCGCGGGTACAACCTCGACTCGCACATGAGGCTCATCAGGGCCATGCAGGAGGGGCGGGTCCTCTTCATAGACGACGCCACCTTGGTCAGCCCGGCGGTGCTGGCGGTCGCCTACCCCGCGATGGACGGTCGGCGTGAGATCACCGTCAAGGCCCACCCAGAGCGCAGCTAGATGCCTGCTCTTCGGAGCCGTTTGACGGCGGCGCTGTGGGACAGCCAGGCGGTGGGGTGGGGGCCCTGTGGAGAACGTCGACTGGTTCAACCGCAGACGGCTCCACGAAGCCTGCGGCGACATTCCGCCTGCCGAACCCGAAGCCGCCTACTGCCGTCAGAATGCCGCGCTCGCCGGGGCCGGCCAGACAACGAACCGAGTCTCCGAACTCACCGGGCAATTCAGGCACACGGGTATTGTCTACATGTACGATCGGCTTTGTAGACATATGCCACGCACGTGTGGGACGATCGGTGACGTTGAGATGCGCCGTGCGGGCGCGGGTGCCAGCGGCGTCGGCAACCCGCATCCTCTCTCATTGACCTCACCCGCAGAAACCAGAGGCACAACGTGAAAAGCTTCGCTCGACCCGCATCGGCCGCCGCGGTCACCGCCGTGGCGGCCATGACCCTTGCAGCCTGCAGCTCCTCCGGGTCGCCGACCTTAAGCAGTTCCAAGAACAGCCCCGTGTATTTCGGAGTGTCGGCCGCAGAGACCGGCCAATACGCGCAGTACGGGCAGCAGTTCCAAGAAGCGTTCACCCTCGCCGCGGACCAGGTGAATGCCAAGGGCGGCATCGACGGCCACCCGGTCGACCTGGTCTACGAGGACTCCCAGTCGGATCCCACGCAGTCGGTGCAGGTTGCGCAGCAGTTTGTCAGCAACCCGAAGATCATCCTTGTCTTCGGTGACTACTCGTCCGCGGCGTCCATCCCTGCGTCTCCGATCTACACCCGCGGTAAGCTCGTGCAGTACGGCTTCAACAATTCCAACCCCGCCTTCACTTTGGACGGCTCCGAATACCAATGGTCAACGTCCGTCACGACGGCTGCGACCTATGACTGGGAAGCCGACTACCTGGTGAAGCAGGGTGTGAAGTCCGTCGGTGTGACCTATCTCGACACCTCTGATTGGGGTATTCCCGCATTCGCCGCGTTCAAGTCCGAGGCGGCGAAGGACGGGTTGACGATCACCGACGCTGAAGCGGTCGACCCAACCTCGGATGACTACAAGCCGTCCCTGCTTAAGGCCGTCGCGGGTCATCCCCAGGCTTTTGTCCACATCGGCTACGGCCCGGACGCGGCAGAGATCGTCACGCAGCTGCGCTCGATCGGCTATAACGGGACCTTCTACGGTGGCCAGGATGTTCAGGCCTTCGACGACACGCCCGATGCGCAGGGGTCCATTGAGGGCGCCACCTTCCTCGCGACGAGCCCCAAGCCGGCCGTGCAGGCATTCGTGAAAGGGTTCGAGGCGAAGTATCCGAAGGCCGGGCCGGTTACGAGCTTCGAGGCCGGCGCCTACGACGCACTGAATGTTGCGGTCGCGGCGGCGGAAAAGGGCGGGATCACCCGCGCCGGCATCCTCAAGGGCTTCCAAGAGATCAAGGATGTCCCGAGCGTGGTGTACGGCACGATCACCTTCGACCCGGAGACGCGTCGGGTGCTGCAGCCGACGCTCACGCCCACCATTCTGAAGAAGGATACGTGGGTTGCCTATTAATGGCTAACTCGCGCTCGCGCGAAAGCGCACCGTGTTTGACACGTTGATCGCCGGACTGCTCCAAGGGAACGTTTACGCTCTTGGAGCAGTCGGCATCTCTCTCGTCTTCGGCGTTATGAATGTCGTCAACTTCGCCCAGTTCTCCTTCTTCAGCCTGGGCGCGATGCTGGCGTGGTTCTTCGTCGTCCAACAGCACCTCCCGTTCTGGGTTGCTCTTGCCCTCGTCATCGTCATCTGCGCGGCTCTCGGTCTGATCATCAACGTCTCCGTTGTCCGGCCGCTGGCGAAGTACCTGCCACTGGCGGCGATGCTGTCGACTTATGCGGTCTCGCAGATCCTCGACAACGTGTCGCAGACGGCCTTCGGTGCGCAGTACCGCGAGTTCCCGCAGGTGCTGCCCACCACGAACTTCCACATCGGGAGCATGCTCTTCGGCACCTCGGATGTCGTGGTGCTGGGCATCACTCTCGTGCTCATGGTGGTGATGTCGCTCTTCCTCAAGTTGAGCAAGATAGGTCAAGCGATCCGCGCGACGACTCAGGACCAGGAGGCTGCGCTCCAAGTCGGCATCCCGGTCGGGGCCGTCCAGCATGTGGCGTTCGTGATCGCTTCCGCCCTCGGCGGACTCGCGGGTATCTTCTTCGCGCTGTACGACGGGATCGCGGATCCGACGTCCGGGCTCACCACCGGCTTGATCGCGTTCGTCGCGGCAACAGTCGGCGGACTCGGCTCTCTCGTTGGAGCCGTCATCGGAGGATACATCCTCGGAATCTTGGAGGCGTTTGGCATCTACTGGTTCGGCGACGCTTCTGACCAGATCATCGTCTTCGTCATCTTGATCATCGTCCTCATCGTCCGACCTGGCGGTCTACTCGGCAAGGTGCCGCTGTTTTCCAGCGAACCACTGACCGGCACGTTTCTGGGTAAAGGGCGGCCGTTCCGGATCCCCCGCTGGGTGTGGCTGGCCGCATTCGCCGTCGGTGCGGTCGTCATTCCCTTCGCCGGGAGCGACGATGTACTCACTACCGGCACGCAGGTGCTGATCTACGCGATCATCGCCGCGGGCTTGACGATTACCGCGGGTCAGGCGGGTGTGATGGCGCTCGGCCAGGCCGGACCGATCGCCATCGGGGCCTACACCTCGGCTCTGCTCACCCTTCACCTGAACCTCTCGTTCTGGGCCGCCCTGCCGATCGCCGGAATAGCCGCCGCGGTCATCGCGTCGGTTCTCGCCTCGCCCATCTGGGGGGTGAAAGGGCACTACATCTCCATTGCTACCCTCGGCCTCGGGGTGGCGATCGTCGCCGTAATCCAGCTGATCGTGCCCCTGGCTCTCTACGATATTCCCGTCCCGGAGTGGGGCTCAACGGCGCTGGCGAGCCCACTGGATTCCTACCTCATCGACTTCGTGGTGCTCGTCGTCACGCTGCTGGTGATGTGGCGCATCCGCCGCTCGCACCTCGGCAAAGTGATCGCGTCCGTCGGTTCCGATGAAGTCGCAGCTCTCGCCGCTGGCGCCCGGGCGCGCGACTACAAGGCCCTGGCCTTTGCCGTCTCGGCGTTCTTCGCCGGCATCGGAGGCTCGCTGCTCGCGGCCCAGTACACCTACATCGACACGACCGTCTTCACGACAGTGATGTCCGTGTTGGTAGTCACAATCGTGATCATGGGCGGAGTCGGCCTTCCGTACGGCGCCGTGGTGGGCGCGATCGTCCTTATCGGAGCGCTGCAGATTCTGCGGGTCACGGACGACCTGCGCATCATCGTCTACGGCCTCGTGCTGATTCTGGTCGTGAGGTTCCGTCCCGGCGGGATCCTGGTGAGGAACTCATGAGCCAGCTACTGCTGCAGGTCGAGAACCTGGAGCGCCATTACGAGGGCATCAAGGCGGTGGACGGGATTTCGTTCACCGTTGCGCATGGTGAGGTGGTGTCGATCATCGGTCCCAACGGGTCGGGTAAGACTACGACGCTTAACCTGGTGACCGGCGCCATCTCAGCGGACGCGGGTTCCATCACCCTCGACGGGAACCGCATCGACCGAGTGGGAAGCGTGGGCATCGCCGAGCACGGCATCTCCCGCACTTTCCAGAATGGCCGCGTGTTCGCAACCCTGTCGGTGGCGGACAACATCGAGGTGGGCATTCACTCGTCCTTGCGCGCGAACCGGCCCTTCCGCAGGCTGTCGGGCCTCTTCCTGCTGCGGTGGATCTCCTTGCTCGGGGAGTTGTACGTCGCGATCTTCGGCACACCGGCCGCGCGCAGGGAACGGAAGCAGGTCGACGCCATCATTGACACGGAGATCAATCGTTTCGAGGCGCGCCTGGGGCCACGCCGCCATGACCCCGCGTACACCCTCAGCTATGCGAACCGGCGTCGCGTCGAGATCGCCCGGGCACTGGCCCTTCAGCCGAAGCTCCTCGTGCTCGACGAGCCCACGGCGGGCATGAACCCGTCCGAGACGGCCGAGGTGCTCGCGCAGCTCCTCGAGCTCAAGACCAAAGGGCAGGCCATCCTTCTCGTGGAGCACAAGCTCGACCTGGTGATGACGGTCTCAGACCGGGTGATCGTGATGGACAATGGCCGGACCATCGCGCAGGGAGACCCGCAGACGGTGCGCCGCGACCCTGCCGTCATCGAGGCGTACCTGGGCCGCCGTCGCGTCCTTGGCGGAGAGGCAGCAGAATGAGCGGCCAGCTGCTGGAACTCAATGCCGTCGACGTCTATTACGGCCACTTTCGCGCCCTGCGCGGCGTGACGATCGAGGTCGGCGACGGCGAGATCGTCTCCCTTCTCGGCGGCAACGCTTCGGGCAAGTCGACAACGATGAAGACGATCCTCGGCCTCAACCGGGTGAAGGCAGGCTCGATCACCTTCGCGGGCACCGACATCACCCACCAGTCGACACGTGCGCGAGTACGCGCCGGCCTCGCCTCCGTTCCCGAAGCGCGCCGCGTGTTCCCGCAGATGACCGTGGACGAGAACCTCATGGCTGGCGCCTACACCCGCAACGACCGCGCGGGCATCGCCGACGATCTCGAACGGATGCGCGAGTATTTTCCTCGGCTGGCCGAGCGGCGCAGGCAGGAGGCGGGGACGCTCTCCGGCGGCGAACAGCAGATGCTCGCCTTCGCGCGCGCGATGATGAGCCGGCCCCGGCTCGTCTGCATGGACGAGCCCACCATGGGACTCTCCCCCAAACTCGTCGACCAGGTGCTCGATGAGATCGTGCGGCTCAACCAGGAGCTGGGAGTCTCGGTGCTTCTCGTCGAGCAGCAGGCTGAGCTGGCGCTCTCGATCGCCAGCAGGGGGTACGTGCTCGCAACCGGTGAGATTGCGGTCGCCGGCTCGGCGGGAGAACTTCTCGACGACCCACGGATCCAAGAGGCCTACCTCGGAAGGAGCGCCTGATGGCGAAGGAGCGACAGAGACTCGGGTTCTTCACTCGCGTCCTCGACGAGACGACGCCCCAGGAGCGCTATCGGCTCGCGCTGGCGCAGATCCGAATGGCCGAAGAGGTCGGTTTCGACACCGCCTGGATCGCGCAGCACCACTTCCACGAGAAGGAAGGCGGGCTGCCTGCGCCGCTCGTGCTTCTTTCTTACGCGGCAGCGCAAACCTCACGGATCGTGCTCGGGACGGGCATCGTCACGCTTCCTCTCGAGGCTCCGATTCGCGTTGCCGAGGATGCCGCGGTGCTCTCGCTGCTGTCCGGCGCACGGTTCGAACTCGGCATCGGCAGCGGCGGCACCCCGAGCTCCTTCCCGCCGTTCGGGCACAATCCGAGCGACCGGCCGGACATCTTCGCCCGGCATCGTGAGCAACTCGTCTCGGCTCTTCGAGGAGACACTCTGACGAGCGATGACGGGAGGCTCTACCCACCGGCACCGCAGCTCCTCGACACGCTGTGGGAGGCCACCTTCTCCGCCGCGGGCGCCGCCCGGATCGGCAGCGCGGGGTCGGGACTCATGCTCTCGAAGACCCAGCTGCACACGAGCGGGACAGGGTTCGCAGCGCTCGCCGACACGCAGCGCGCGCTCGTCGACGCCTACATCGCGGCGCTTCCCGCAGGCGTCCGGCCCCGGATCTTCGGTTCGCGCAATCTCCTCGTCGTCGATGACGAGGCCACGGCCGAGCGGCTCGCGGCACGGGGCATCGAACGCTCTCTGCGGATCGCGAAGTCGCTCGGCTTGGACATCCCGGCCGGCGCCACGCAGAGTGGGGTCCGCGCGCTCTTCGACCTCCACATCGGCACCCCCGAGCGGGTCATCGCTGAGTTGAAGCAGGACCACGTCCTTCTCTCGTCGACCGATCTCGTCTTCCAGTCACATCCGATTGACCCGCCGCACGAACTGCTGCTCCGTTCACTCGAACTCATCGCCACCGATGTCGCGCCCGCGCTCGGGTGGACCCCAGCCACCACCAAGGAGGAGACCTATGTCTGACCTCATCGACGAGCTCGTGGGAATCGCCCCCGGTGACCACCTTGACACGCTCCGCGCGAAGCGGCCCATTGTCCGACGCGATGCCCAGGCAAGCTATGAAGAACTCATCGTCTCGCCGAGCGACCTCGACCGTGCCAGCGCGGCAGAGCGCGCCGCGATCGGATACTGGGTTGCTGCGCTGAGTCAGGCCGCTGCACTCGCCGGGCACTACCGGAGTCTGCTCGCCTCGCTCGATCCCGCTGTACTCGACGCGCTTGTCACCGCCATCCCCGAGGCAACCACGACCGGCCCCTACGGTGCCTACCCTCCAGGGCCGCTCAGCGTCGAAGACGAGGACGGCCTGCACTGGACCGCACCCGCATCCCTGCACAGCGCCGTCGGCGATCGGCTCGCCGCAGCTCTCGAGCACACGCATCTGCTCACCTTCCGACCGCGGGACTCGAACCCGAAAGCTCTGCAGGCATTGCTTGACGCCGGCTGGACCACCGACGGGATCGTCACCATCTCACAGCTCGTCGCATTCATCCACTTCCAGCTACGTGTGATCGCGGGTCTCACCGTCCTCAAGGAGGCGAACTGACATGACAGAGCAGGTCATCCGGCCCCCCGACAATGTCGAACCGAACGCATTCACCCAGGCTCAGCTCGAATGGGAACCGTGGCTCGAACCGAAGCCGATCGAAGCGCTCACCCAGACGGACCGCGAGGCGCTCGAGGGGCGCCGCGCCGACAGTCCGTACTTCCGGCTGCTGGTCCGCGACCCCATCGTGCTCGGCGCGAGAACCCGAGCCGACATAGACATCTTCACGAGTGAAGACGGCGGTCTTCCGCGTCCAGAACGCGAACTCGCCGCCGCGGCGGCAAGCCGGGTGAACGGATGCCTGTACTGCGCTTCCGTCCACTCCCGCGCCGCAACCGAGTTGTCCGGACGCCGCGATGACGTGCAGCGCCTCCTCGACGACGGCATCGACTCCGAGCAGGACGAACGCTGGACGGCAGTGATCGAGGCGGCCGCCGCGCTCATCGCGACCCCGTCGCGCTTCGCACCGGCACACGTCGCGGCGTTGAAAGCCGCCGGATTCGACGATCAGGCGATCGTCGACGTTATCCAGTCCGCCGCCTTCTTCAACTGGGCGAACCGGCTCATGCTCTCGCTCGGCGAGCCGGCGCCACCCGTCGGGGACTAGGGCCGCATCCCGGGTCTCGATACGCCGCCGCGCGGCCCCTTGGCGCAGCTGCGCTGCCGCGGCCGCGTGGGCCGGGTCGGTAATGCTCTGGTGGGCGGCTCAGCACCGCGGGTGGCGGGCGACCAGGCGGCCGCCGCAGGTCACCGTCACTTCTTCCAGCCCGGCTGCTATCTCCACGGTGCGGCCGATGACGGAGGGTCTACCGAGTAGTCGTTGGAGTCCAGCCGGGCGTAGTGGTCGCGGGGCAGCCGGACAGCCAGCCGCCATCCGGTGGCCGGAGCCACCGGCGGCCGGGCAGGAACGAGGTTTCCAGGTAGCCGTTCGCCCGCTCGACCAGGCCCTTGGCCTCCGGATCACGCGGGCGGCACTGGATCACCATGATCCTGTCCCGCTCGAAAATAGGATTCGGTGCGTGACCTGCAGGTCTTCCGGCGTCACGCGGCGTGCAAGTATTCGTTGATCAGGCCGCTGAGGACGGGCTTTCGGCGGATCTGCTGTGGGTCGACTTTGTGCTGCTCGAAAAGGATCCTGAGCCATGAACTGCGCGATCTCGGATGTCAAGCGGCTCGCTCGTACTCGTTGATCAGGCCGCTCAGGACAGGTTTTCGGCGGATCTGCCACGTTGTAGGGCCTCCTGCTGCAGTGACGCGGGGAGGATGGTGCGCGCCGTCGGGGATGCGCTGGCCGATGCCCTGATGCGGCCGGGCGGTGCTGTAGTGCTCCTGGTATTCGGCCAGGACGGCTCGCAGGTGCGCTTCGCCGAGGATGAGGCTGCGGTCAAGGAGTTCGCGCCGCAGGGTGCCGCCGAGGCGCTTGCAGATCGCGTTCATCCGCGGCGCCTGCACAGCAGTGCGCAAGATCGTGGTGCCGGTGGCCTGGAAGACGGCGTCGAAGGAGCGGGTGAAGTTCGATCCGCGGTCACGGATTAAGAACCGGAAGTCGTCGAACCGCTCGCCGAGGTTCATCGCCAGATTGCGGGCCTGTTGCACCGTCCAGTCTCCGGTCGGGTGGGCGGTGACGCCGCCCAGGTGCATCCGGCGAGTGTCGTGCTCGATGAATATCAGCACGTACAGCCTGTTTAGCAGCACGGTATCGACGTGAAGAAAGTCGACGGCCAGGATCCCGGCGGCCTGCGCGTGCAGGAACTGCCGCCACGTCGGGCCGTCCCGGCGCGGTGCGGGACCGATACCCGAAGAGCGCAGGATCTCGTAGACAGTGGACGGCGCGACTGTCACGCCCAGCTTGGTGAGCTCGCCATGAATGCGCCGGTATCCCCAGGACTCGTTCTCTTCCGCCAGGCGGACGGCGAGCTGGGCGATGCTGCGGACCGTCGCCGGGCGGCCGGGCTGGCGCCGACTGCTCGTGTCGTACCTCCTGGCGGCGAGCCGACGGTGCCAGGCCAGCAGTGTCGCGGGCGTTACCGGAAAGACCCCGGTCCAGCGCCGCCGCGGGATGAACCGCGTGAGCGCGGTGAACCAGGCCCGGTCGGCTGGCCCGTACCGCACCCGGCCCGCGTTCCGGCGCAGTACCGCGTTCTCGTGCCGGAGCACCAGCAGCTCGGCGTTCTTCGCCTGGTCCCCGTGGAACATCAGGACAGCCAGGCCAAAAGTCCAGCGCATGAGCAGGTAGGTGATCTTGAGCAGCACCCGGCCAGCCAACCATCAACGTGTCAGACCTGCAGCCGAAACAGCAGGTCAGACCACGTGATCGAGTATTCGGGCGGCACAGGACCGCGCGGCCGTAGCCCAGAATTCTGACCTGGACTATAATTATGATCATGAAGACGATGAGCTTGGCAGCCGCCAAGACCCGGTTCTCCGCTCTAGTGGACGAAGCGGTAGCGACTCATGAGCAGGTTACGGTTACCCGTAACGGCGAGCCCGCCGTGGTGGTCCTCTCGGTGGAAGATTTCGAGTCTCTCGTGGAAACACTCGCAATTCTGCAGAATCCTGCGGATCGCGCGGAGTTTGAACGGTCTCGGCGCGAGGCTGATGAGGGTGACGTGATCGACGAAGAGGAGATGGCGAGCCTGATGCGGGAACGGCTCGGGAAACGAGACGATTATTGAGCCGCAGGATCGTGCTCACCCGCACGGCCAGGCGGCAGCTCGCCGAAGAACTACCCGAGCCCGTCGCCGCGGCGGCATGGGAACTCATCCAGGGTGACTTGCGGACAAAGCCGCAGATCGTGGGGAAACCGCTGCTGGAACCGTATACGGGCGAGTGGTCAGCCCGCCGCGGTACCTACCGCATCCGGTATCGATTTGACGACAAGACCGTGACCGTACTTCACATCCGGCCAAGATCGACCGCTTATCACGCGTGACCCCGTGACTGCTGGCGACTTCGGGGCCGCCGATCAGGTTGTACGCCCGCGACGCCGCTTGAGCACCATCAATCCGGCAGGGACTTGAAAACGGACGCGGGCCGAACGGAAACCGTCATTCCGCTCGGACAGCCGGTGCTGAACCCGTGCTGATACCACGCTCCAGGCAGGCCTCTGGCCTGCGAAAACTGCCATTAAGTCCACGATCTTCACCATCTTCGAGGGCACCTCCGAGATCCAGCGCATGATCATCGGCCGCGCCGTCACGGCCTCCCCGTCCGCTGAACCGCTCGCAGCCAGGCGCACGGGACTGCTGAACGTTCTGCGCTGACGGAGTACGGTACCTGCTATGCCGGGGCAGCCACCGAACAGTGTCCGGATGCCGATGGCGACTCTGGGACCGGGCGGCCCGATCGTCTCGCGGATCGGGCTGGGCCTGGCCGCCCTGGGCCGGCCGGCTTACATCACCGGCGGTCGGGGCGGTGATCTGCCGGACCGCAGTGTCGCCGGGCTGCGCGCGCAGTCCCACACCGTGCTCGATGCGGCCTACGCCGCCGGGATCGGTTACGTCGACGCGGCCCGGTCCTACGGCCGGGCCGAGGAGTTCCTCGGCGGATGGCTCGCTGCCCGCGACCACCCGGACGTGGTGGTCGGCTCCAAGTGGGGCTACCGCTACGTCGGCGACTGGCGGCTGGACGCTGACCGGCACGAGATCAAAGAGCATTCGCTGGCCATGTTCACCGCGCAGCTGGCCGAGAGCCGGGCGCTGCTCGGGGACCGGATCGCCCTGTACCAAGTGCACTCGCTGACCGCCGATTCGGGGCTGTTCGAGGATCGTGAGCTGCTGAGCGCGCTCGCCCAGCTGCGCGCCGGGGGTGTACAGGTCGGGCTGAGCACGAGCGGGCCGGGCCAGGCCGCCACGATCCGGCGGGCGCTGCCGCTCACCGTGGACGGGCTGCCGCTGTTCGGCGCGGCCCAGGTCACCTGGAATCCGCTGGAGCCGTCGGTGGGCCCCGCCGCCGCGGAGGCGGCCTCGGCCGGCTGGGCCATCCTGATCAAGGAGAGCCTCGCGAACGGCCGGCTCGCGCCCGGGGGAGACGTGGCCGGGCACCTGGCCGGCCTGGCGGCGGAGTACGGCGTCTCCGAAGACGCCATCGCCCTCGCCGCCGCGCTGGCCAACCAGTGGGCGACGGTGGTGCTGTCGGGCGCGGTCACCCCCGCCCAGCTGCGGGCGAATCTGGCCGCGCTCGATGTCCGCCACCTGCCGCCGCTGGACCTGGCCGAACCGGCCGGTGCCTACTGGGCCGCCCGGTCCGCCCGGGCCTGGGCCTGACCGCGCTCACGCCTTCCGCAGCCCTCCCATCTGCGAGTGAACCGTGGCTGCCCCTTGACGGAGCGCTGACCCGGGCTTACGTTTCACTAAACGGCGTTCGATTATGCCGAACAGACCTCACCTGATCGCCCCGGCCTGGCAGCCGACGGTCCCGCCACAGACGCCGGGCGAATCGCGGAAGGCTCGTCATGAAGAAGCTCATCAACTCCACCGACACCGTCGTCACGGACGCGCTGGCCGGTATGGCCGCCGCGCACCCCTCGCTAGCCGTCGACCTCGACCTCAAGATCATCACCCGCGCGGACAGCCCGCACACCGGCAAGGTGGGGCTGGTATCCGGGGGCGGGTCCGGCCACGAGCCGCTGCACGGCGGCTACGTCGGCTACGGGATGCTGGACGCCGCGTGCGCTGGTGAGGTGTTCACCTCGCCGGTACCCGACCAGATGCTGGCCGCGACGAAAGCGGTCAACGGCGGCGCCGGTGTGCTGCACATCGTGAAGAACTACACCGGTGACGTGCTCAACTTCCAGATGGCCGCGGAACTGGCCGACGACGACGGCATCGAGGTCGTGTCCGTGGTAACCAACGACGACGTCGCGGTGCAGGACTCGCTGTACACGGCGGGCCGCCGGGGCGTCGGGGCCACCGTCTTCGTGGAGAAGATCGCCGGCGCCCGCGCCGAAGAGGGCGCCAGCCTGGCCGAGGTCGCCGACGTGGCCCGGGCCGTCAACGACAGGTCCCGGTCCCTGGGGGTGGCGCTCACCTCCTGTACCGTCCCCGCGGCCGGCAAGCCGACCTTCGAGCTGGGCGAGTCCGAGATCGAGATGGGCATCGGCATCCACGGCGAGCCGGGCCGCGAGCGGGTCCAAATGGCCACCGCCCGCGAGCTGGCCGGCACCGTGCTCGACGCCATCCACGACGACATGCCGTTGTTCGACGACCTGCTGGTCATGGTCAACGGCATGGGCGGTACCCCGCTGCTCGAGCTGTACATCCTCTTCAACGAGGTGCAAAAGATTCTGGAAGACCGTGGTGCGCGGGTCACGAGGAACCTGGTGGGCAACTACATCACCAGCCTGGAGATGCAGGGCTTCTCGGTCACCGTCTGCCGGCTCACTGACGAGCTCACCCGGCTGTGGGACGCCCCGGTGGAGACACCGGGCCTGCGGTGGGGACGCTAGCGGCACACGGCCTGCCTCATAGGGAGATGCAGTGGAGGAACCAATGGACGCTGAGGTCTTCCGAGCCTGGATCGTGACCGCTGCTGGCGTCATCGACGAGCAGCGGGATCATCTGACCCAGCTGGATGCCGCCATCGGCGACGCCGACCACGGCATCAACATGGCCCGCGGTTTCCGGGCGGTGCTGGCCGCCCTCGAGCCGGACCTCCCGGCCACGCCGGGAGGCGTCCTGGTGCTGACCGGGTCCACGCTGATCTCCAAGGTCGGCGGCGCCTCCGGCCCGCTGTACGGGACGTGGTTCCGGCGGGCCGGAAAGGCGCTGGGTGACGCGTCCGAGGTGGACCTGCCCGCGCTGGCCGGGGCACTGGAAGCGGCCCTGGCCGGAGTGCAGAAGCTCGGTGCGGCCCGGGAAGGCGACAAGACCATGGTCGACGCGCTGGCCCCGGCCACGGCCGCGTTCAGCAAAGCCGCCGCGGAGGGCGTGCCGCGGGCCGATGCTCTGTCCGCACTCGTGACGGCCGCGCAGGCGGGCGCGGACGCCACCGTCTCCATGCAGGCGCTCAAGGGGCGCGCCAGCTACCTGGGGCCACGCAGCGTCGGCCACGAAGATCCCGGCGCGGCCTCGTCGGTGCTGCTCCTGACCGCCCTGCGCGACGTGCTGGCGGGTCCGTGACGTCCACCCGCCGCTATCAGGGGCTTCCGGTGTCGGAGGGAGCCGCTGCCGGAGAGGTCTACCCGGCCAGCTTCCAGGGGGAGACCCGGGCCGCCAGCCCGGATGAGGTCCGGCAGGCGTTCGCGTCCGTGTCGGCGGAGCGAACCGCGCTGGCGGAGCGGCTGCACGCCGAGGGACGCGACCAGCAGGCTGGTATCGTCACGGTCGGCGCGCTGATCGCTCTCGATCCGGCCCTGGTCGAACCCGCTGTGGCGGCGGTCGCGGGGGGATGCGCGGCTCTGGACGCGGTACGGGAGTCGGCCGCTGCCCAGGCCGCCATCCTGGCTGCGCTGCCCAACCCGGACCTGGCGGCCCGCGCCGACGACGTCCGCCAGGTCGCCAACGCCGTGCTGGCCCAGCTCGCCGGCCAGGCGGCCGCGCCGCCGGCGGGTGACTTCATCCTCGTCCAGCGTGAGGTGGATCCGGCCGATCTGATCCGGCTCTCCGAGGACGGGCTGGTGGGCGCGGTATCGGTGTCCGGGAGCGCCAATTCCCACGCCGCGATCATCGCCCGCGGTCTCGGCCTGCCCATGCTGGCCAGCGCCGACCCCGCG
>Ga0187887_10000937_pt1 | contig 26677 bp, 29 predicted proteins | sample June2016WEW_7_10_FD_132977 | JGI IMG/M metagenome (GOLD analysis project Ga0187887, IMG submission 132977) | Peatland microbial communities from SPRUCE experiment site at the Marcell Experimental Forest, Minnesota, USA - June2016WEW_7_10 | ecosystem: Environmental > Terrestrial > Soil >... | reverse complement strand
GCATGAAGGCCACTGGGCTCGCTGATCGCTGATCGCTGATCGGCCTTGGAAGACGCCGCTGCCGAGATGCTTGCGCAGCGGCGTTTTCGTTTGCGACGCCGTTCAAAGTGCGACTTCGGGTATCGACGCAGACCGCGTTCCCTCGCGGGGCGCATTACTCTCCCCGTGATAGGTGAACACCAACGAGAATTTCACCGCATCGCTGAGATTCTTGCCCGCCGAGTGCAGGGTGTTGCAGTGGAAGAACACGGCGTCCCCCGGCGCGAGGCGCGGCGACACGGCCCGTCGGATGATCTCCCGGTTGGGCTCATGCTCGGCTCGGAAGAATTTTGCCTGGTCGAATCGTTCGGCCTCGAGCTTCATCCTATGGGATCCGGGCACCAGCCAGAGTGCGCCGTTGTCGACGTTCTCTTCTCCGAGGGCGAACCAGACGGAGACGAGATCCGCGCGCTGGAATGACCAATAACGGATATCGCGGTGCCATCCGGTCAAGCTGCCGTACTGCGGATGCTTGGTCATGAGACAGTTGTGATGCGCGCGCGACATCAGCACTCGCTCACCGAAATACGACTCCATCCATTCGCGCACGCCGGGCGCAACGGCCCGGGCGGCGAACACAGGATCCCGAGCGTACGCGTCCAAGAGTCTGCGCACCGTGCCGCCCCCGGCATCGCCGCGCGACTTCGGCGCCCCGGGATACTGTAGATCGGCCTCCAACTCGAGCGGATCCGCTCGCGCGCTCAATTGCGCCCGCGCGATTTCGTTGAGCGGGTTCAATGCCCCTTCGGGAACGAACCGCGGTACGAGGACGTACCCCTCCTCACGCAGCGCTTCGACATGCTCCATTGGCCGAATTTTACACCGAAGCGGCTGGGAGGCCGGCATCGGACGGTTACGCGCGGCGCAGTGGTCGTGACAGAGTAATCAATCGAAGCGTGACCGTTGCTGTAGAATTTCCGGCCCATGGCACGCCGCCAAGCCCGGATCAAGAACTACTTCGCCGAGAATCGTCTCTTCATGGTGCGCGGCATCGTGGCGAGCGTCATCGCGTTGGTGCTGCTTTTTTGCGTCGCCGGCCGGCTGTTCTATCTCCAGGTCATCAAGTACCAGTACTACTCGACCCTCTCCCAGGGCAACCGCATCCGTACCGAGCCTATTCCGCCCCCTCGCGGTCTGATCCTCGATCGCAACGGCGTGGTGCTCGCCGACAATCAGCCAGCTTTCAACATCGAGCTGGTCCGCGAGCAGGTAGGCGATGGCAAGGCCCTCGACGCCACACTCGCCCAGCTCGTCGACATCGGCGTGCTGCGCCCGGAGGAATTGGCCGCCATCCGGCGCACCGTCATGTCGCACAAGGTGTACGAGAGCGTGCCCATCAAGCTGCAGGTGGACGAGGAGCAAATGGCGCGCTTCGCCATCCACCGATTCCAGTTCTCTGGCGTCGATATTCGGCCCCGCCTGGCGCGGCATTACCCGATGAAGGAAATGGGCGTTCACGCCATCGGCTACGTGAGCGCGATCAACGAGGAAGACCTGAAGAAGATCGACACCGCCGAGTACGCGGGCACCAGCCTGATCGGCAAGCTCGGCGTCGAGGCGGCCTATGAGGCCGAGCTCCACGGCAAGCCCGGGTTCCGCGAGATCCTGGTGAATGCCGCGGGCCGGCCGGTCGAGCGGGCCGGCGAATACGCTCCGCAATTGCGCACCAAGGCGCCCGTCGCCGGCCAGGATCTCGTGCTGGGCATGGACGCGCGCGTGCAAAAAGTGGCGGAGGAGGCACTCCAGGGCAAGCGCGGTGCGGTCGTCGCCCTGGATCCCAAGACCGGCGACATCATTGCGCTGGCCAGCACACCAGGTTTCGATCCCAACGATTTCGTCCGCGGGCTGACGGTGCCCGAATACACCGCGCTCTCGACCGACATCGACGTGCCGCTGCTGAACCGCGCGCTGCGGGGCGCCTATCCGCCGGGATCCACGGTGAAGCCGCTCTATGCGCTGGCCGGCTTGAGCTATGGAGTATTTACCCCGGAACAGACGGAATTCTGCCCCGGCTTTTTCCAGCTCCCGGGCAGCGCCAACAAGTACCGGGACGATAAGAAGCATGGCTCTCTCGACATGCGCCATGCCATTTCAGAGTCCTGCGACGTGTATTTTTACAAGCTTGCCCATCAGATGGGCATCGACCGGATGGCCGAATTCATGAAGGCATTCGGCTATGGGTCGCTCACCGGAATCGATATTCCGGGTGAGAAGGCCGGCCTCTACGCATCGCCGGAGTGGAAGCGGCACGCGTTCAAGCGGCCGGAAGAGCGGGTGTGGTTTCCGGGTGAGACCATCAGCATGGGCATCGGCCAAGGTCCGATCACCGTGACTCCGCTGCAGCAGGCGCATTTTGCGGCGGAGATCGCCGAGCGCGGCAAGATCGTTGCCATTCCCCGCTTGGTCGCGGCCATTCGCGAGGCGGGATCCACGACGGTCATGCCCAAGAGGCCTGAATTTCTGAAGCCGGTGGGTCTTGGAACCGACGCGCAATGGTCGGTCGTGTACGACGGCATGATGGGTGCGTTAGGGCCCGGCGGCACCGCGTATGTGGCGGGCGTCGGCGCAAAGTACAAAATTGCCGGGAAGACCGGCACCGCGCAGGTGTTCACCATCAAGCAAACTGAAAACACCCGGGCGAAGATCACGGAGGAGCGCAAGCGCGACCACGCATGGTTCATCGCCTTCGCGCCGGTTGACGATCCGAAGATCGCGCTCTCGGTGTTGGTGGAGAACGGCGGGTTCGGCGCCTCCGCCGCGGCGCCTATCGCCCGCAAGGTGCTCGATGCCTACCTGTTGGGGCCGGACGCGGCGGCCGGAGCCGGCCCGGTCACAAGCCCGACAGGCGCCAGCCCCGCGGCGGCAAGCCCTGGCGTCGGGAGCCCGGCTGCTGAACCGAAGCCCGCGATCGCGCCGGAGCCTGCGCCGAGCAAGCAAGGCGCTTGAGCGGGGTCCGTCTGGGTAATCGTCAGCCCCCTCAGCTCACGGCTGAGGCTGCGTGCCGATGAACGGGCCGCGCTGCGCAGGTGGTACCGGTTTGCGACGGGTCTTGCGCCACAGATCGTACACGGCGAGCCCACCCGTCAATGCCGCCAGTGCAGCGAAGTAAGCGCGCGGGCCGAACGCGGTCATCAAGCCGCCCGCGAGCACCGGACCGATCGCCGCGGACGTCCCGTTCAGCCGCAGCAGCGCGCTGCTCGCTGCGACCATCTGCGAAGGCTCCAACTTATCGTTGACGTGCGATACGGCGAGAGAATAGATGGTCAGCACGAAGCCGCTGAACACCGCCGACAGCACGAGGAACACAGAGTGTGGCAGGTCGTGCACCGCGGTGATGATGCCGGCCACCACCGCGTCCAGCGTGCACACTGCCGCAATCATGGTGCGGCGGTCCATGCGATCGGAGAGCCGCCCGATGGGATATTGCGTCACCACCGTCGCCAGGATGCTCACGGCCATGAATCTCGCGACGCCGGCCGTGTCGAGCCCGCTGAGCCGTGCGTAGACCGGGCCCATTGAGAAGATGAACGCTGAAATCATGCCCGACACGGCGACCGCGACCACGCCGAGCGGCGTATCCCGATAGAGCTCTCGAAGCCGCACCTTGCGCGGCACCGCGTGCTCGGGAACCTGGCGCGACGAGACGACGATGGGCACCAGTGCCAACGAAATGAGCACCGATACCATCATGAACGGCGTTTGCGTGGCCGGATTCGAGAGCACCAGCAGGAATTGAGCGGCGCCGAGTCCTACATAGAGCACCACCATGTAGATGGCGAACAACCGTCCGCGGTTCTCGCGGGTTGCCCGATCGTTGAGCCAGCTTTCCGCCACCACGTAGATGCCCGCCAGGCAAATCCCGGTCACCAGGCGCATGGCGCCCCATACGAACGGGTTCACCCAACATCCCTGAACCAGGATCGCAGCCGAAGAAATCGCCGCCAGCGTCGCGAATACCCGGATGTGCCCGAGGCGGCGCAACAGCGGCGGTGCGATGCGTGTGCCGAGCAGGTACCCGAGGTAGTAGCACGACATGATGGCGCCGGTCACCACCGTGGGGAACCCCTCGAGCGTTGCGCGAACGCCGAGCAGCGTGCTCTGCAGACCGGAGCCCAGCATGAGCACACCCATGCCGAGGAGCAGCGGCCAAGTCGCGGCGATCGCGCGAGTCGGCAGCATAGCGGCGAGGGAATACGGTGCCGCAGCCGGCATCTCTTTCGACGAACTTTCCGCTACGACGCTCTCTCCGCTGTATCGCTCGGCCAGGGGCCGGCCGAAGGCAGGGCGGATTCTATCGGTTACTCGGCGCTTGCGCGAGCGTCGCGGACGCAGTCGCGGGTGCAGCCGCTGGTCGCCAACCCACGATCGCAACGATAGAATCCAGTGTTTGCCGGCTGAATTTCGAGGGGGGACCTCCATGCTGACGTGCGGCGAGCTTCTGGTGAAGCTCCTGGAAGATTTTGGCGTCGATACCGTGTTCGGTATTCCGGGGGTGCATACCGTGGAGCTCTATCGGGGTCTGCCCGCGACGCGCATCCGGCACATCACCCCGCGGCACGAACAGGGCGCGGGATTCATGGCGGACGGTTACGCCCGCGTGTGCGGCAAGCCCGGCGTGTGCTTCATCATCACGGGCCCCGGCATGACCAACATCCTCACGGCCATGGGCCAGGCCTACGGTGACTCCATCCCCATGCTGGTGATCTCGAGCGTCAACAACACGGAACAATTGGGCATGGGCGGGGGACGCCTTCATGAACTCCCCTCGCAGCGCAGCTTGAGCGCGAACGTGACGGCGTTCAGTCATACACTGATGCGTCCCGACGAACTGCCGGCGATATTGACCCGCGCTTTTGCCATCTTCGGCAGTGCGCGGCCGCGGCCGGTGCATATCGAGATTCCCATCAATGTCATCACGGCACCCGCCGATCACGTGAGTCGCAAGCTCGGCGCGATTCCGAGCCGACCGGCGCCCTGCCCGGCGGCCATCTTGCGTGCCGTCGAAGTGCTGAAGGCGGCGCGGCGCCCCGTGATCTTTCTCGGAGGCGGCGCCAGCCACGCCGCTGCAGAAGCCCGTCAGCTGGTCGAGGCGCTGGACGCGCCGACCGCCTGCACCATCAATGCCAAGGGCATTCTGCCGAAAGGACACCCGCTTTCGCTCGGTTCCAACACGTCATTTTTGCCGGTGCGCGAGCTCGTGCGGGCTTCGGATGCCGTACTCGCCATCGGCACCGAGATGGGTGAGACCGATTACGACCTGGTGGCTGACGGCAAACTTCGCATCGAATGCCCACTCGTCCGGATCGACATCGACCCGGAACAAATCAACCGGAATTATTCCGCGGACGTGGCGATTCTGAGCGATGCGAAGCTCGCGATCGGAGCGCTCCTCGCGCAGATCGAGAAGCGAGGCACGCCATCCCGGGAAAGCCCCGGCGCCAAGCTCACGGCGGAAGCTCGCGCACGTCTCGACGCACAGTGGCCCGCCGCCTGGCGGGGTCAGCGCAAAACCCTGGAAACGCTCCAGGATGCTTTGCCCGAGGCCATCATCGTCGGCGATTCGACACAGCCCGTGTACTCCGGCAATCATCTCTTCGAGGCGAACTCGCCGCACTCCTGGTTCAACTCGGCAACAGGCTACGGAACGCTGGGCTATGGATTGCCGGCGGCCGTGGGTGCAAAGCTCGCCGCACCGAACCGCCCGGTTGTTGCGCTGATCGGCGACGGCGGCATCCAATTCACGTTGCCGGAACTCGGCTCCGCAATCGAAGCGCGCGCGCCGGTCATCGTTCTGTTGTGGAACAACGATGGTTATGGCGAGATCAAGCGCTACATGCAAGAGCGCGGCATCCCGACCATCGGTGTCGACATCTACACCCCCGATCTGCTCGCGATCGCGAAGGGGTTCGGCTGCGGTGCCGAGCGGGCGTCGAGTCTCGATCACTTGCGCGAACTGCTGCTCAGGGCCGCCCGTGCGGATCGCCCAACGGTGATCGAAGTGCGCGAGGACGCGGATTTTCTCAAGGCGCAGGGTCCGTGACCGAAGCGACTCCTCCGTGGGTAGCGATCGCGTCCGAGGATCTGACCGCGGAAATCGATCCGCTCGGCGCGCAGCTCTCGCTGTTGCGCGACGGCCTGGGGCGGGATTTGCTCTGGAACGGTGACTCGGGCGTCTGGAAAGGACGCGCTCCACTGCTCTTCCCGATTGTCGGCGCTCTGGTTGGCGGCAGCTATCGGCTGAATGCCAATACCTATCGCTTGCCGCGGCACGGTTTCGCCCGCGAAAGACGTTTCGAGGTTATCGGCTCGACCGCCGCCAGCGCAGAGTTCGAGCTTGCGGCCGATCAGGCCACGCTCGAGGTGTATCCGTTTCGGTTTGCTTTGCAGGTCAAGTTCGCATTGGACGGCCCGACACTGGCCGTGACGGCACGCATTCGCAACACCGGCGATGAGCCGATGCCCGCGAGCTTCGGCTATCACCCGGCGCTGCGCTGGCCACTCCCTTTCGGACGAGAGCGGTCCCGCCATTTCATCGAGTTCGAGCGCGACGAGCCGGCGCCCGCACGGCGCCTGGATTCAGACGGTTTGTTGACGCCGGTACCGCATCCCACGCCGGTCTCGAATCGGCGCCTCGCCCTCGCCGATTCGCTGTTCCAAAACGACGTCATCATCTTCGATGCGATTCGCAGCCGCAGCCTGATTTACGGTGCCGACCAAGGTCCGCGGCTGCGGATCAATTACCCCGCCATGCCTTACCTCGGCGTATGGACCAAGCCGGGCGCGCGTTTCATCTGCATCGAGCCCTGGCATGGGGTGGCAGATCCGGAAGGATTCAGCGGCAATTTCGATGCGAAGCCCGGTGTGTTCGTGGTCCCGCCAGGCGCGGACCGTAGTTTCGAAATGTCAATCACCCTGCTCGACGGCTGATCAAAATTCGACCACGGCAGTCCGGGCGCACGGATTAGCCGCCCGCCTGGCGCAGGAGGTACTGCTGGTACGCAGGGAGGGCGATAGCAGCAACAATGCCCAATATAACAGCGCCGATTACGATAATTACTCCCCAGACTGACCAACGCCTTTGCACGTGGTTGAACTGCTCGAGACTCTCCCATCGCTTGTTCCGCCACGCCAGCTCACGGCCTTTGACGCCCAAATAGACGGCGACGAGGAAGCCTATATAAGGAATGAGCGCCAAAAGGCCGAGCCAGGTCTTGTTGAAGACGGCCCAAATCCAGCTGAGGAAAAAGGCCCCCCAGCTCCAACCGCTCACTCCCGCGGGCGGGACGATGCCTTGACCGCCGCCGGAATTGTTTTCGCCGGCCAAAAGAACATCATCGAGCTGCGATTGGGGCGGACTGTAGGGGTTTGGCATATTGCCCATCCGTGGTAGACATGCGGCCAAAGGCTAACCTTTAGCGGGCTGCAAATCCAGGGTCCGGTTGGGAGTGCGAGTACCGCGCCGGCCATTAAACCGCCCCGGCGGCCAGGTAAGTCTCACGATGGTGCATAATGATGAAAATTGCCAGCGTGATATCGGAATGAAACACAATCCACAAGTCATTGCATTCATGACGCCATTTCCCCACACGGTTGACGTCGACGCACCGTTGGAAGACGCGCACAAGATCATGCGCGAACACCGCTTTCGACATCTGCCGGTCACGACCAACGGAAGAATTGTTGGAGTCCTGACAGACCGGGATATCAATCTGATCCTGGGACCTGGCTTCGATAGCCCGGATGAGCGGGAACTGAAGGTTCGCGATGCCCACATCGAAGAGGCCTGCATCGTGCCAGCCTCGACGCCTGTGGCGAAGGTGGCACGTCTGATGGCTGATAATCGCACCGGGTCCGCGATCGTCACGAAGCACGACAAGCTTGTCGGAATATTTACGGTGACGGACGCTTGCCGCGCTCTCGCGGAGGTCCTGCATGATCACGACGAGGAGCCTGACATCGTCGCTTGAGCCCGTGTTAGCCGCGCAGAGTGCGAGACCAGCGCATATGGCAAAGACCGGGCGGGCAAGGGCCGCTAAGACCAAAAGTTCGGGGGACAGGGCAGCGACATCAATAAACACTGACGACATCAGGAGCAACATCAACAGCGTGGCGTGAAAAATCAGCCAGCGCTTTCGCACAGGGACGACCGCAACGGATGCAAACATGGCGAAACGATCTCGATGCGCAGGCAAAATCAAGATTGCAATCGAGCCAACGTACGCGATAAGGAATCGAAATAGCCAGCCCTGAATGGCGTGAATCGCCTGCACCACCGCTGCGACTTGTGTACTGGCCTGAGCAATCGGAACGCCGCGAATGCACAGAGATACAGCGACTCCCTCCGCGACGAGGAAGAGGAGGATGATCCAGATTCGCGATTTCAAATTCATTCGCATCAAAAATGGGAATCTCGTCATAGCCTACCGGAACCACCGAGAGGCAGGTCAATGGCGCCTTTTTCGGTCATCGACCGGCCGGTTTTGGCCGATTTATGCCGGACGCGGCCGATACCGGCTATGTTCCTCTCATCCGGCAGTTCTTCGCCAGAATTCGCACGGTTCGTAAAGCCTTTCAAATGACGTTTAGGTATGCTGTCAAGGCGTATCGACCGGACGCGTACGCCACGCTTTCTCGAATTGCCGATGATCTGCCAGCCTTCTTTATCCATGACTATCGCTTTCGAATCACCCGATCAGCCGGAAGTGATCGCCCTTATTACCGAGTTGGACGCGTATCAAGACACCCTGTACCCGCCAGAGAGCAGGCACTACCTGGACCTGCCTTCGCTGAACCAATCCAATGTCTTCTTCGCCGTGGCAAGGGATGGGGAGGATCGGGCGATCGGCTGTGGTGCGGTGGTGCTCTACCCGGAATTTGACGAAATCAAACGCATGTATGTCAGTCCTCGCGGCCGAGGACAAGGCGTCGCGGGGAAGCTTCTGATTCTGCTCGAGTCGCGGGCAATCGAGGCCGGTTGCCAATTACTCATGCTCGAGACGGGACCATATCAACATGAGGCACTGGCGCTATATGTCTGGCCCGTTGCGCAAGCTGCGCCTGAAGCCGATGATCGGCGGTTGAGTTCCGTGCGCACACCGAGCGAGCAAAACTATCAGCGTTGCGACTACTACCAATACGGGGAATGCTATTCGCGCTGGAAAACGCGTGATTCTTGCTCCTAGTGGTTAGAATGTACGGACGATATCTATCTACAACGTTCACCGGGAAAGAGAGCTGCCGAGCGGATGCATCACAGAGATTCGATGGGTGGGTTGGACTGAGACTGCTGTCGCCTTGTGCGCGGGCTTCTTCGTCAGGTAAGGCAGAATGACGGCGGCCGACAGCACCACGGCGATGAGCGGTAACACCCCCGCGAACGAGCCGGTGAGATCCTTGGCGCGGGCGATGAGGATGGGGCCGATCAATCCGGCGAAGCCCCAGGCCGAGAGAATCAGGCCGTAGTTCAGTCCCATGAATTTTGCGCCGAAGCAATGGGCATTGAATGAGGGCATGGTTCCGAATCCGCCGCCGCAGCAGAGCAGGATCACCGAGACCGCGCCGAGCGCGGGCAGCAGAGAGTGTGCGTAAGTAAGCAGCAACACCGTGACCGCTTGAACGGCAAACATGGCGGCGAAGGTGTGGTTGCAGCCGATTCGATCCGAAATCGCTCCCCAGAGGCAACGACCGAGTGCATTGAAGATGCTCACGAGGCCAAAGAGCGGCGCAATCGCCGCCGCCGAGACCTTGGTCAGATCGGCGAGAACGAAGACGGCGTTCGATATGATGGTGATGCCGGCGATGACATTGACGAAAAGCTGTAGCCACAGCAGGTAAAACTGAGGCATTGCGATGATTTGCGAGGGCGCGTAGCCGTCCGCGGCCTTCGGCACCGCAGGCAGAAGCTGGCTCGGCGGATTTTGAAACAGCGATGCTGCCGCAAGACCGACGATGAGAAAGAGGACTCCTGAGACGACAAACAGGTGCATCACGGCGCCAAGGTCATCCGCGGTGAAGGATTGTGCAGCGCTGAGCGCCGCCGGATCGAACCTCGTGCCTGCGGCCTTGGCGGCGGCTCTTGCGGCGATGAAGCCGCCCGCATGTTCGGCGGCCGCGTGAAAGCCGGCGAGACGAGGAACCACTTGGTTGTAGAGGAATGCTCCTAGTCCGAAGGCGCCCGCGACGAGCCCGCCCGCGAGCCCCTTTCTGTCCGGGAACCACTTGGTGACCATCGACATCGGCGTGATGTAGGCCATTCCGGCGCCGATGCCGCCGATGATTCCATAGCTTGCGTACAGCCAGGGTGCACCGAAGGCCACGGTCCCAAGACCCGCGAGTACATTGCCTAAGCCCCAGAGAGTCACGCCAACCATTGCCACCGTCCGAGGGCCGACCTTGTCCTGCCAGAAGCCGCCAATCACGGCGCCGATGGCCGCCAGGGAGAAATTGGCGATCGCATACGCCCAAGTCGTCACGGTCAGATCCCACCGGAAAGCGACCAGCAGGGGCTGAGTGAAGATTGCCCAGGAATAAATGGTGCCGATCGTCAGCATCAGCATCGCGCCGGCGACGGCTATGAGCCATCGATTGGGTGCCGCGGCTGACCCTTCGGCAATGCGCTGATTGATTTTCATGAGTAGTCCCCTGTTGTGGACGCACGAGGCGAATGCTGCGCGGCGGTGGTCGGCCGCCGCGCAGCAAGCAGTTAGCGGCTCTGAGTGGCGGCAAGGACGATCGGTGTCGGCTGACCGTTGTGCGCGCTGTATACGGCGAACAACGCTGGTTGGTCGACCTTGGCGACCGCATCCGCGATCGCTTTGTGCACACAGACCGCATGCGCTTCGGAGCTCAGGTTGCGCAGGTCGAGGGGAGGGCAAACCTGACGGGCCGCCCGTTGGATGCGGGCATAGAGGGCAGCCGCACCTTCCGATTTTGAGACGTTGAGGTCTGCGTATTTGACAGTCGTTTGCGGCGGATCCATAGGGTCAGCCGCGCTGCACACAGTCGCCAGGCTGCAGCCAAAAGCGCTGAGGACGGCGGTTGCAAGGACGCCGCGAAAGCTGCGGGAAGTGGTCATGGTGTTCATGGAAATCTCCTGTGGTGTCAAAAGAAACTGATTGAGCGGTTGGGACATCGATCCGGGTCGGCCGAGACGACGGCGCCTGGCTACGCTGCCGAATCGATGTTTTTCGCCGCTTCATCCATACAGACACGGTCCCGGGGCCGCACCCGACATCCGCAAACGAGATATTCTTGAGGTGCATGGACCATGCGGACGCGCTACCTTTGCGACATCGCAGGGAGGGAAGGCGCTATTGAGCCAGCTCACCGAGCTTCTCGGACGAATGCAGGCCGGCGATTCGGGCGCGCGAGATGCACTGTTCGCGGCAGCCTATGCTGAGCTACACCGCTTGGCACGGGCGCGGCTGCGCGAGGGCGCGCGCGATGTCGTGCTGGACACAACCTGCTTGGTGCATGAGAGCTATCTGAGGTTCGTGAGTGCGGGCGAGCTTCGCGCTGAGGACCGGCGCGCCTTCTTCGCCTATGCCTCCCAAGTGATGCGTTCGGTGATCGTCAACACGGCCCGCGAGCGCAACGCACAGAAGAGGGGCGGCGATAGGTCGCACTTGACGCTGTCGACCAAAATCTCAGCCAGCGTTGCTGACGGCAACGAAACTGTCTTAAAGGTGCATGAGGCACTCGAGGAATTGGAACAGGCGGAGCCCCGTTTGGCCCAGGTCGCGCAGATGCGCTACTTTGGCGGGTACAGCGAGCAGGAAATTGCCGAGACGCTGGATGTCACCGAACGCACGGTGCAACGCGACTGGGAGAAGGCACGGCTGATCCTCGCAGAGACGCTGCGCTGAGCGCGGAGGGGTGGCGGCACGTGTCCAGCGACCGAGGGACCGATGAGGCTGACGATCCAACAGATGGCACTGATGAGTCGACTTCTGGATGAGGCGCTGCCTCTCGATGAAGCCGCTCGCCGCCGATGGCTCGCGGATCTATCTCCCGAATACCAGGACCTTGCTCGAGCACTGCGGGCGGCGCTGCTACCCGAAGAGACGGAAGTCGCGCAGGTCCAATCGCTGGAGATGCTGCCGGACCTTCAGGAAGTCGATCCGGCGAGCCGCCTGCAGCCCGGTGAGAAGGTGGGTCCGTACGAATTGCTTCGATCACTCGGTTTTGGAGGCATGGCCGAGGTATGGCTAGCCCGGCGCGCAGACGGCGCATTCAAACGCGAGGTGGCCCTCAAACTGCCGCTGCGCGGGCAGTTGCGGCGGGACCTCGCGCAGCGTTTCGCGCTAGAGCGCGACATCCTGGCGAGCCTCGAGCACCCCCAAATAGCACGTCTCTACGATGCGGGAATCGATGACAGTGGGTGCCCGTACTTGGCCATGGAGTACGTCCAGGGTCAATCGCTGACGGACTGGTGCGATGCGCACCGCTTGGGACTTTCTGATCGCCTGGAGCTCTTCCTGCAAGTGCTCGAAGCCGTGCGGTTCGCGCATGACAAGCAGGTCATCCACCGAGACCTCAAACCCTCGAACATTCTGGTGACCCCATCAGCGCAGGTGCGGCTTCTTGACTTCGGGGTCGCCAAATTGCTCGAGGGGGACGATGCGGACAAAACTTCTCTCACGAGCATCTATGGCCGTGCGCTGACGCCGGACTACGCCAGCCCCGAGCTGCTGCGCGGCGATCCGGTCGATGTGCGCAGCGACGTTTATTCCCTGGGAGTTTTGCTCTACGAGCTGTTGACGGGCAGTAGGCCCTATCGACTGAAAAGCGCTGCGTCGATGGGTCTTCTCGAGCAGGCGATCAGCACGCTCGAGATAAAAAAGCCGAGCATGTTGCAGAGTCTGCCCACCAGCGCAGATCGCACGTTCACGACCGATGTGTCGGCGCGGCAACTGCGCGGTGATTTGGATGCCATTGCACTTAAAGCGCTCGACAGAGAGCCATCGAAGCGATATCCGAGCGCCGCAGCCTTCGCGGAAGATATCGAACGCTACACCGCGAGAAGACCCATCCAGGCGCTACAAGCGCGAATCACTGATCGCTTGCACAAATTCGCGCTGCGTAATAAAGCGGCCGTTGCAGCTGCCGCGATGGCACTCGCGGCAATTATCATTACAGTTGGATACACAATCCATCGTGAAACCGCCACGCGAGCAAAGATAGCGGCAAGCGCGATCGCATTGCCGCTTTCAATCCGCGCCGATGCACCGCCCGCGATGATCGAAGCATCGGGTGCCGTCTCCGCGGCAGCGCCGGAACGCTCCGTCGCGGTCCTGCCGTTCGTCGACATGAGCGAGAAGAAAGACCAGGCATATTTCGCGGATGGGATCGCGGAAGAGCTACTGGATCTCTTGGCGCAGGTGCCGGACCTCAAAGTGCCGGCACGCTCATCCTCGTTCTACTTCAAGGGCAGCTCCGTGCCGGTCAGGAACGTCGGCCACGACCTCGGTGTTGCCTACGTGCTCGAGGGCGGGGTGCGCAAAGCTGGTGACACCATGCGTGTCAGCGTGCAGCTGGTTCGTGCCGATAGCGGCTACCAAGTATGGTCAGATACCTACGAGCGCAACGTCCGCGATATCTTCAAGGTACAGGACGAAATCTCCAGCGCCGTGGTCGAAGCCTTCAAGTTGCGGCTGAGTTTGCCGGGTCCGCAGATCGCCGAACGGCGCACCGCGAATCCGGAAGCCTACGATCAGTATCTGCGCGGTAAGCATCTATTCGAACTCGGCGACTACGACGGCCTCCTGGCTGCCCGCGACGCCTATCGGCGGGCAATCGAACTCGACCCCAACTATGGGCCGGCGTTTGCCGGCCTTGCGAACGTCGAGTACTTGACCGTCAAGGACTTCTCGGACACGGACCAGCCGGATGTTATCCGCCAAGCGCTGGACCACGCCGACCATGCGGTGGCCCTTGCCCCGTCGTTGGCAGAAGCCTACTCGGAACGCGCATTGCTGCGACTTAACCAATACGACTGGGCCGGTACTCGGGCCGATCTTCAGAAGGCGCTCGCGCTCGATCCGCGTGATGTTAAGGCAAATCGGCGCATGGTGCTGCTGCAGCTGTCACTCGGCAACGTGGACGCGGCGCTTCCCGCCCAACGGCATGTTGTGGACCTCGACCCGCTGGACATGAATTCCGTTGAGATATTGGGCATGACTTACTACTTCGCGGGTCAGGGAGCCGAGGCGCGGCGAACATTCGAAAAAGTGCGGGTATTCAGCCCCAATTTCGAAGGCTTGTCAGGCAACGCGGGATTCTCTTATCTTGCGGATGGCCAACCTGCGGCCGCGAAGCGCGAGTGCGAACCGCGTCCTGACGACACTGCGCGCGCTTGTCTCGCCGCGGCGGAGCATGCGCTCGGGCAGAACGAGCGCTCGCAGGCCATCCTCGCCGAGCTCATCGAGAAACACTCGCGGCGTGCCTGCTATGTCATCGCAAAGGCGTACGGGTTTACCGGCAACGCCGCGCTGGCGCTCGAGTGGTTGAATCGGGCCTTCAGTGCCCAGGTGAAATTGCTCACCGATGTGAAATCCGAACCCGCTTTTCGCGCATTGCATGGCGATCCGCGATACCTGGCGCTACTTCGCAAGATGAACTTGCCGGAGTGATGGTCATCCGACTAGACCGAGAAGAAGCCGGCGACGAACCGGCATTCATTGCTGTTGCGCTCGGCAACATCGCTCCTGCACACGGCATGGTACAGCTCGCGAAAGAGACCGGCCTCACACGAGAGGGGCTCCACAAGGCACAAGGCACTATCCGCCGAAGTTAACTTGAGATTTGGCGACGTCATCTCCGCTGTCATTTCCCCCAATAGACATCCGTTTTCCGGTTGAGGACGGCCAATACTGGAAATCCAGCAGGATGAAAACTCTCAGAGTATCCAATTAGAGGGGGTAGTGAACTGCCCAGCAGCTGACGCTCGTGACCGTCAACAACGGGTCGAAAGTACTCGTTGACGGTCGCTACCTTCGCCCCCACCCGCGCCTCAATTAGCGGGCCTGAAGCTGGGCTACCTTGGCCCAGGCCGAGTCCGGTTTTAGAACAGCCAACACGTAGATGCCGTCCCCCACCTTTTGTACCGATGCGTTCGTGGTAGCAAGCGAAGCAGTCAACTGCTCGGGCGAGAGCTTGTACATGCCTCCGTCGATGGCATCAACCGCTAGGCCGACGAGGCCGCCGAATGCCACATTGCCCCATACCCATCCGCTTACGCTGCGGGTCAGAGTTAGGTCGATCGGCTGATAGCCAGCCATTTCGATCCTGACAATGTGATTGTCTTTTCTGGTCAGCTTGGCGATTACCGGCGTGTTACCGGAGCGAAGATTGTCGATCGTAACTGCGGCTCCCGTGGGAGCGCTGCTGATGCCGACATCCTGGTGCGTGCCGTGCATTATCGAGGCACACGCTCCCAGTAACAAGACGAGCAACCCGGTGGTGCTTCGAACGATAATCTGGCGAGCGGAATTCATTCTGAGCCTCTCCCTGTGCTTCGTTAGGACGCCGCGAGTTTCTCGCACCGGGACGCGGCCTATTGCGCGTTGCATCACATGGGTCGTGTCGGGTGTTGTCCTGCGGCCTCGAAGTGAGAACTGCGTCGGGCGCGCGGGCACGGAGTGAGCCGTGATGGATCACTTCCAGCAATAATAAACTGTCCGATAGCAGACAGTCGTCTAGGACTGGAGTGGGTCGAGGGCGGAAGTACAGCCGTTTTTCCAGGCGATGGGCAGCATGCGGACCACAACTGGCCGCCCGCCCGTTGAACGAGCTGCGCTGAAGCGGGCATTCGCGTGTAAGATTCACGAAGTTTCCGAGCCTTGTCGGCGTCTAAACCAGGGTTATAACCTCATAGTTGATGGCGAGGAGATCGCAATGTATCAAATCGATTTGGCCCATCAGAGGAACCGTTGCGCCGCGAAAGTCACGCTTCACGGCGGCCTATCGAAGTTCTGGTCCCGTGCAACAAAGCTGTCCGTATTGTTTTTCGTCAGTACGCTAGGGTTCGCTTCGGCAACCGTCCAAGCCTCTGTAGCCGAAGATCAACAGGCTCTCGCTGATCTTGATACAAAATACCAAAAGGCCGTTGAGCAGAATGATGCCAAAACTATGGCCGAAATTCTCGCAGACGATTTTGTGCTTGTGGAAGGCGATGGCAAGCGATCTACGAAGGCCGATTTGGTGGACGACGCGAAGAGCGGTAAAACCCATTATGTACGCCAGGACGACAGCGAGCGGACGGTAGCGGTGTTTGGCGATACTGGGGTGGTAACTGCGAAGTTACGGGCGAAGGGCATAGAGGATGGCGTCAAGGTTGCCTACTTGCAGTGGTTCACTGACGTATATGTGCGCACCCCCAACGGGTGGCGCTATGTCTACGCGCAGGCCTCGTTGTCACTCCCGAGTAAATCGCGCCATTGAATTTGGCGGATGGTGAAAGGGCCCGTGGACGCATCGTTATCGCGAATTCTCAACTTATCGTTCCGCTGGATTGAGCACGACAGACATCGATGATCTTGCTTTCGTTCACCCTTTCGTGCCCGAGCTCGCAGAGCCGACGGTAGAGGCGCCCGGCTAGCGCGGCGAACGGGCTGCCAATGCCAGTGGTCCGAGCGAAGCGGAGTCCATACTCGACATCCTTGAGGCGCAACGCAGAGCTGAACACGATGTTCTGTTCGTGATCATCAGCTGCCATGCGACGTGCATTCCGGATAACTTGCGGGCTGGCTGCCTGGCTGGTTGCGATGGCATCGACGACCGCGGCAATATCAAGGCCGGCACGCTCGGCGATGGCCAAGCCCTCCGCAGCCGACGCGATCTGCACGGCACCGATCATATTGATTATCAGCTTGTAAGCCGTGCCCGCTCCGATCGGGCCAAACCGAATTATGCGCTCAGACAGGGCGCCTAGAAGACTTTGGGCGGCGCTTAGATCGTCCGCGCTCGCGCCTACAAGCAACGTGAGCGATCCCGCCGCGGCAGCATCCGGAAGGCCCGTCACTGGGGCGTCTATGTAGCGCAGACCCAGTGCCGTAGCCCGTGTCGCCAATTGCATGACCCATTCGTGAGACAGTGTTGAACATTCGATAGCGAAGGCATTCTTTCGCAGATTTGCTGCGAGTATGCCGTCGCGCTCGAGCCAAACTGCCTGCGAGGCGCTATCGTCCGCGACCATCGAGATGACGGCGTCCACACCATCGCACGCGTCCTTAGGCGTGACCGATAGCCTCGCGCCTTGGCGGACGAGCGCTTCTGCGCGCGCAGCTGTTCGGTTGTAGACGCTCAACTGGTGACCGCCCGCAAGCAACCGGGCCGCCATTCCGATACCCATGTTCCCAAGACCAACGACTGCGACTCTCGCCATTCCTCTTCTCCGGTGGATGCACGTCGCGACCTACCAGCAAGTACCACTGATATCATCCCCTAAAGCTGCCATTCGCCAAAGTCCGGATTAGGGGTCGAAAGCGAATACTTGGCGTCGGTTCCATAAGCGGGTGTGCGTCAGCGTGGTGCGAATAATATGATAGCCGGCGTTTTGCTGATTCGAGGGCACTCAAATGAACACCAGTAGCAATGATGTCGGCGGTTGCCTCTGTGGCGCCGTGAGGTTCTCGGTAGCCGCCAAACCCATCTGGAGTGCGTACTGCCACTGCGAGAGTTGCCGTCGCGCTACCGCCTCTCCCGTCGCCGCATTCGTGGGATTTGACGAGGGTTCCGTACAATTCAGAGGTGATGCTAGGCGACTATTTAGCTCGTCGTCGGGCGTAGAGCGAGGCTTCTGTGCCAACTGCGGAACGCCGTTGTCCTACCGTTCAACTCGGTGGCCGGGTGAGATTCATCTTTATGCTCCGACCTTCGATAATCCGGCGGCATATCCCCCTGCCTTCCACGTGCATTGGGCCGAAAAGCTAGCTTGGCTTGGCATCATGGACTCATTGCCTAAGCACGACCACGCGAGCACGCCTGCAGACACTTCGGAGTAGTGCATATCGCACAAGCTGCCGTGCACCGATTTCCCGGCTACCGACGAAATGGGCCCGGCCGATCGGAGACCGGACGTTCATGACCGGCTGGATGGGATCGGCCGGTTCGCAACGTCGTCAGCGCCACGATATCTATGACCCCATGTGTGACGATCGCAGCGACCAGGCCGATCTGGCTAAATACCGTCCCCAAAATCAAAGACGCGAAAAAGACCAGGAATGCATACACCGCTTTCATGCGATTCATTGTGCGGAAGGAGCCCGTTTGATAGTGAAGGGCGGTAAATATCACGCTGGTTAGCCACAGGCCGAGGAGTGGCTGCAGGGCGCCGCGGAATAGCATCTCCTCCCCGACACCCGCACAAAGGCTGAACCACAAGGGATTAAATCCGCTCAAATCGGCGCGACTAACGAGTTCGATCATTTGGCGATAAAAGGCGTCGAACCGGGAAGCGCGCTTGATCAGCACGACCGCTGGGCACGCAAATAGGAGGCCGATGGCGATACCCCACGCTAATTGTGTCTGCCACGGCGTGCCTTGCAAGAGCAGATCCGAAAGGGCTTGCCTGCCGAAGATTGCCGAGATGCCTAGCGCCAGGGCCAGCGCAAGTGCCATTTGCATCACCATGCCTCGGGGACCAATGATGGGTTTGGTCCGACCTTCCATTGCATCTGTTGACATCGCTTAGGCTCCTTTTCTCTCCACTCCGAGATAACTTAAGAACGATCTCGTCAGCTCGCGCTGCAGCGTTTTGTCATCACGCGGAATGAGTCCTTTACACAATTTCGGATCCGGCGGATTTACCACGAGCTGCCACAAGGTACCGACGGCCATCATGAGCGCAAGTCCGATCGCCGCTCGCGGATCAGGATGCTTGATCTCTCCATGACTCTTCAGGAATAGATCGACCCCATACTCCATCGTTCGTACCTCGATCCTCGTAACCTTTCTCCAGAACAACGTGCCATGACGGTCCTGCGTGAACTGCCGGACGGCACGCAACAGCATGGCCTGGCTGCGATAGCTTAGGAGCATGCCGTTGATCACTTGTTCTGCGAGCACGGCGAATGGAATCTCTGCCGCCATCTCAGCCGTGATCGATTGGCGCAAGGCCTTGTCCTGATCCTCCAAGAGTTGCAGGATCATCGTTTCGAGCAGTACGTCCTTGTTCTTGAACCGCCTGTATACCGCTCCGGGCGTGAGTCCCGCATGCTTCGCGATGCGCGGAATGGTTGCCCCTGCAAGCCCGTGCTGCCCGAGCACCTCCGCCGCCGCCTGCAGCAAGCGCCGCAATGACTCACGACTTCGCTCCTGCTGTGGCTCCAATGAGCGGCCCGGTTTTGCCATGAGCTTGAATATACTCAATTCTCAGCCGTATGTAAACGCGTATTTGCGTTTACATACGGGGAATAAATTACGTCATTCGACAGGTTCAACTTGGGATGGTTGGCCGCTGCCCGACGTATCGAATGCGAGCACTCATCCACCGGCTGCGCAGCCGGCACAGAGATTGGATATGATTGCGCCCCGGCGGCCTGCGCGGGGCCACGTCGAGCGAGTCGCGCTCTCCCTGGGCTACGCAATGGCTCGGCCGCCGCCATCATTTCACCGGCCTGGAGGTCGTTCCGTTATGCACTTGCGCCGTACGCTCGTTGCAGTCCTTCCGGGCCTGCTGCTGGCTTGCATCCCATACACGACCTGGCCCGAATCGGGTGTTGCCGCTTCGGCTGCAATGGATCGAGACCTCATGGAGGTCACCGTTCCACAGTTACAGCACTATTATGCGGAACACCGCTACACCGTCACGCAGGTGGTGCAGTGGCATCTCGCGCGCGTGCATCGCTACAACGGCATCTACCGTGCCGTCGAAACGAGCTTGGACCGGGGGGCGCTCGAGACGGCCGCTCGGGAAGACAGGGAAGCCGCCGCGGGCCGGGTCAACAGCGCACCACTTTGGGGTGTGCCCATCGTGATCAAGGCGAACACCAGCATTGCGGGGGAAGTTACCACCGACGGCTGGTCGGGCTACACCATCCCAGGCCACGAGTTGGTCGCGCCACGTGACGCAACGATCGTTGCCAAGCTGCGTGCTGCCGGCGCAGTACTGATCGGCCACACCAACATGCCCGATTTTGCGAACGCCGATACCAACCGCAGCACTTCGTTCGGGCGCACTGGGAATGCGTACGATGTGCGGTTTTCTCCGGGCGGCTCCTCCGGCGGGACGGTGACCGCGGTCACCTCCAATATGGCGGTACTGGGAAATGGTACGGACACCGGCAACTCGATCCGTATGCCGTCGGCGACCAGCGGTGTCGTCGGTGTCTTTCCGACTCGCGGTCTCGTCAGCATCGCCGGCATCGCCCCGCTCGACTGGCTGCTCGACAACACCGGACCGATTGCCCGCAACGTCACGGATGCGACGATTGCGCTATCCGTCATGGCGGGTCCGGATTCGCTCGATCCGCCCACTCACGAGGCTGCCACGAAGGCCGAACCCGGCCCCTACACAACGTACTTGAAGGCCGATGCGCTCAAGGGCAGGCGCTTCGGTGTCCCGGCATTCATCTTGGGCGGTATGGGCCCGCCGTTTCATGGTGTGCCGGCGAGTGTCCCGGATGTCCTTGCGGAGAAGCAGGCTGCCGATCAGGCCAACCCACTGGACCCCGCGACGCGGACGGCGTTCTTGAAAGCCGTAGAAGAACTGCGCGCCGCCGGCGCCACTATCGTGATGGACGACACGGTGCTGTCGGACAGTTTTGTGCGGCTCGCGACCCGCGTGGCGACATACCCTTACGTCAAGGAGGGGACCGACCTGTTTCTGAGGAACTTCGGACCCGCGCAATATCACTCCGCCGCCGAATACGAGGAATTGATGGGCCAGCCGCTCGGCGAGCCGATCATCGGCGCCGAGAAGGCGAACGCGCAATTCGGTGACATCACCCTCACACAGCGCAAAATCGAGAACGATCCGGATGCCGAGGCCAACTACTACGGCCCCCGCCGGCGTCTGATGGAAGCTTATCTCAGCACGATGGAGCGCCTGCATCTCGACGGATATGTCTATCCCGCAATCCAGATGCCGCCGGTCGATGAGACCATGGCCCAGAATGGGCGGCTCAGCGAAGGTCCGCACTCCGACACCGGATGGGTGAACATGCTGGGAGTACCCGCGGTAGTCGTGGTGGGCGGCTACTATTCGACTGGGCTGCCGTTCGGACTGGAGATCTCAGGGAAGCCCTGGCACGACGGAGAACTCCTGGGGTACGCCTACGGATACGAGCAGGCCACGCATCACCGCCATCCGCCCGTGCTGGTGGAACAAGGATTGCTCACCAGCACGCCGTAGGCTTGGCGCCGCAATCGCGCCTCAGCGCCTCAAGCCCGGAGCAGGTACGGCGTGCGTGTCCGGCGGCCGTTGTACGAGCTTGCTGCCGGTGTACGGATTGAAGTGATAGCTGCCGGGAAACGACTCGCCCGTCTTGGGGTCCAGCGACGGCGGCAAAATGCTTCCGAGCGGAAGTCGATAGCGCAGCGCTATATCGCCCAAATGAACAGTCAGCGAACCCTCCTTTTTCGGATCGGCAATGAGTTGCCCGGCTTTGTCCATGCTTGGGAACACCAGAATCTCCATGTGCTGGCCCACGGCGCCCATCATGTTCGACAACAACGGTCGCATTATCTGGATGAGATTCTTCATGTCCTCTGCGACCGAATCCAGAGGAAGTGGGCTATACGTCGTTCCGTGAGCATCCTCGATCGTGACTTCACTGACTATCGTGTCCATGTCCGTGTATCGAAAAGCGGTGATTCCCCTTTGAGCGTCCAGTACCGCCACCAAGGTATAGGGGTGTATGACGGCGATGTACTGGGCGATACCTTGGTCTGTCAGCCCGCCGCCGTTCTTGAACGAGGCCCGCCAGAACTCCTCCGGCATCCACATGGTCATCGTCAATCTGCCGTCCACATTCCGGGTCAAAGTGAGATCGCGGGTCAAAGCGGCATAATCCACGACGTCCGCGGCTTGTGCGGGAGCCGTGTCGGTCGCCGCAACGGTTAGCGCAGGAACGGCGCAAAGCGCGGCGACGCATGCAAGCGTCCAGCCGCGGATCTTCGACCGCCAGCATCTGTAGGGCAATGTCATCAGTTGATCTCCCTCGCTGCAGTAATTAGCCGGATAGCCGCCAGTCACTCAATAGGGTAACGTGCTTTCAATAACTTCGGAAAGCCGGAAACTAAGATCGGATGGACTCGGGAATTTCAACCGCACCCGTCAAACGCACGTCCTGGTCCTTCGCCAGCTGTTTTGTGTTGTCGCAATGAACACGTTCAACCCTCACACGGCGATGCTCGACCGCGGGCGATTGGCTGCACTGCGTGTCTCGGAGGATCAAGAATTCGAGCGGCGAACCGACCGGTCAAGATCGCTGCGCAAACAAGCCAGCAGCCACCTGCCCTTGGGAGTGCCGATGTCCTGGATGTTCGGCCTCTACCGAACCCCGCCGATTTACATCGACCGAGGCCAAGGTGCGTTCTTCACTGATGTAGACGGCAACGATTATCTCGATTTCAATCTGTGCGACCTCAGCATGACGATCGGATACGGCAACGAAGCCGTGGCGGCTGCACTCGGCGAGCAGGCCAGGCGCGGCGCCCATTACCTTCTCCCGACAGAAGACGCGATCACGGTGAGCACGATTCTGGCTGAACGGACGGGCCTGCCCTTCTGGCAATTCACGCTGTCGGCCTCAGGTTCCAACGCCGAAGTCATCCGCATCGCCCGATTTATGACCAAACGGTCACGGGTCGTCATCTTCGGGGGTCATTATCATGGGCACATTGAGGAAACCCTCGTCCGCGAAGAAGGCGGACGCTGTGTTCCGGATACCGACGGATTGTCCCCCGGCTCGGCGGCGCATACGGTGATCGTTCCCTTCAACGACCTGCAATCGCTCGAGCGGACCCTCGCGGCCGGCGATGTGGCGCTGATGCTGACCGAACCCGTGATGACGAACTGCAATCTCGTTATGCCGGATCCTGGTTTCCATCGTGGAGTGCGGGATTTGACGCGCCGCTACGGCGCCTTGTTGTGCATCGACGAAGCACATACTTTTCAATTCGCCTTCGGAGGCCTGAGCAATGCGTGGCGACTGTCTCCGGACTTCATCGTACTCGGGAAGGGGTTCGGGAGCGGCGTAGCTTTCGGGCTCTACGGAATGAGCGAGGAAGTGGCCCACTGCTTCACACAGCACATCGATGTGGATATTGGTCCGCGCGGTATCGCCACCGGAGGGACCACGTATGCAAGCGCGCTTGCTTTGGCGGTCGCACGAGTCGTGCTTGAGAAGGTAATGACGGCAGAGGCCTATGAGCGCGTCCAAATGCTCGGGGCAAGGCTGGCGAATGGCCTGGATTGCGAGTTCCTCAAGCGCGGATTGCCATGGAAGGCATTTAGATGTGGCCCGCGCTCGGGATATTGCCTTGATCCAGAGTTGCCCAGAACGGGTTCAGACGGCTTTCGCTCGCTCGACTACGAGCTGATCGACGCGCGACGCGTGTTCATGGCAAACCGTGGAATCTGGGATGCCGTTGCTGCGGCCGGGCCGCAGGCCTCGATTGCGCACTCAGACCGCGACATCGACACCTACGTCGCCGCGGCAGGTGAATTTCTCGATCGAATTATTGAGCCTACGGGAGTCAAGTCATGAAAGGACGTGTTGCGCTGGTGACGGGCGGCGGCCGAGGGATCGGCCGCGAGGTCGCGCTGCTGTTGTCGGCGGCGGGAGCGCGTGTGATGGTCGTGTCACGCAGCGCTACGGAACTGGCCGCCGTCGGCCTCGAGTACGTCGCGGCCGACCTCGGCACTAACGTGGGGTGCGCGCTGGCAGTTGCCGAGACCGAGCGGCGTCTGGGACCCATTGACCTGCTGGTCGTGAATCACGGAATCGGCTCGGCCCATGAACGGCTCGTCTGGGAACAGGATCCTGAGGTCTGGCGCGAGACAATGCGCATCAACCTCGACGGGCCGTTCGAACTCGCGCGATTGACGGTGGGCGGAATGTGCAAGCGCGGTTTCGGCCGGCTCGTATTCACCAGTTCGACCGCCGGTGAGAAAGCGGAGCGCTGCGGCAGTGCGTACACTGCTTCCAAGCATGGAGTCATCGGGCTCGCACGCGCGGTCGCCCAGGACGCGGGGCCGTTCGGAGTTACGTCCAACGCGGTGCTGCCCGGTTGGGTGCGAACGGCCATGGCCGAGCGATCGGCGCAGACAGAGTCCGACAGACGCGGCATCAGCGTCGAGCAGGTGTGGAGCGAACGTGCTGCCACGTACCCGCAGAATCGGGTGCTGGAACCTCGCGAGGTTGCGCAGGTCATCACGTTCTTATGCAGCGACGCGGCGGGAGCTGTAAACGGTGAGGCGATCACCGTGGCGCTCGGTGGCATGTGGTAGGTATTGCTGGAGAAGCGAGCGATGCAAATCAAGGATCACGTTTTCATTGTTACGGGCGCTTCGTCAGGGATCGGGCTGTCGACGGCGATGGCGCTGTCTGAGCGCGGCGCGAAAGTCGCGTTGCTCGCTCGCAGCACCGAAGCGTTGCAAAAACTGGCGCAGCAGCTTCCGGGCAGCCTGCCCGTCACTGCAGACATGACGCAGCTTGAGGATGTGCGCGAAGCGGTGCGCTCAGTGCAACGGCACTACGGGCGGGTTGATGGACTCGTGAACAATGCAGGGCGCAGCTATGCGGCTGCAGTCGAGGATATCGATCCCGCAATTTTCGACGAAATCTTCCATCTCAATGTGTTGGGGCCGATTGTCGCGATGCAGGCCGTGATTCCGCTGATGCGGGCACAAGGCGGCGGGAGTGTCGTGAACGTCAATTCAGGAACTGCGTTCATGACTGTGCCGCAATACAGTGTTTACTCGGCCTCGAAGCGCGCGCTTCTTGGATTTACCATGACGGCACGCGCCGAACTGGAAAAGGACGGCATCGCCGTCAGTGAAATTTACCCGTTTATCACGGCGACGAATTTTGGCAAGAACCGGATGGCCAATTCGCCCAGCGGCGGCGGTCCGGCAGCCAATTACGCCGATGGAGACAAGCCCGAATTCGTCGCCGGCCTGGTGCTGAAAGCCATCGAAGAAGGAGAGGCTCAGTATTTCGCGAACGAGCGTCTTCGCCAAATGGCCGGGGTTTCGCCCTGAGAAATGCCGCCATCACTTGGGATTGACGACGTCAGCCAAGGGGCCAATGGCGGTGTTCACGGTGTCGGCCGTGGCTCGATGATCGGGACGTGCGGCGCGCTCGAGCGCGGTGCCAGACCGATCAGCCGCGGGTCGTCCGCGACCTCGACCCGGCGTGCATAGGGTTTGAATCCCGACCGTAGGTAAAAGCCGAGCGCTCCAGGATGGTCCAAGGTGCAGGTGTGGACCCAGAAGCGGCGGATCGACCGCGCCCACGCGCGCTCGATCGCACGGTTCATCAGCCACCGACCTGCTCCTTGGCCGAGCAGCGCCCCGCTGAGACCATAGAAGGCGAGCTCGCACTCTCCAGCCGTGCGAAAGTCGAGCTCGAGCAGCCCCTCGTCGCGACCCGCGTCCTCGAGCGCATAGATCTCGACATCGGGGTGCCTGATGATTCCCTCGAGCTCAGGAAGTGGCATCGCGAGTCGCGAAAACCAGAGCCACTCGACGCCCACGTGCGCATACAGTTCGCGATACCACGCTGCGTCGGGCCGCTGCACCCGGCGTAGCCGCCAGGGAGCGGCGTCGCGCTCGGCACGCCGGGGTACGCGCTCCAGCATTTCGAGGCAAGTCACCACGGTGGCTACCTTTCCCGGCGCTACGTCGCTGTATCCGTCGGTTAGCATCATCGTCGTCCGCAGCCTCAGTCAATCAACGGGCTAATGTGCCACGTGCGCCCTCGATGGCGCTTTGGGAATTTCCGAAACTTCGCGCCGCCGAGTATATAGCGCGTGCAGGTTGAAAACTTGCCTATGGGTTTGTTGCACGCCCCGTATAAGCATCGCACTTGTTAAAGCCCTGCTCATACACCAAAACTATAAGAATCATCAGCATTGCTGTGCCGAAGTATCCTTGTTGGGAGGCTTGGGCCATGCGGCAATTCGTCTTCATCCCCGCCGAACGATCTGCGGGTCCCGAGCGAGCAATCGAGGTCCAGCCGTTTCACTTTGCTGTGCCGTCAAAGCAATAGATCGAGCGTCGGGTGGCTGTCCGCAAAGCTGCCGGTGACCACGGGCAGCCCGTCGCCTCGGAAGAACGGCGGTACTTCGGCCCTCGACCCACACCTGCCTTCCGGGAAGGTCGGCTATCGGGACGCGCCGACGTAGGCAAAAGGGTGCTCGAGCTTGACCACGAGGTCGGAGCTGAACGCCGACTCACCCTGTGCCTCACGCTCGGCCATCCGAGATACCGACAGTTCATGATCAATCATGAACCTTATGAGTGGCGCGTCCTCGGGCGCAGCCACCTCCAGTAGCGACTGGAATCGATGTGCAAAAGGCAGACAGAGCGGCGCCAGAGCGGCCATCGCCTCCCTCCAGGGTTTCGCAGCAAACTGTTCGGCGGCGGCAGCACCGGCTGCTCTTTGCTTTTCGTCTTCGACGAGGCTGATTC
>Ga0187887_10000933_pt1 | contig 26732 bp, 19 predicted proteins | sample June2016WEW_7_10_FD_132977 | JGI IMG/M metagenome (GOLD analysis project Ga0187887, IMG submission 132977) | Peatland microbial communities from SPRUCE experiment site at the Marcell Experimental Forest, Minnesota, USA - June2016WEW_7_10 | ecosystem: Environmental > Terrestrial > Soil >... | reverse complement strand
CGCAGGGGCAATTGCCTTCGGGATCGAGAAGCACAAGATGGGATCATTCTGGGCAGTTGGGGAAGGTGTCGCGAATCTGACACTCAGCATCATCCTTGTTCACTGGTATGGAATCTATGGAGTCGCGATTGGAACCCTCGTGCCCAGCGTCATCGTGAATCTCGTCTTTTGGCCGCGATATATCTCCCACCTCGTGGGCCTCAATTATTTCGAGGTTGTGTGGAAAGTGTGGGCGCCGATGTTCCTATCATCGGTTCCCTTCGTCATTGCCACCTACGCCGTGGGCGTCCTTTGGCCCGCCCATAGTCTTCCTGTTTTCTTTCTGCAAGTAATCTGCACCTTATCAATTTTCATAGCCACCATCGGTCTGATGTATCGGACCTACGTTCGCAGCCAAATCTTGCCTAAGATCCGGTCGTTTTTCTTTGCAGAGGCTGCAGTCTAAGCACTGTAGCAAGTCGAGCCAGAACCCCTCGCTCGGCACTCTGGGACTTGCGCAGGACGACGACCTTGCCAGGGGGATATTTGCAACTCGTTCGAAGATTCCGTATTCCAGCTCTCTTCTGCGCCCTTGCCGTTCTCCTCTGCGAGTTGATAGCCCTCCCGTACGCCAACATGGGCGTCGGCGACGACGGGCCTTACGTCCTGATGGCGCGAAATCTCGCCGACACCGGACACATCGCCTTCAACGGCTGGGCTACAGCTATGCTCGGCTGCCAGCTTTATTTCGGAGCAGCCTTCATCAAGCTCCTGGGCTTTACCTTCACCACTGTCCGAATCAGCACACTGCTTGTGGCTGTGGTAATGGCCTTCGTCCTACAGCGCACATTCTTCCGCGCAGGCATCAGCGAACGTAACGCCACCATTGGCACTTTGGCCCTCGTCCTCTCCCCGCTTTACCTCACCCTCTCCGTCACCTTTATGAGTGACATCTTCGGCCTCTTTGCCGTCGTCATCTGCCTCTATGGATGCCTCCGCGCCTTGCAGGCCTCCACCACCCGCACGGCAATCGGCTGGCTTTGCTTTGCAGTCGCAACCAACGCCATCTGCGGCACATCCCGCCAGATCGCGTGGCTCGGGATTCTCGTCATGGTCCCCTCAACGCTCTGGCTGCTCCGAACCCAGCGCCGCGTCTTTATCACTGGCATCGTCGCTACTTTCGCAGGCATTCTCTTCATTCTTGTCTGCATGCAATGGCTCAAGCACCAACCCTACTCCAAACCCGAGCACCTACTCCCCACCTCCTTCCCTGTCGCTCGCACGCTCTCGGAGCTCGTCCACTTCTATCTAGATGTCCCATTCCTGCTGCTTCCCATCATGGCTTTGTTCCTCCCCGAAATTCGGAGAAGCAGCCGTCGTTTCAGAGTGGCGATTTCTATCGTCTCTCTCAGCTATATCCTGCTGGTGATCCATTTCAGGCACTCCCATCCTGGCTTTCTGCTGGAACCGACTGTAGAAAGCTGGATCGGTGTCCGCGGAGTCGCGGGAGGAATGTTTCTTCAGGGCACTCCACCCATCTTTCTCCACACCAGCATCCGGGTATTGCTAACGGTCGTTTCAATTGGCGGACTATTCGGCCTGATCGCGTCGTGGCTTCACACCAGGCGAGCCCCCCCTGTCGCAGACCCATCCCACGGGAGTTCATGGAAGCAACTTCGCATCGTTCTCGCGCCGTTCGCAATCGCTTACGTTCTGCTTCTAGTCCCCAGGGCAACTGGCTGGCTCTACGATCGCTACACACTGGCGCTGCTGGTCATGGCGCTGCTATGCCTGGTCCGCTACTACGAGGAGCGAATCAATCGAAGGCTTCCGGTCTACAGTATTTTTCTGGTCGGAATGATGGCGATCTACGGTGTGGTGATTACCCACAATATGTTCGCGCTCTACCGTGCCCGCGTGGTGATGGCCGCCGAGATCCGTGCCTCCGGGATTCCCGACACCGCCGTCGATAACGGCTGGGAGTACAACTTCGGAGTCGAAATCGAGCATGCCGGTTTCCTCAACGATGAGAGGATCGAAATACCTGCTCACGCCTACGTTCCCGCACTTCCGCTTCCAGCAGGCACTTGTCCCACGTACTCCTTCGACGAAACTCCCCACATCCATCCGCTCTACGGCATTTCCTTCGATCCCAACGCTTGCTACGGCACCGCTCCCTTCGCTCCGGTGCACTACTCTACCTGGCCCTATTCCACGCCCGGCACGCTCTACGTGGTCAAATACACACCACCCTCAAAGTCCTGAAGTCCGCTCGCTTAGGCACGGCCGATCTAAATGCAAATCAGGCTCAGCGAGGTCGTGCATATCGATAAAGCCAGTAGGAATTCCAGACGTATTGCGTCCACCAATACGCCGCCCGCACCAGGGAGAGTTTGGAGTACTCACGATAGATCTTCCACGTGTCGGTCACCGCTCTCACCTTATTGGACGAACGACTGTGCGCAGACAACCGGTACCGGCCCAGATCGAACGGAAGCCGGTGACCGTTCTCGCCCCGCTGGATGATACTTAGCCAGCCGCAGAAATCCTCGTGCGTATAGCGATAGCGATAGGGAAAGTGGAAGTCAGGGACCCGCTCGCGATCGATAACCATGCTGAGGCAGCCGCCCGTGCCCCGGCGGGTATGCAGGGCGCGCAGGTCCAGCACCTCCGGTCCCCTGATCAGTGCACCGACAAGTCCCCCGTCGTGGGAGATGTGCCGGTAGTCGTGATAGATAAATCCGTAGCCATGCGTCGTCATCCACTCCACGGCGCGTGCGAGCTTTTCGGGGTGCCACAGATCGTCGGCGTCAAGAAAGGCAACGAAGCGTCCGCGAGCGGCGCTTAGCGCGACATTACGGGCAGCAGAAGGGCCTTCGTTCTGTGGCGTGCGCAAGGAGCGAAAGCGTGGATCCTCCTTCGCCGCGGCCTCGACGAGAGCTAACGAGTTGTCGGTGGAACCGTCATCTACCAGAATCTGCTCCCAATCCGTGAAGGTCTGCGCGCGAACCGTTGCGAAGGTTTCCGGCAACCAGCGTGCAGCATTATAGACAGGAGTGATGATCGAAACCAGTGGCATGTTGCAACCTTTCCGTAGACACACGAAACCGAACGGCGCGACCGCATGCATTTAGGGCAATGTGGCCCTGCCGACGAAGCAGTAGACAGAGGCATATAGCGCATGGCTCTGGCAACGAAAGCTACCCCGGATAGAAGTAGAGCAGGTGCCTTTCAGAATATCAGCCGCGCCATGCAATTCTTCATTTCCTTTTCGCTGAGTTGAAATATATCCCGCAGGATTGCGCCCATGCAATCGTTCCAGACCAGCCTCAGATCAGCTCCTGCGAAGCCGTTGAGGAGCGACTTGATCTTCGTAATTCAGAAGCGAAGAAAGATTGAAGGCGGTGCCCACAATATCGCCTGTGCGCACTCAGTTTGTCGAAGTCGGACTGGTAGACTACGCTTGCGGTAACTAGCATATCGCTCTGAGGGGAACTGCATCTTGCCCGATGAATCAACTCCCGAGGCACGCGCGCGCCAACCGCTCCGCAGACTTCATCTTCTCTACCATGAAGTGACGCTATGCCGCAGCGAGTACTCCTATTCAATCGAACGCGAGCAGTTTGAGCGGCATGTTGACCTCTTTGTTCAGATGCGGAAGGCTGAGAGATTTGACCTGTGGCCGGAGATAACGTTCGATGATGGACACATTTCAAATTTCGAGTTTGCCCTGCCTGTCTTACAGTCACGAGGCCTGATTGCCCGCTTTTTTATCACGGCAGGTTGGACAGGAAAGAGACCGGGCTACATGGCGTGGCCGGAGTTACGATCCCTGCACGCGTCTGGGCAGTTGATCGGTGCGCATGGATGCTCCCACACTCTTCTTACTCACTGCTCAAAGAAGGACTTGGATAAAGAACTCAGCGGTGCGCGGCAGCTGCTGGAGGATAAGCTTGGAGCCTCGGTTACGACGATGTCCTTACCGGGTGGCCGCTACAACCAGCGAGTTCTTGCGGCTTGTCGGGAGGCAGGATATTCAAGGATTTATACGTCCGAACCCAGCGCCGAGCAGGTGCCCAACAGATATAAGGTTGGTCGCCTGAATATCCGCGGGGATATGACCGTGGACTGGATTCAGAGTGTATTTCAACCTGGGAGCCGCGTGTTATCGGGCCTGGAGCGCCAATATCGAGTGAAGGCGGCCGCGAAGAGACTGCTGGGAGACCGACTGTATGAGAAATTCTGGGCGGTATTAAATAGAAAAGAGCCGGGTTCTCGCGACGGTGGGGAAACCGCCGCATGAGAGTTCTTCACATCATCAGCAGCGGCGGAATGTACGGCGCAGAAGCCGTAATTCTCAATATGTCCCGCACCCTCAACGAGGGACCCCATCGCAGCACGTTGGGCGTGTTCCTGAACTCTTCCAACCCAAATCTGCAACTCCATGAAAGTGCCTCCAGGGAAGGCATCGAGTCGCACCTGATCCCGTGCACGGGGAGACTTGACCGGACGGCGATTCGGCGTATTCGGGAGTTGGCGGCCCAAGCAGGCGCCGACGTGATCCACGCCCATGGCTACAAAGCAGACCTGTACGTCTATTTCGCGCTGCGAGGATCTAACCTTCCGCTGGTGTCGACGTGCCACACCTGGTACAACCATGACCCGAAGGACCGCTTCTTCGGCATTGTGGACCGATTCGTTCTGCGAAGCTACGGAAATATAGTGGCTGTGTCGGATGGTGTGCGAGAAGACCTTCTCAAAGCGGGCGTCCGTGCAGACAAAATCAGCATGATCCGGAATGGAATTGATCTGCGGACCTTCGATCGCGCATCAGGAGTCTTAAAAAGTGAGTTGGGCTGGAGCGAGTATCCACTGATTGGGTTGGTGGGCCGTCTTTCTTCGGAGAAGGGCGTCGATATCTTTCTGACCGCTGCGGCTCTTGTTCTGAAGCAACTGCCGGACGCAAAGTTTGTGGTGATCGGAGACGGCCCTGATCGTGCTAAGTTGGACGCTTTGATCGACGAGCTCGGCATTGGAGGCAGTGTGCGTATGCTCGGCCGACGTGACGACATGTCAGCCGCCTATGCTTCGCTCGATCTCATGGTGTCTTCATCGCGACGGGAGGGTCTGCCGATAGCCATTCTGGAAGGCATGGCGAGCCGCTTGCCGTTGATTGCGACACCTGTGGGCGCGGTACCGACAGTCGTTTTGGACGGCCGCACTGGAGTGCTGGTACCGGCAGAGGCTCCGGAATTACTGGCGACTGCGATCATTGGGCTGCTGCGCGACGACTCGCAGCGGGAACGACTTGGCTCAACCGCAAGGCAATTGGTGGAAGACCAATTTTCTGCGCAACGGATGACGGCGGATTATCTAGGTGTGTACGAATCGGCAGCTGCGAGAGCGCTGAAGCGCGGAGCACCTTGGTGGAAGTCATCGGTTGATTTCCGAGGAAACTCTAAGTGAGCGATCGGCCACTACGTGTTTTCATGATGGACTTGTTGGCGACCGTGCCGTACTACACGGCCTATCTATCGAAGGCTCTCCTTGCAGAAGGCGTCGATGTAATGGTGGGGTCGATCACTTACTACCTTGATCCAGATTGCTTCACAAGCCGAGGAATCAAAGTCGACCCGGGACTACTGAATGTGGTGGGGAGGTTTCCACTACCGCGGTTGCCGCGCAGAGTCATGAAGCTGATGGAGGCGCTCGTGAATCTGTCCGCCCTGACGGGCCGCTTCCTGGTGTCTCCCCCCGAAGTGATCCATGTCCAATTTCTGCCCATGTTGAAATGGCATCTGCCACTGGATCTTTGGTTCCTAAAGTTTTGTCGCAACCGGGGCTCGAGGATCGTGCTGACGGTTCACGATCTACTCCCCCACAATACGGGCGAGACCTATAAGCCGACTTTTCTTGAGCTATATCGAAATGTTGATCGAATCATCTGCCACTCGGAACACATCCGTACGCTGCTGGGAACAGAGTTTTCAGTGCCCGGGAACAAGGTGTCGGTGATTCCGCATGGGCCCTTCTTTTATGATCTGCCTGCAACCTCGGCCGGGAAAACGTCGCCGAATTTCGATGCGGCACCGCGCAGTGTGCAGGTGCTGTGGCAGGGGATCATATCCCCCTACAAAGGTGTCGATCTTCTACTGCGCGCGTGGAAGGAGGTGGAGGCTCAGGGCGGTGAATGCCGGCTGGCGATTGTCGGCACCGGGGCGCCCGAGTTGCTGGAGCAGATTCGTGAGCAGGTGAAGAGCCTGGAATTGCAGCACGTGGAACTGCAGCTTCGCTTCATTTCCACCCACGAGCTTGTGGCGCTGTATCGAGCTGCGGATATTGTCGTGTATCCCTATCGTGCGATTACAACCAGCGGGGCGCTGGCGACGGGTCTGGCATTGGGAAAGGCAATCGTGGCCAGCGATCTACCCGTGTTTCGCGAGTTGCTGACGGACCGGGAAAACGCGTTACTGGTCGATCCGCAAAATTCGGCGGAACTGGCCAACGCATTGATGGAACTGGCGCAGGATACAGCGCTGCGGGAACATCTCTCTAGCCACGTGCGCGCGATGGACTTTGGCGACCGATCGTGGCTCTCGATCGCGAAGAACACATTGCAGGTATATAGAAACGCAGTGACTTCCTACTCCAGTCCCGCCTCCTCTCCCTCGACGGAGGGTGACACAGGGAAACAATAACTCAATGCCAGAAGTATTCCGTTGCGTTATCGAGGGGCTAGCGAGTACTTATCGGCGCGCCCTTAATCATGGACTTACCATCGATAATTTCAAAATCGTCCGACCTGGAATATGTGTGAGTCCCCAAATTATTACTAGTCCACTCTGGATTAATTCTTCCTACAGGAATTTCACCATATTCCCTCTCGTTCAAGACAGTTACTTCTGAGAAACACAGCGCATATCCGTACGCTTTCGAGCAGTCCTGGGAAGGCCGGATAAGTTTGCCATCCTGATAGAACAATGCTCCGGCGGGACGGGCTCTTCGCACGTCCGACACAATCGGATTGCTGCGATGTGGCTTCCAGGGTCCGAATAAGGATTCTGCATAGAACAATCCGAGTTCGTCGCAACTCGAGTACCTGTCATTCGACAAGCCCACAAACATCCAGAACTTTCCGTCCGATTGGTGGATAGTGGCATCAACCGCGCCAACATCCTCCAACAAAACGGCTGCAAGCGACCAGCGAGCTGGAAAACTATCTGCACGATATAGTTCCACCGTGCGATTTTGCCTGGTCTCGGGAATCATATAGATATGGCCGTCGCATTCAAATAAAAACGGATAGGAGAGATGGTAAGGGCGACGTAAGACTTCCACCGGCTCACTCAGGGCCCCCTGTGGACCCACCTCCGCACAGGAAATAATAGCCCTGGCTTCGCTATATCGGTAATCTTCAAGAAATAGATAGTTCTTGCCATCCCTCTTGAACAGAAATGGATCTGCATAGAATCTGTCCTTTGGTGGACGAACGATGTGGTATCCCACGGTGTCGTCGAAACTGAAATCCGGCGAGCGCTTTCTGATGGCGACAAACCACTGTTCAAAACGGCTGTTCAGGCGTAGAGATAACTTAGTGCGAACTGACTGTTCCAGAAGGCGCCAGAGAAAGACGGTCATCTGAAATGTATTTGGAATGCGATAGGTGCCTCGAACATAGTTATTCTGTTCGGTATAGGTCTCGAGGGATTCGATATATTTCCAACCTCGCGAATCTAGGTCGCGTAACCGGCGTAGGGCGAACTCTGCTGTCTTCCAATAGACGGGGTTGCTGTTTCGGTAGAGCGAAGTGAAATCTGTCGCGGAATGACTACGATAAATTACGCGACCACCATCCAGGGACTCAGTCAAAATCTGCAAGATGGAGCCGGAGACGGGGTTCCCCTCGTATATCTCCCAAAAGAGCGGCGGCCTCCCCCTATACTCACGATTGTCATCGTGATGAAAAGACCAGACACCATATCTTGCTATATTTAGAAACTCACCTCGAAGAATGCGAAATCCGAACCTAAGGACCACATCGAGATTTGCGGCGCGAATCTGTACAAGGTCATCCTCGCGGAATAAATCCGTAGAGCCCCTACGAACAGGATTAACCGTGATGCACGGGGCTTCGCTCAAGATCGTTGACAAATCACATTTCGCTTTTGCGTCTGGATCAGCCTTGTACCTTTGGTAATCCCACTGCTCGTAGCGATGATAAAGGGTTAGATTCCAATGATCCTTCAACCACTTCCGGAGTGACGGCTTCTGTTTCGCCGGAGGCGTATTCAGGATGACCAGGGACACATGGGCAAACTCTGAGGCTTGAATATCCTCGATGATCTTGGTGACCCAGGCACTGGTTGTCAACGAATCCAGCATTACACCGATGCGCAACATACCTCTCCTACGTCGTTAACCACCCGTGGCATGCGAGCTGCTCCGGTTTCGCCCGCTTAGTATAGCAGTGGCTCTAGGGCCCAGCGTCTCATTGGAATTCGGGTGCGTGAAAATCCAGAAGGCTTCCTTACTGCGTCATCTCAAACTCGGCTCGATCTGCGCTTCGAGGTGCAACGCTCTCCAAGATGCCGGCCATCGTTGGGTCCTTCTCTGCACCAGAACGCGATCCTAGTTCCTCGTAGATTGTTCGCAGTCGATCCTCTTCCCAAGCTCGATAAGCTTCTCTCCAATGCCACGCTACATTCGGTGAAAGATGTGGTGAGTTGATCAGCGTGCGATAACCACGCACGATCTTACGCTCGAACTGTTCATAGCTCCGCAATGGATAGTGATAGACCCGAATATTATTCGACGAAGCAATGATGCGCGGTATAGAACGAGAGCTGTGATTCCCGGTATACATTCCTTGGAGACCCGGGGCCAGACAAAAAAGCTTGCTCATACCGCCGTGGTACCAGGGCGTATCGCCGATGTCATCAAATTTCTGCCACTCAACCCCTGGGCGGGGCAAAAAGTTGTGCCAGTTACATTTCAGAATGTTTTTGCGCCCGTCCAATTCGGCGTCATAATGACCACTAACCGGATACCAGAATTCATCCGCATCCGCCGAGATAATCCAGCGGGGACGGAGCTTTTGTTTAGCGACCCGAATCATCCGGTTCACCAATTCGCTCTGCATGAAAGCAGCCTCGGGATTATCAATCACAATGAAATTAGGTAACTGCCTCTCAAACCTGGCCAAAATATCCCTCGTGCCATCGGTTGATCCATTGTCGGTAACCACAAAACGTTCGATCCCGAAATGCCGATGAAAGTTGATATTGGACTCGATGATGTCGGCTTCATCCCGTACCAACAGCAGCATGGCGATCGGGCCTGGACGGGCGATCAAACGCACGGCCGCACGGGTAAGCAACGACTCACCGACGAAGAGACCTTTCAGCAAAGAACGTACCATGCGATCCTCAATTTGCCTGCTGAGAAGAGTTCTATGCGAATTGCCTGACCGATGACGAAAGCAGGGAACAATCTCATCGCGGCAGCCATGGCAATCGGAAACAAAATTACTTTGTTGAATAGATTACGGCCTTTTTTGGGGTCCGGGCACCTCGGCGATCCGCGCCGAGCCATGTTTCGCCGCCGCGGCGATACGGAGCCTTTTGATCGCGAAGGCAGACTAGAGTAAGTGGGCAATCCCCAATCTTCCGGCAACTTCCTCAATATCAAAGTTCAGGTCAATTTCCGCTCCCAGGTTGCGTGCGCCGCCAGGGTTCACTTGACGATAAGACTTTCTGTTGATTGAGGTGCAGTGCCCTGCGGCAACCAGCTTCTCCGGAATGTCTTCTACGTGTCCCCCATAATGCCGCTTCCAATACATGATGCCGACTCCGGAATCGTAATAGTACTTGGAGCGTCGACGGCGCTCCTTTTCGTCGATGTGCTGAGGATGATCTTTGAAGTATCGCCACCAACCGCAGCCGTGTTCGAACTGGTCTTTGCTTGCGCCCTTTGTCGTGCAACCTACCAATTCCCAATAACGATGGTGACGAAACTTAAGCAAGTTGCGACGCCCACCCCAGTTGGGAACGGCTGCCGTCGCACCGTCGGGCAAGGCTTCGAATTTGTCTCGTAATATTTTCATAGTGTCGAGCGAGCACAATAGATCGGCATGCCAAAACGCCAGCCGGTCTGCGAATAGGAATGCGAATTCAAGTGGAAAGTGCGGCCACATGACATCAAATCCAAAATGAGCGTTGAAGTCGATCATGATCGAGCCCGGCAATACCGTCGGTGGTCCACACCGCGGATCGAAACCAATTACCGGGGTCCAGCCGACCTCCTGAATGAGCCGTTGCTGCAGCCTGCACCAGCGATCGCTCACATTCCAACATAGCCATGGACGGGCGACCCCATTCAAAGCCTGACGCCACTCCGTAGCCGCTTCCTCTACCTTCTCCATTGGAAAGTCAAAGCGCGCCCAGTTCCCCTTCCCTGCCTGGGTTGCGTCCATCGCCGCTTCTTGCTGAGTCATTCTGTTTCGCCCTCAAAGTGTTTGTCTTTTCAGAACCAGGACTTCCGGAGACAGTCGTGTCAATTGGCATTGTAGCTACTCGTACGCGTCGATGGGTGCCTCAACAGGCATGGGGTCTCCGTGGCTACGTAGTATCCTTGGATCTGTCTTTCCGCAATGCTGTTGACCAGAGGTTGGCAAATGATTGAGATCGCAGCCGGATCTTCAGAGCTGCCTGCAGCAAATGCGGCGGATGGCGATTTACCTCACGTTCTGCTGGTGGTGGACCAGTTTTCGAAGACGCTAGGAGGAGCAGAACGCATTATTCTGAGGCTTGGGGCTCTTCTGCCATCCTATGGATTTCGCGCGTCCATCCTGACGCTTTCGATCGATCCCACGATTCCCGAGTTGAAGTCGCCGCCCTGCCCCATCTACCTGCTGCCGATCCAGCGCACCTATGATCTAACGGCCCTTCGAGCTGCGTTGGATTTGAAACAATTTCTGAAGCAGCAAAACGTCAAGATCGTGAACACTTTCTTCGAGAGCTCCGACATCTGGGCTGGCCTGGTTACCAAGACAATGTCAAACGCGAAGCTGGTGTGGTCCCGCAGAGACATGGGAATTTTGCGGGCTCGAAAACATAGCGTTGCCTACCGGCTAATGGCCGGAACGCCGGACGCGGTATTTGCTGTCTCGGAACAAGTTCGTCGACACTCCATCGAGGTGGATCGAATTGACCCGCGTCGCGTCGAGACCATTTACAACGGCCTCGACCTTTCGGTTTGGGATGCGCCCTCAAGACTCGCCAAGGCTCCAGGCGAGTTCTTGGTCACGACTGTCGGAAATATCCGCCGGGTTAAGGGACACGATCTGTTCATCAAGGCAGCAGCCGCCATCATGCCGCAGTTTCCCAAAGCCTCATTCAGTATTGCCGGCGATGTTCTAGACCCCGTCTATTTCGCGGAATTGCAAAGTCTCGTTCGGGATTTGGGACTCTCCGACCACTTTCGCTTCGAGGGAGGTGTAACAGATTTACGCCGGCATCTTGCCGGAGCTGACATCTTTGTTCTCCCCTCGCGCAGCGAAGGCTTCTCCAATGCCCTCGTCGAGGCTATGGCCGCATCCCTCCCGGTTGTTGCAACCAACGTTGGCGGCAATGCAGAGGCCGTGCAAGATGGAACCACTGGATTCATCGTCCCATCGGAGGATCCTACTGCGCTTACGAACGCGATCGTAACGTTGCTCTCCGATCCTGCTCTCACAACAGCAATGGGCGCAGCGGGAAGGGACCTGGCAACGGACAAATTCACGACCGAAACGATGATGAAGCGCATTGCCAGCGCTTACGGAACCCTACTGTCGGGCAGGTAGCCGGCGCCTTGATCGCTCCAGCGGCACTCTCCCAATAGGAGAGACGCTTTGCGTCTTAAACAAATGTGCCCACGAGTGTTTGCGACGATTCTCCCGGGGGACAGATCTTAAAACACCCGTTGTAGGATTAGGAATGACATCCGAGACTCCTAGATGAGCAAGTTTACTGAAGATTGGTCACGATATCTGGCACGCGGATACCGCAGCAGGGACCTATGGCTCAACCCGGCCATATGGGCTATCGCGTCCTATCGCTTCAGCCATTGGCTCTATGTGGATAAGCCAATGCGCCTGATCCGGATCCCGTTGAAAGTGGTTTCGTTTGTGCTGATGAAGACCTGCGTCGTGATTCTGGAAATGGATATAGATCCGCAGGCGACCATCGGAGGCGGACTGTACATCGGACATACTGGAGGCGTGCACATTAATCCAGGAGCGGTGCTGGGACGGAACTGCGACCTGGCCCACGGCGTCACCATCGGTGCTTCCGCAATGGGGCGGCAGGGTGTCCCGGTTGTGGGCGACGATGTATACATCGGTGCAAGAGCAACGCTGGCAGGTAAGATCAAGATCGGGAACGGAGCAAAGATCGCGGCCAATACGCTGGTGATAAATAACGTCCCGGCGGGAGCGACAGTAATGGGGGTTCCCGGACGAATCGTCATGCGAGCGAAGGTGCCGCAGTCGGCTTCGGCAGAAGCCACGACGGAGAAGTCGCACGAGGCTGAAGTTACCGATGGAGAGTGAAGTGGATAGGCAGGAGGTTCGGCGGGCGTTGTCGGACGCTGTCCGGGATGAGGACGCGCACGCTGTGCTGCGACACGCGCAAGAATTGCTGCGATCGGGAAAGCCTGCGGATACGATGTTTTGCGCGTCCGCGTTCGGGAAAATGAAAGATGCGCTTGTGAAACAGGCAGCCTGCAGACCGCTAAAAACGTTTGTGGTCCGCTCTGTGACGGTGGAGCCGATACTCCCTTTTCTGACTGTGGAGTCGGTGCTTGCAGGCTACATACTCGATATTGAGATTGGCGGCTACGGCGCATATATGGACGAGATGCTGACGCCCCAGAGTAGCCTGGATCGTTCTCATGCAGAGCTTGTGCTGGTGCTACTGGACCTTGAAGAAATTTCAGGACGCTTGCCAGACTTGTGCGCCACTGGTCTCGGAACGGGCGTGGAAGCTGAGATTGCGGAGTCGATTGCGCGTGTGGGTCAGATGTTGCGCAGCTATCGCAGCAGAAACGCCGGGCGCCTCGTCTTGCAGGGTTGTGTTGTGCCCGATAACACCTCGCTTGGACCAGTGGGCGACGGCAATCTGAAGTACGGCCTGGTAAATGCCGTGAAGGAACTGAACCGGCAGATGCTCGCGGTGTGTACTACCGTTCCCGACTGTGTGTTTTTCGACGTGGATGAGATCGCTGCGCGGTATGGACGTGCAAACTGGAGAGACGCGCGCCTTTTTCTTGCCTCACGCTTGCCCATTTCCGCAGGAGCTTTCGAAACCTATGCGCGAGGCGTAGTGCGGACTATGTCGGTACTGTTTCGCGCACCCCGAAAGGTGCTTTGCACGGACCTGGATAACACCTTGTGGGGGGGCGTGCTGGGCGAAGATGGAGCTCATGGAATTTTGACCGGCAGTGCGTTCCCCGGCAATTGTTACCTGGAGTATCAGCGATACCTGAAGCAACTTGGGGCGCGAGGAATTCTTCTGGCGCTGGTATCGAAGAATAATGAAGCGGATGTGGAGGAAGCCTTTCAGCTTCGCGCAGCGGATCTTGCGGTGCAGCTGGACACATTTGTCGCAAAGAAAATCGGCTGGACCGAGAAGTCCGATGCGTTGCGCGCTTTAGCAAACGATCTCTCCCTTGGGCTCGACTCGTTTGTGTTTGTCGACGATAACCCGACCGAGTGCGAAGCAATCAGGCGATACCTTCCAGAGGTGGCCGTGGTGCAGGCACCGGCGGACAAACCTTGGGAATTGGTGCCCATGCTCGCAGACAAGTGGTTCTTCGATTCGGCAGCAATAACCGAGGACGATGTGAACCGGTCGAAGGAGTATGAGGCCCAGGCTCAGCGGGATGCATTGCGCGACATCACAACGAGCCGGGACGAATTTCTACAATCGCTCGGGATTATTTGTACGTTTATAAGCGCGGTCGATGCACCGCTGGCACGATCGGTACAGCTCCTGGCGAAGACCAACCAGTTCAACCTAACCACCCGGCGTCATTCGTCCACGGAGGTGGAGCACTTCGCCTCGACCGCTGGCGGACAAGCGGTGGCAGTGCGTGTCCGTGACCGTTTCGGCGATGCAGGGGTGGTGGGGTTAGCGTTGGTTTCAGATCAATTTGTGATCGACTCGCTCCTGCTCTCATGCCGTGTAATTGGTCGTGGAATCGAGACGGCACTGCTTTCGTTTGTGGCCCAACGGGCCGCGAAGATGGGCGGAAAATGGCTAATCGGGGAATTCATCGAGACCAAGAAAAATGCTCCGTGCGCGGATTTTTATCCTCAGCACGGGTTTGAGAGAGTTGCGGAATTGGACGGGGCAGGGTCAATTTTCTATAGACTGGACCTGACAGAACGGATGCCAAAGAGCCCGGCATGGTTAACCATCGAAGGAGATCCAACGTATGAGTTCGCAGCAGATACCATCGTCACTTCGTGATATTTTTGCCGACACACTTGAAATCTCTAGCGACGAGGTAACCCCCGAACTCAGCATGGAGTCCGCGGAGACGTGGGATTCCTTTCGACACCTGCAGTTGATTCTCTCGATTGAGGACGAATACGGCGTGCAGTTCGATCCGCAGAAGATTCCCGAGCTGACAACGGTGGCTAAAGTCCAGCAAGCCTTGGAACAAAAAGGGGCAACGCTTTGATCAATGACTGCCTCAGGAACCCGATGTTTTAGCTGCTCCAAGCAGGGGTGACTGTGCCGGACATCGACGCGGCGGCGGGCATGTTCGAATCACTTTTGGGGTACCCAGTCATCTCGTGGCCACTCGATGATCCGATCCAGAAGGTGACCGTCAATTTTGTGACGCAGTCAGATGCGGAGACTGCGGAGATTGAATTGATCACGCCACTGAACGAGGATTCGCCGCTGCGGACGATTCTGAATCAGAACGGCGCTGGGCTTATCACCTGTGTTCGAGACAAACGATCTAGATGGGACCTGGCACACTTATGAAGGAAAGGCTTCATCGTGCTGGGTGAGCCTGCGCCCACAGTGGCGTTTGGTGGACTGCGGATTCCATGGTTCTACGCGTCCTCCGTTCCTCAGCGGTCGCGCGCCAGAACCTAACTCGATCCACCGGTCAGAGTCGCCTGCCAGCTCTTGCCAACACCGATGAGAATGATCGAAACGAGGGCAATTGACAGGTAGACAACGCGCTTCTGGGTCAGGAAAGGTGCGACTGCGTTTGGAGCAGCAGCAACCCCTGCATGAGAGGGCGTTGTAACGCTGTCGCTCTCGGAATATTCATAAGCACCGATTGCCGGTGGGCTCGCCCGGACAGCTCCGTCGAAGTCCCTCGTGAGGCCCCCATGAGGAATCCCGGTTCCAACCGCAGGGCTTCCGTTCTGCAGATGATAATCCTTAGTAGAAATGAATCGAGGATTCGCAATGGTCCCGTATTTGGTAACGGGTGCCGTGCTCCGCGGGGCGCCCTCACTGTACCAAAGGTTGTTCGATCCGGAGAGTGTGCCGATCTTCGGTCCACCGGCACAAATGTAGACATTCTTAGTCGATGTTCCGGCATAGGCCGGCTGGTATACGACGTTGTTCACAAGATTCGCCGTTACGTTCAGCTGGTTGGGGTATAGCAGCACTGCGCACGCCGCGTTCGTAGTCGGATTGATGTTGAGGTAGGAACTACAGTCGTACATCGTATTGTTGTAGATCTCAGCCGTTCCAGCCCCGGTGGCACTCCCATATCCCTTGACCGCAATGCAGGAATGAGGATCACCTTCCCCGCCATCGCTGGCTACGTTCAGCCCCGCATGATGAATGACGTTGTTATAAACCCGGACGTATCCTGATGATGGATCGATGTCGGACAGGTTGATACCACTGCCGTTCACATCGGCAATGTCGTTATCGTGAATGGTGAAATTGTAGAAGCCTTTTGAGCCGTCCTCATTGATCTGGAATCCGTTATAGGCAGCCGTGTTGTAAATTCGGTTCCAGCCAAACTCGAAGCCGTTTCCTTGGAAGTAAACGTCGTGATACTGCTTACCGGAGCCGTGGGGAAGGTACTTAGCGTCAACCGAAACATCGGTTAATACATTTCCCAAGGCCACCGTACCCGTCGCGCCGCCCATAGCTCCTGCCTGTCCAGAGCACGCAGGACACTCGATCGTGTTACCCACGACACGATCATCAATGTAGGCATCGAGCCCTGAACCCCCAGCGCCGTCCGTCTCTCCTCCAATGAGGGTGAGCCCTGAGTAGACAGTGTAGGAAGTGTGTACGGCTTTGTTGCGAATGCCTACATCAGACCAACCTTCTCCTCCAAGGATTGCGGTAGCTCCAGGTCGAGCCATGAAAGTCAGGAATGAACTGGGCGTAGCGGACGGATCGTCAACAGTCATTGACGCGTGCCACCCATTCCCATCGAAATAGGGGTAATTTACACCATTCAAGAATACGAGTGTGCTACCTTCCGGCAGGCACGCCTCATAAACTGTCGGGGTTCGCATTTTTGCCATGTCATAGTCGCCCTCGGTGTGGCTCGCGTAATTTGTCAAACCCCACGGAGTCGAATACGAGTTCGCCGCCTCCATCGTCGCGCAACTCTCCGGCGGTGAGTTATCCACTCCTGGCCCGATGAACCAGATATGCCCACTCCGAACCGTAAAGGTCTTGTCGGTGTTACTGGCGAGGCCTCCTACGGAAACCACAATGGTTCCGGACGAGACATGGCCGACTTGGACGCCGATCTTGGTATCGGACCACAGGATGTATTGCGCTACCGCTCGACCGTTTATGGTTACCGTCGATGTTCCCCGCGTCGCTCCAAAGTGAGCTCCAAAGATCGTCAAATAGGTCCCATTGTTGCCCTCGCCTCCCGAGTTAGGCCCCGAGGTCACGTCAGTGTAAAGAATGAGAGGGCTGGAGGAGGGCAACGTCGCCCCGTTCGACGCGGGACCGGACGCTGAGTCTGCAGTAGTCTTCCTGGCACCCACTGCGGGTGTCTCGCTCTTCCTGGTGGTAATGTTGGACGCCCCAGGCGGACTGCCGGCTCCGGTCATGACCACATACCCTGGACTAGCTGGGACAGTGGAGACAATTGTCAGCGTTGTGTTCGAAGAATGGGCCGCGAAAGCGTTGCTTGCGAGGCTATTTCGCGGCACACCCATCCTGCCTGCCGGAACAGCGGGCATCGCGTCATGGGTGGATGCAAAACTCGCAGGAGTGTTGCGCCCGATGCCAAGCAGCACCAAGCAGGTCGCGACAAAGAGGAGGCACTTGAAACGACCCATGGATGATGTTCTCACGGTGCGAGGTCCTAAGCTTTGCAACGGGTGAAAGGCGTTCGTGGCACGGCATAGTGTATGTCATCTGCGCGAGGTCGGCAAGGACGCGGCACAGAGCATACGCTTCAGACGCATAAGAGTAGCAGGCCGGGAATCCATCTCAAAGGTTATTCCAGTTCGTCGCAGTTTCAGAATCGATGCTCTTGCTCGAAAATTATGATCGATCTGCTTGTCACTGGTTCAATCTGTGCACCATACTCCGCAGCCTGCCCAGACAGTACGTCCGCGCCAAGGCTCGTGCACGCTGAAGCGAATCCTGAAGTCTTCAAGACATCTATCCGCGCGTTTTCGGCGAGGGATGTTGCCAGCCAGTTCTTACTCGACAGCTAGCGTAACCTGCGCTGTTTGTGACACTGACGCCGAAGCTGAAGTCACCGTGACGGTGTAACTTTGGACAGTCGAGCGGGCGACGTCAGCACCGCAGCCAGTTAGTCCCATGAGCGAGGCTGCTCCGGCCAGCAAAAGCACCATGCTGGAGAGTCGCATCAGGCGTTTGCCGAAGCGTCTGCTGTTGCGCCCGAAGGGTAGCAATAACAAACAGAGTGCAACCACCGGCAGTCCCCCGTTCAACTCCCTGTTCCGTTCTAACCGTGCCGACTGTGCCGCCGGGGTCTGGATACTCAGAGTAACGTTTGTCGTGCCTGCGCCTGCCGCGATCTTCGACGGAGAAAAGGTTGCCGTGGCCCCGGCCGGAAGACCGGAGGCTGTGAACGTTATCGCCGGGAGTGTAGGTCCCGTGGTTGGAGCCACTGCGACCGAGTAAACTGCGGTCTGACCTGATACCACACTCGACGCGGTACTCCCGGTTACGGTCATGCTGAAAGATGGGACGATCGGCACGGTTGCAGCGTCGACCGTCACCAATACCGTCGCCGATGCAGGACTTGCGCTGCCCGATCCCTGCGGATTGGCACCTGTCGCACTCGGGTACTGGGCAGTAATGCTATACGTTCCGACAGCCAGGGACGTGATCGACAACGTGGCCACACCGGAGGAATTCAGAGCGGCGGTTCCCATCACGGCAGAACCGTTCATGAAGCTGACCGTCCCGGTCGGCGGCGTTGTTCCGCTCTCCTTTACCGTTGCAGTCAAGATCAGCGCCTGACCTTCGGTGACGGGATTGGGAGACGCAACCAGGTTGATCGAAGCTGTCGCGGTGGTAGCAGTCACCGTCACTGGGTTTGCAGGCGACGTGCTGGCAAGGAAGCTTGAATTCCCGACATACCGGGCAGTCAGGCTATAGGTTCCGGCAGGAAGAGATGCGATGGACAGCGTTGCGACGCCGGAGGCATTCACGCTAGCCGATCCCAGCACCGTGGACCCATTCATGAAGTTGACCGTCCCCGACAACGAGGCTGTTCCACTGGCGCTCACCGTCGCCACCAGGTTCAGGGCCTGTCCCACGGTGACAGAATTCGGTGACGCAACCAGGCTTGTTGTCGTTGTCGCGGTAGAAGCAGTCACCGTCACGGAACTTGCAGGCGATGTGCTGGCAAGGAAGCTTGTGTTCCCCACATACCGGGCAGTCAGGCTGTAGGTTCCAGCGGGAAGAGATGCGATCGACAGCGTTGCGATGCGAGAGGAGTTCACGCTAGCCGATCCCAGCACCGTGGACCCATTCATGAAGTTGACGGTTCCCGACAACGAGGCTGTTCCACTGGCGCTTACCGTCGCCACCAGGTTCAGGGCCTGTCCTACGCTGACAGAATTCGGTGACGCAACCAGGCTTGTTGTCGTTGTCGACGTAGAAGCAGTGACCGTGACAGAGCTTGCAGGCGACGTGCTGGCAAGGAAGCTTGAATTCCCGACATACCGGGCACTCAGGCTATAGGTTCCGGCGGGGAGAGATGCGATGGGCAGCGTTGCGACTCCAGAAGAGTTCACGCTAGCCGATCCCAGCACCGTAGACCCATTCATGAAGTTGACCGTTCCCGACAGCGAGGCAGTTCCACTGGCGTTCACCGTCGCAACCAGGTTGAGCGCCTGCCCTACAGTGACCGGATTCGGTGATGCAATCAGGCTGGTTGTTGTCGTCGCGGTAGACGCAGTGACCGTGACTGAGCTCGCAGGCGATGTGCTGGCGGGGAAGCTTGAATTCCCCACATACCGGGCAGTCAGGCTATAGGTTCCCGCCGGAAGAGATGTGACGGACAGCGTTGCGACTCCAGAGGAGTTCACGCTAGCCGATCCCAGCACCGTAGACCCATTCATGAAGTTGACGGTTCCCGACAACGAGGCTGTTCCACTGGCGCTCACCGTCGCCACCAGGTTCAGGGCCTGACCTGTAGTAACCGGATTGGGAGTCGCAACCAGGCTTGTGGTGGTGGTGGAGAGCACTTGCAAAGAAGCCGCAGCCGATTGACCTTTCGGATAGTGCGCATCACCTGAATACGAGCCAACGATCGAGTAGGAACCAGCCGACAGCGATGAAAGTGTGAGGGTCGCCGTGCCCGCACCGTCCAGGGAAGCCTGCCCGAGAGACACACTCCCATTCATAAAGTTGATGCTGCCTGTCGGAAGTGAGGCCGTTGTTTGGCCTACCGTGGACGTCAATGTCACGGATTGTCCCAGAGTCGCAGGGTTCGGCGAAGCAGCAATGGTAACCAGATCTCCCGATGAGGTAGTGGAGGTACCACCAGACTCCAACGCACCAATTGAAGGCGGGCTGGGTCTGACAGTTTTATTGAAGTCCCACGTCAGATACGTATTACTGATTCCCGCCAACTCTACCGGCCCTACAGAGATGCCCGCTCCGCCAGCAGGGCTGGAGCTTTGCAGTTCGTAATTCGTCCATGCCCCGTTGGAGGGGTTTACATAGAGAGGGTCTTCAATTGTCCCAACGGCTGTAGCGTAGGCCGTACTCCCAGGCGTGGCGGCGCTGTACCAGATATTGTTTGAACCTGAGAATGTGCCGACTGATCCTCCGCCGCAAATGAAAACATTCTGGGTGCCGGTGTTCGTGTAAGCGGGTTGATATACAACGTTGTTCACGAGATTGGTCGTGACATTGGTCTGGCCGTTGTAGACCAGGATCGCGCAGTCCGCAGAAGAATTCTCGCTGTTGAGATAGGAGTTGCAGTCAAACATACTGTTGTTGTAGATCTCAGCAGTTCCAACTCCGGTCGAGCTTCCATAGCCTTTGACCGCGATACAGTTGTGGGGATCGCCGCCACCACCATCGCTGGCTACGCTTACCCCCGTGTGATGAATGATGTTGTTATAGACCTGAACGTATCCTGATGATGGATCGATGTCGGACAGGTTGATACCGCTCCCGTTCACATCGGCAATGTTGTTGTCGTGAATGGCGAAATTGTAGAAACCTGTTGAGCCGTCCTCATTGATCTGGAATCCGTTATAGGCAGCCGTGTTGTAAATTCGGTTCCAGGCAAACTCGAAATCGTTTCCTTGAAAGTAAACGTCGTGATACTGCTTATTCGAACCATTTGGAAGGTAAGTGGTATCAACCGACACATCGGTTATTAAGTTTCCCAAGGCTACGTTACCCGTCGCCCCGCCCATGGCTCCGGCTTGTCCAGCGCAGGCGGGACACAACATCGTGTTTCCTACGAAGCGGTCGTAATTTGATGGGTCAAACGCAGATCCACCGCCACCGTCGATTTCGCCCCCGATGAGCGTGAGCCCTGAGTAGACCGTATAAGCGGAGGTTCCGGTATTACGAATAGCAGCGTGAGACCAACCTTCTCCTCCGAGAGTTGCGGTAGCTCCCGGTCGCGCCATAATCGTCATAAAGCTGGAAGCTGTTGTACTGGAATTGTCTGGAGTTAGGGAGGCGTGCCATCCACGACCATCGAAATACGGATAATTGACGCCGTTCAGGAATACAAGCGTGTCCCCGGGCACCATGCAGTTGTAGTAGGTGTCGGGTGTCCGCATCGTTGCGTTGTTATAGTTGCTCTCCGTAGTGCTCGCATAATTCGTCAATCCCCATGGGGTCGAATACGAATTCGCCGCTTGCATTGTCGAGCAATTTCCCGGCGCAGACGTGTCAACCGATGGCCCGATAAACCAAATATGCCCACTCCGAACAGTGAACGTCAGATTCGAGCAGGTGCCGCCAGGAGTCGTCACGACGATCGGGCCGGTGCCAGTCGTCCCGCTGGCAATTTGAACGCCGATTTGCTGCCTGTCTCCAGTAGGGTCTGCACCCCAGTAGAGATACTGGGCTACCGGATGGCCGTTGACTGTGACGGTAGACGTTCCCTGTGAGGCTCCGAAGTTCAACCCATAAATACTGAGATAGATTCCATTGCCACCTTCACCGCCTGTCGCCGGCCCTGATTGCACGTCTTGATACATGCATACCGGGGCAGATGCGAATGCTGGCGCCGCTAAGAGGAACGTGAAAAGAACAACGAGGAGAGCCTTCAATCGAGTGGCCGAGTTCGCGGCGAAGTTCGCTCCGGCGGCGGTCGTCTCTGGAAGGACCGCGATGATACTTGGAACTGGCATCCGCGCCGCTGGACTGTCGCAGATTTGGTCGAACGAGGGAGTCTCAATCCCAGCGTTCGAGCCAATCGATTTCAATATTCTCAAGACGCACCTCTAAACCGTGAAAAACTCTTTCGCCGCAATGTTCCCGGCATAACCGTTGCCCAGGGATGTTGTTACGAAAAGACACTATAGTAACTATATAAGCAGTTACCACCGACCGTATCACAGCTATTCAAAAGTGTTGGTGCGTTCCACCCCAAAAGACCCCTTTTTGACAATTAACCAGTTCATAACTCCGGAGAATCGCAAGTAATCCGCGAAGCGGCTTTTCGGGGGTCTGCGCACTAATCTCTTTGAATTCAATACATATCCCAATAGGCCTGGGACGATTCCCGAGCTCGTTCAAGAATGTTCTTGCCATGAAAATCAATGTTCGAAGCCATCTAATTCATTGACTCCCAGGACCTTACGGCCACAAAAGAGAGTTCGGCGTCCCATCGTCCAAATCAGTTCAACTGGATATCTTTCCTTGAATGGGTTATCGGCGGCCAAACGAGACGCGTTAGCCGGCCAATCGCCCCTTAGACCTGCTCGTCCGCACCTCTTCCTCGATCGATTCAGGCAGGAGCACGATCAAGATTTTTAGCAGATTCTCGGGCATTTCAGGCATTCTTCACGTGATCGAGTTCATCGCGTCATGCCAGATCTTGCCCCAGACGCAAAACGGGAGACCCCCGAAGGGTCTCCCGTTTTATCTCTACTTATCTAGAATACCAAGTTGAGTAGGGTAACTATGCCAACTTTTTTAATTTATTATCTGATTTAGAATGAGCTGCTTCGCTCGATTTCACCGCCTCAACCCCCTTGACAACCTTCCAGCGGTTCCAACAATTCCGCCTGGGCGATAAACGAAATCTTCCCGACTGATCGGTTGAGGGATGATCAAAACCGTTTCCCTGGCAACACATCGACAAGGCGCAGCGCGCCCAAACCCTCAATGTAAGGTTACTCGACTGTTACTTAAGGCTGGGACAAAGGTAGACCAGGGGGATGGCGGTATGGAACGTTCCACTCTCACATTTTTGAGCCAAGATCAGCCCACCTTGAACATCTGCTTTATCCCCCGCAGCGCCTGCCTCGACCGCTCTTCGTTTTCGATGAGAGAGAAGCGCACGTGTTGATCCCCCTGATCACCGAACCCAATGCCTGGGCTCACCGCGACCTTGGCGTCAACTAGCAACTTTTTCGAAAACTCCATCGACCCTAAGGAGCGGTATTGCTCCGGGATACGCGCCCATACAAACATCGTTGCTTTCGGCAGGTCGACTGGCCATCCGAGCTTATTCAGTCCCGGAACCAGCACATCGCGGCGCGCCTTGTAGATGTCGCGAATCTCCGCCACGCAGTCTTGTGGGCCTTCCAATGCAGCGATCGATGCGATCTGTATCGGAGTAAACATCCCATAATCGAAGTAGCTTTTGATTCGACCCAGTGCCGCTACCAGCGCAGGGCAACCGACCATAAAGCCGACTCGCCATCCCGGCATGTTGTAGCTCTTGGACAACGTAAAGAATTCGACGGCGATCTCTTTGGCTCCCGGCACCTGCATCACGCTTGGCGCCACGTACCCATCGAACGTGATGTCGGCATAGGCAAGATCGTGGACCAGGTAGATGCCCAACTCTTTACAGAGCGGCACGAGGCGTTCAAAAAAGGAGAGATCAACGCAGGCAGTGGTCGGATTCGCAGGGAAGTTCAGAATCAGGATCTTTGGCCGAGGCTGCATCCGCGGCAGTTCGTATTCCAACTTGTCGATCAGGGTGAATTGATCCGTTCCATCCATGGCGATGCTCTGCACCTTCGAGCCCGCGATCACGGGTCCAAAGATATGGATTGGATAACTTGGATTCGGTACGGCAACCGTATCGTCATCATCGAGCACGGCCAGGCACAGATGGGCAATGCCCTCTTTCGATCCAATGGTGACGATCGCTTCTGTCTCAGGGTTTAGCGAGATCCCGTAGCGCTTCTTATACCAGTTGCAGATCGCAGCGCGTAGTCGGGGTATGCCGCGAGAGAGCGAGTACCGGTGCGTCGTCGTTCTTTGCGAAGCTTCGATGAGTTTGTCGACGATGAACTTCGGCGTCGCACCGTCCGGATTGCCCATGCCGAAATCGATAATGTCTTCACCGCGTTTGCGTGCGGCGGCCTTTAGTTCCCCGGTTACGTTGAACACATATGCCGGCAGGCGAGCCAACCGTCTAAAGTCATCCATTGCAAATTCCACTTTCTCCGAGTCCGGGATGTCCGATTGCACCCGCCAGCACGTGATACAGAGTCTTAACTGGATTAAAGCCTAAACTCAAAACTTCATCGATGTTACCTGACGTTCCGTCTGGGAACGGATTTTGAACTATCAGACCAAAATGGAGGACGCGGCGGCAGTTCGCGGATGCCAGGCACCACGCGGGCGACAAAAACACCTGTCAAGGAGCCTTGACTCCCGACTCCCGCTTTCCGCTACCCGAAACCGGGCTCAAGCTGTCGATTTGTAACCCGAAACCGGGCTAAATCCGCCTCAAATGCAGCGGCTTCTGGAGTTGGCGATGCAACCGCGCCACGATGTGTTTACTCCCTCCGCCGTCGCGTAACCTTCCGCATTCCGACTGGCTTTAACCCGGACAGCCCTTTGACAGATGCGGCATAATCGAAGCCATGTCCAGCTTGCATATTCGGTCATTTGGCGAGCCTCCCACGTCCATTTGGACGTTGAACGCCACCCAGGTACGCGATCAAGCCGCCTCCCTAAACCCTACGCCAGGAGGAGGTTCCATCTCGGTGTTCACTGCAACGTTGGGCCTGGCTCTGGTGCATAAGGGTGCGAGTATCTCCCTCAAGCGTGCGGGGGAAGATGCTCCTCGTCGCGAGGCCCTCGACGAACTGTGCAAAGCAATCAATTTCGCTCTCGTATTGATGAGCGGGCTCGCCGACGATGATTCGCAAGCCTTCCAAAATTATCTCGAGGCCCGTTCCCTGCCCCGCACCACCGAAGGAGAGAAAGTCTTACGCAACAAGGCTATGGAAGCGGCCATCCTGGAAGCAAGTCGCATTCCCATCACTTCAGCGAGGGAGATTTGTGCAGCGCTGGAACAGGCCGAACGAGCGGTCAACCTTTCGGATCGTCATCTGCTTACCGACATCGTGGGTGGCGCATTACTGATGAAAGCTGCCGTGGATGCTGTTCTTTTGAATGTGGATGCGAATGTTTCTCTGCTATCGGACGAAGGAACGCGCGCCGCTTTGGAGCGAGAAAGAGTTGAGTTGGAGCGGATTTCGTTGGAACGTAGCGAATCGATCGCCAGGGCTTATCAAGGTCGCATTGCGGATTTTGGCGATATTCCGGGCAATTCTGCGTAAATACACGCGTCACTGACCTGAAAGTTTGTGCGGACTATGATGGTCGGGTGAAGACAGAAATAGCTCTTGGCGACATTCTTGCGAATGCTATTTCGCATGGAATTGGGCTGTTTTTAGCCATTGCAGGGGCGGCTTATCTCATTCATGCGTCGACTCGGGGCGATGCGTGGGTGGTGGCTAGCTGCTCGGTTTTCTCTGCGACCCTTGTGTTTGTCTATTTGTTTTCAACGCTTTATCACTCACTTGTCGTCACGCGGGCGCGGCATGTTTTTCAGATTCTGGATCATTCGGCGATTTATTTGCTAATTGCGGGGACGTATACGCCGTTCACTTTGGTGTCGTTGCGGGGGGTTACGGGGTGGTGGCTATTTGGGTTTGTGTGGACCTTGGCCATTGCCGGGGTGGTGTTCAAAAGCCTTTTGATTGAGCGGTTTGCGGTGGCTTCGGCATTGGTGTATTTGCTCCAGGGGTGGGTGATTGTGTTTGCGATTCGGCCACTTTATGGGGCTATTGGGGGACATGGGTTGGCTTGGCTGGTGGCTGGTGGGGTGCTGTACAGTTTGGGTATTGTTTTCTTTGCTTTAGACCGGCTGCGCTATTTTCATATGGTTTGGCATCTGTTTGTTTTGGCTGGAAGTGTGGCGCATTATTTTGCGATTTTGTTCTACGTGGTGCCGCCGCGGCCGTGAATTCGGGGTGTTTTTCGACATACTTAGCCCTGTTTCGGGTTACTCAGCGACGTCTTGAGCCTGGTTTCGGGACGCACGCAGGTTTGCGTGGAGTTTTCGGAGGGTGGGTGAAATGACCCAGGTGTCCTGCGCGGACGGAGAGGGTGCTTTGCGTGGCACGATGAGCAGGCTCGAAGGATGGGGGCGATGATGGATCGCGCGGAGCGGGTGAGCCTTCCTGTACGGATTTGATTGGCACGGATATGGTGGTAGTCGCGCTGCTGGGGGATAACTTTGAATCGATATCTGGTGAAGGCTACGGTGGTGGGGGCGTTGGGTGGGTTGTTGTTCGGGTTTGATACGGCCGTGATTGCCGGCACGACGGAACAGTTGTCGCAGGTGTTCCATCTGACGCCTGTGACGCTGGGATTGACGGTGTCGATTGGGTTGGCTGGAACGATTGTTGGGGCGATGAGTTCCGGAGTGCTGGGGCAGAAGATTGGTGGGCGCGAGGCGCTGCGGGTGATGGCGTTTCTCTATTTGATCTCGGCGGTGGGGTGCGCGTTTGCGTGGAACTGGGATGCGCTGATGGTGGCGCGGTTTGTGGGTGGGTTGGGGATTGGCGGATCGAGCGTGCTGGGGCCGGTGTATATCGCGGAGTTGGCTCCGGCGAAGTGGCGGGGGCGGATGGTGGGGTTGTTCCAGATCAATATTGTGGTCGGGATTCTGCTGGCGTATTTGTCGAACTACCTCATCGTGACGCAGCACCTGGGAGCGAGGCAGTGGCGGTGGGAGTTCGCGGTGGCGATTGTTCCTTCGGTGCTGTTCCT
>Ga0187887_10000926_pt1 | contig 26933 bp, 20 predicted proteins | sample June2016WEW_7_10_FD_132977 | JGI IMG/M metagenome (GOLD analysis project Ga0187887, IMG submission 132977) | Peatland microbial communities from SPRUCE experiment site at the Marcell Experimental Forest, Minnesota, USA - June2016WEW_7_10 | ecosystem: Environmental > Terrestrial > Soil >... | reverse complement strand
TGCGCGGCGCCGGAAACCTATTAGGCGGGGAACAAAGCGGCCACATCGAAGCCATTGGTTTCGAACTTTATACGCAGATGCTGGAGCGCGCCGTCCGCGAAATGAAAGGCGAATCTGGTGTCGAAGCCACCGAGATCCAACTCAACCTTGGCCTCAACATCCGCATACCGGCCGACTACATGAAAGAAGAGAACCAGCGGCTGCGGATGTACAAACGCATCGCCGGAGTCGAAACTGAATCGCAGTTGACAGACGTCCGCAACGAACTTGTTGACCGTTACGGCGAGCCGCCCAACGCAGTCCGCAACCTGCTGGCTTATGCCGCGCTCAAACTGCAGGCAATGCGGGTGGGAGCGACTGCCATCGAGCGAAAGCGCGAACTGATGAACATAAAATTCAGCCAGAACGCATCCATTGATCTCGCGAAACTGGCCCGCTTCGTTGCCTCACAGCAAAAGAGCCAGTTCACGCCCGACGGCACGCTGAAGTTCTCGATAAAAATCTCCAGCACCGATGGAATTCTGCAAACCCTCCGCGACCTGCTGGAAGAATTGGAAGCGCAGGAAGCGCCTGCTCCTACTACGTAAGAACCGCCGCTCTCGTATTTTCACCCGAGCCCAGCCCGGCGCCGGCAGCAGTTACAATACAATCCGATATGCCTGACCAAGATCGCCGCGTTCTCCATGACCGTCGCCGCGTGCGCGCTGTTCGCAAAGCCGTGTTCCCCGCCGCCGGCCTCGGCACTCGCTTCCTGCCCGCCACCAAAGCCCAGCCCAAGGAAATGCTTCCGCTGGTCGACAAGCCCATCATTCAGTATGGCGTCGAAGAGGCGCTGGCCGCCGGATGCGACGAGATCGTGATCGTCACGGGACGCGGCAAGAGCGCCATTGAAGATCACTTCGATACCAGCTACGAGCTGGAAAAAATGCTCGAAGAAAAAGGCAAGCACGACCTGCTCAAAATCGTGCGTCAGATCTCGGACATGATCTATGTCGCCTACGTGCGGCAAAAAGAAGCGCTGGGACTCGGCCACGCAATTCTCACGGCCCGCGAACTGGTGGGCAACGAGCCCTTTGCTGTGCTGCTGGCCGACGATGTCATTGACGCGAAGGTTCCCGTCCTCAAGCAACTCATGGAAGTGTTCAACGAGAAACAGCAGTCAGTCATTGCAATTCAGCCTGTGGATGGGCCGGCCATTTCTTCCTATGGCGTCATCAAAGGGAAAGAAGTCCCGGGCTCGGGCGGAAAGCTTTACGAAGTGCTCGATCTGGTTGAGAAGCCGGCGCTCGCGGACGCGCCTTCCAATCTTGCTGTGATCGGCCGCTACATTCTCACGCCCACCGTCTTCGAGACTCTCTCCAACATCACTCCCGGCGCGGGAGGCGAACTGCAACTCACCGACGGTTTGCGCGCGCTTCTGAAGCGCGAGAAGCTATATGCATGCGTTTACGAGGGGCGGCGGCACGATACTGGCGATAAGCTCGGCTTCCTAAAGGCGACGGTGGAGTTCGCGCTGAAGCGCGATGATCTTGGCGGGCCGTTCAGGGAGTATTTGAAGGACTTGAAATTATAGAGCCGTCTCCACAATTCTATTCTCGCGTTCTCAGCTTCTGAGAGAAGCCTGCAGCTTCTTCGATTTCTCCTCCACGCCTTTGGCTAATTTCTCTTTGTGGGCGTCGAGCTTTTTGGCGATCCCGGCATCGGCTACTCCGATGATCTGCGCGGCGAGGATTCCGGCGTTGGTGGCGCCAGGCTTGCCGATGGCGACTGTCGCTACGGGAATGCCCGCGGGCATCTGCACGGTGGCGAGAAGCGAGTCCATGCCTTGCAGCGAAGTGGAAGGAATGGGCACGCCGATGACGGGCAGCGTGGTGTGGGCGGCGATCACGCCGGCCAGATGCGCGGCGCCTCCGGCGCCGGCGATGATCACGCGAATGCCGCGCCCGGCAGCCTTGCGCGCGTAGTCAGCGGTGCGGTCGGGAGAACGGTGTGCCGAGGTGACGTCGATTTCGTAGGCAATGCCAAATTCTTCGAGAGCCTTGCCGGACTCGCGCATAATTTCCAGGTCAGAGTCACTGCCCATCACGATGGAGACGAGTGGCTTAGTCATAACGTTTCCTGTTGTCCAGAAGACCCGCGCCTAGATTTTCTTCAGCGCTCGGCCCGCAATGTCCTTCCGATAGTGCGCGCCTTCAAATCCAAGTTTGCCGCAAGCTTCATAGGCGTGATCGACTGCCGTTTGCAGTTCGGTTGCGCGCGCGGTCACGCCCAGCACGCGGCCACCAGCGGTATAGAAATTGCCGTCACGTTTCGTGGAGCCTGCGTGAAACACTTTCACGCCGTCCAATTTCTCAACATCCTCCAGCCCCGTTATGTTTTTCCCCGATTCATACGCTCCCGGATAACCGCCCGACGCCATTACCACACACACCGCGGCATCGCTTGACCATTTGAAGTCGCCGTCGCTCGTGCGGCCGTCAATTGAAGCTTCCATCGCTTCGACCAAATCGGTCTCCAGCCGCATAAGGATCGGCTGCGTCTCCGGATCGCCGAAGCGACAGTTAAATTCCAGCACCATCGGACCGCGCGGCGTCATCATCAGACCGCAGTAGAGCACGCCTTTGTATTCCGCACCCTCGGCCTTCATTCCAGCGACCACCGGCCGCGCGATGTGCGTCACCAGCCAGTCGCGCATCTTATCGTCGACGATCGTTTTCGTCGTGTATGCGCCCATGCCGCCCGTGTTAGGACCGGTATCTCCGTCACCAACACGTTTATGATCCTGCGCAGCCACGAGCGGCGCGACGCGCTCACCATCACTCACGACGAGAAAAGAAAGCTCGTCACCTTGCAGAAATTCTTCCAGCACGACGCGCGCGCCCGCTTCGCCCAGCATTCGGCCGCTCAGCATCTCGTTTGCCACCGTCGCGGCCTCATCTTTGCTTGTGGCAATGACCACGCCCTTGCCGGCCGCAAGTCCGTCGGCCTTCACAACAATCGGAGCCGAGAAGTGCGGCAGCGCATCGCGTACTTCTTCCGGAGAATTGCAGATCGCATAATGCGCGGTGGGAATGTGATGGCGCTGCAAAAATTCTTTCGCAAAACTCTTGCTGGACTCGAGTTGAGCCGCAGCCTGCGTCGGACCAAATGTGCGCCAGTCCCGCCGCGTGAACTCGTCGACCACGCCGAGCATGAGCGGCAATTCGGGTCCGACGACAGTCAGGTCCGGCTGGATCCGGTTTGCGAGTGCGACCATCGAATCCAGGCTCTTGACGTCGACCGCAACGCACTCAGCCTCTTCAGCGATACCGCCGTTCCCCGGGGCGCAATAAATCTTGCCTACGCGCGGGGACTGCGCGAGCTTCCACACGAGCGCGTGCTCGCGCCCTCCGCTGCCGATGACGAGGATTTTCATCGCTCCAGACATTCTCGTGGACTTTCAAGGGTAGGGGGAGAGGAAGGTGATGTCAAACGGAACGGAGGGGTCAGAAAGGCGACCTCTGCAATCGAATGGTTTCTGCAACCGTTCCGTTAACCACGCTTAATCCCGCCGTATAATGCATGTCACGTGATTACTGTTTCCAAAGAGGATTACCTCAAAGCCATTCTTGAAGCTGAGGGCGAGGGCGAAACTGTTATTTCGGCCACGCTTGCGCATTGGCTCAAGGTTTCTCCTCCCGCCGTGACGATGGCTGTGCGCCGCTTGAAGAAAGATGGACTGGTGCGCGTGAACGCCGATGGCCGTGTCCGGCTTACGGCCGCCGGGCGCAGAATCGCTTGCAAACTCACCGAACGTCATCATCTGATCGAGCGCATGCTGAGCGAAATTTTTGGCATGGAGTGGTACCAGGTGCATGATGAGGCCGAGCGGCTGGAACACGCCGTCTCGCCAAATTTCGAAGCCAGGCTGGTCGCAAAGCTGGGGCGGGGACGACCGTGTCCCCACGGCAACCTGAGCGAACTGGAAAGTCCGGATAGCCGGCGCCGGCGCGGACTCGTCCTGCTTTCCGAGGCAGAACCCGGACAGAACTATGCGGTGAGCGGAATCTACGAACGCGACCGGCATCTGCTGGAATTTCTGGAAGCGCGCGGCATCCGGCCTGGAGCCAAGCTGGGCCTGCTTGAACGCAATTACGACAAAACGCTTTCCATCCGAACGGCGACAGGCGCGATGGTACTTGGCCGTTCTGCCGCGGAAAGAATTTGGGTTTCCCGATCATCGTCCCATCCCGTATAATTAACCACAGTTAATATGTGGGCATGTACGCCAGTTGATGTGAGCGTCCTCCAGATTCATTCGAGATGAAAAAGGCAAACGGGAAAACGAGTGTCGACGGGACGGCCAGTTCAACTTCCGCCAGCCCGGCCGCTGCGCCTTCGGCACACGTTTCGCTGGAAGGTGTGCACAGCTCGGTCAAGGTTCCGCACCATCAGGCGGGATTCTGGAAGCAATGGCGTGCGTTTGTTGGCCCGGCAATTCTCGTCAGCGTCGGCTACATGGACCCCGGCAACTGGGGCACGGACCTGCAAGGCGGCGCGCAATTCAAGTATGGACTTCTGTGGGTCGTCGGTCTCGCCAGCCTAATGGCGATTTTTATGCAGGTGATTTCCGCCCGTTTGGGCGTGGTCACCGGCAAAGACCTTGCCCAATGCTGCCGAGATTGGTATCCGGCATGGACACGCTGGCCCAACTGGTTGATGAGCGAAGTCGCAATCGGCGCGTGCGATCTGGCGGAAGTGCTTGGGAGTGCGGTCGCGCTCAACCTGCTGTTTCACATCCCGTTGCTCTGGGCGGTCATCATCACGGGCGTCGATGTACTGCTCTTGCTCGCCTTGCAGCGCTTCGGAATGCGGACGATCGAGGCGATTGTGCTGCTGCTGATCATCACCATCGCGGTCTGCTATTTCATCGAAATTTTCGTTCTGCCCCAGACCCAGCCGAGCTTCGGGGAAATGGCGCGCGCGCTGATGATTCCGCGCCTCGCTCACGTCGGGATGCTCTACATCGCGATCGGCATGATCGGCGCGACCGTGATGCCCCACAACCTCTATTTGCATTCGGCGCTCGTGCAGAGCCGCCAGTTGCAGAAGGACGACCAATCCATTCGCCGCGCGATTCAATTCAATACCATCGATTCGACGGTTGCCCTCACGGTCGCGTTCTTCGTCAATGCGGCAATTCTGGTTCTGGCCGCGACGGTCTTTTTCGGAAAAGAAAGCGTGACTGTAGCGGGCGGCCACATCGTCACATTCAACGCCAACAGTGATTGGATTCGGCTGGCTTACTTGACGCTCGCGCCCTTACTGGGGACAGCCGCGGCCAGTACGTTGTTTGCAATCGCGCTGCTCGCCAGCGGACAAAGCAGCACGATCACCGGCACGCTCGCCGGGCAGGTCGTGATGGAAGGCTTCATGCACTGGCGCATCAAGCCGTGGGTGCGGAGGCTTATCACGCGCACGCTAGCGATTCTGCCAGCGGTCTTTATCATCGGCCTGCGCGGCGACAGCAGCGTGACCGACCTGCTGACCCTGAGCCAGGTGGTGCTTGCGCTGCAGTTGCCCTTCGCGATGTTCCCACTTCTGCAGTTCACGAGTTCACGCGCGCGCATGGGAGCCTGGAGGAATGGCTGGTTCCTCATGATTGCCGGCTGGGGGAGTGCTATCCTGATCACCGCCATGGATTTGTATGGGCTGCCCGACTCAATGAAAGCCGCCTGGCAGGTCATCGCGGGCGGCTAGCCAATGGAGTTTCCATGTACGACACGATTCTCGTAACCTTGGACGGGACACAGACCGACCGGGCCATTATCGAGCATGTCAAAAAGCTCGCGAAGCTCGCGCATAGCCGCCTGGTGTTGCTGCATGTGGCGGACGGCTGGGCCGCGCGCACCTATGGGCCGGATGCGGTAAGTCTTGAGATTTCGGAAGACACGTCTTATCTGGAAAAAGTGCGAGGCGAATTCCAATCGGCGGGCATTCCGACGGAAGCAGAGCTCGCCTACGGCGAGCCGGCTGAACAAATCATCAAGTGGGTCAAGCAGAAAGGATGCGACCTGGTCGCCATGAGCACCCATGGCCACCGCTTGCTGGCCGACATTTTTCTGGGCGCGACAGCGACACGCGTGCGACACAGCATCAATGCGCCCGTGCTGCTGCTCAAAGCGAAATAGAACGCGAAATGAACAACGGTGTTGTGACGCACATCAATCAATCGAGTGCGCTCAGTCACTTACGCAATGTGACCTCGAAGGAATAAACTACAGGGTGCAGATGTCGTGCCAGCTCGGACGTTAGCGTCCAGCATTATTGTCCCCGGCTCAGAATCGATACACTAAGTTCATCATCCATAACTCAGGAAGGCCATCATGTCATCGAACAGTTTTGGCGCCCGCGCCACCTTTAAAGTCGGCAACAAGGAATACGAACTCTACCGCATCGACGCCCTCGACAAGCAGGGAATATCGACCAAGCATCTGCCGTTCTCGCTCCGCATTTTGCTGGAGAACCTGTTGCGCACCGAAGACGGCCGCAATGTCACTCCGCAGGAAATTCGCGCGCTCGCTGCCTGGAACAAGAACTCGAAGCCGGAGAAAGAAATTGCTTTCACGCCCAGTCGCGTGCTTTTGCAGGATTTCACGGGCGTGCCCGCCGTGGTCGATCTGGCTGCGATGCGTGACGCCATGCGTCATCTGGGTGGAGACCCGGCGCTTATCAATCCGCTGCAGCCTGCTGAACTGGTCATCGACCACTCGGTGCAGGTGGACGAGTACGGCACGGAGGGTGCGTTTGAGATGAATGCGCTGCTCGAGTTCCAGCGCAACAAAGAGCGCTACGCCTTCCTGCGCTGGGGACAGACGGGTTTCCGCAATCTTGCGATTGTCCCGCCCGACACGGGCATCGTGCACCAGATCAATCTCGAATACCTGGCGCGCGTGGTCTTCGTGAATGAGGAGGGCGGCAAGCGCACAGCCTATCCCGACACGCTCGTGGGCACCGACTCGCACACGACCATGATCAATGGCCTCGGCGTGCTGGGCTGGGGCGTCGGCGGTATCGAAGCCGAGGCCGCCATGCTAGGACAACCGGTTTCCATGCTGATCCCGCTCGTCGTGGGCGTGAAGCTCACGGGCCGTCTACGCGAAGGCGCGACTGCCACCGACCTTGTGCTCACCATCACCGAAATACTGCGCAAGCATGGAGTGGTTGGCAAGTTCGTCGAGTACTTTGGCCCCGGCTTGCAGGATCTTCCGCTCGCCGACCGCGCCACCATCGCCAACATGGGGCCCGAATATGGCGCGACCTGCGGCATCTTCCCGATCGACAAAGAAACTCTGCGCTATCTCGAACTCACCGGACGCAGCGAGGAACAGATTGCGCTGGTGGAGGCGTATGCCCGCGAACAAGGACTGTTCCACGATGCGCGCACGCCGCCGGCGGAATACTCGGAGCTTCTCAGCCTCGATCTGTCGACCGTTGAACCTTGCCTGGCGGGCCCGAAGCGTCCGCAGGATCGAGTTCTGCTATCAAAAGCGGGCGAGTCATTCACAGGCGCCCTGCCGTCGCTGATCAAGCCCCCGAAGCCCGGAGCGGCCGCGAAAACATCGGTGCCGAGTTCAGCAGAAGCGACGCGCTGGGTGCAGGAGGGCGGTAATCCGGCAGCAGCCGGCGTCGAAGATCCGAATGTTCATGAGCACGTTCCGGCGAACTCGGCGAAGTCGATCAAACATGGAAGTGTGGTGATCGCTGCCATCACTTCGTGCACAAACACTTCGAATCCTTCGGTGTTAATCGCCGCCGGATTGCTGGCGAAGAAAGCCGTCGAAAAAGGACTGTCGGTTCCGCCGTGGGTGAAGACTTCGCTGGCGCCGGGATCGAAAGTGGTCAAGGACTACCTCGAAACCGCCGGCCTGATGCCGTATCTGGAAAAACTGAAATTCCATATCGTCGGCTATGGCTGCACGACCTGCATCGGCAACTCGGGACCGCTGCCTACCGAAGTCTCGGCTGCGATTGAAGAGAAGAATCTGGTGGTCGCCTCGGTGCTTTCCGGCAATCGCAATTTCGAGGGACGGATCAATTCCGAAGTTCGCGCCAACTATCTGATGTCGCCGCCGCTGGTGGTGGCTTTTGCGCTGGCTGGCCGCATCGATATTGATCTGCGCAAGGAGCCGATCGGCAAAGGCAAACACGACCAGCACATCTATCTCGCCGATATCTGGCCTTCGCAGCAGGAAATTGAGCAAGCCCTTTCGAGCGCGATTACTTCGCACATGTTTCGAAAGAGCTACGCCGAAGTCTACGCCGGCGACGAACGCTGGCGTGGGCTGCCCGTTCCCAAGGGCGAAACCTACGCATGGGAAAAAGACTCGACCTATATCCGGCAGGCGCCGTATTTCGAAGGCATGGGACTGAAGCCCTCAGCCGTGGAAGACATTCACGGAGCGCGGGTACTGGCCGTGCTCGGCGACAGCGTCACCACCGATCACATCTCGCCGGCGGGCTCGATTAAGAAGGACGGCCCGGCGGGAAAATATTTGATTGCGCATGGCGTGCAGCCGGGCGATTTCAATTCTTACGGTTCGCGGCGCGGCAATCATGAAGTCATGGTCCGCGGAACCTTCGCGAATGTTCGCCTGCGCAACAAAATGGTGAACACCGAAGGCGGATTCACGCGCCACCTGCCCGACGGCGCCGAGATGTCGATCTTCGAGGCCTCCGAGAAATATCACGCAGAGAAAGTTCCACTCGTGATTCTTGCCGGGAAGGAATACGGCTCTGGTTCATCGCGCGACTGGGCTGCGAAAGGGCCGCGTCTGCTGGGTGTTCGCGCGGTCATCGCCGAGAGCTACGAGCGCATTCACCGCTCGAACCTGGTCGGCATGGGAATATTGCCGCTGCAATTTTTACCGGGAGAAAATGCGGAATCGCTGAAGCTGACGGGCGAAGAAGTTTTCGAGATCGCGGGCATTCGCAACGTGGTCGAGAAATTTGCATCCGGACAGAAAATTACAGTGCGCGTCAAAGGAGGAAAGGCCGGCGAATCTCAGGCCGGCTTTCAAGCGATAGTCCGCATCGACACTCCGCAGGAAGCTCTCTACTACGCCAACGGGGGGATCCTGCAATACGTGCTGCGACAGTTGCTGGCAGGGAAGGCGCAGCCGGAACCGGTGAATGCCTGAGATTTATAGAAGTGATCGGGGCGGGAATTCTCCCGCCCCTTTTTATTGGAGGCCATTGCGCGAAGTGCTCTACAAGATCTTCCCGTCCGCATTCATCAGGTGGAACTGGCCGAGGTTGAGCTCTTTCACGCCTGACTCGATCTTCGAGCGATCACCGACCACGATCCAGATCAGATGATCGGGCTGCACGAATTCCTTCAGCGCGTTGTTTACGTCAGGCAGTTGCAGCGCACTGACCTTGGAACCGTAGGTCTCGTAATAGTCGTCGGGCAATCCGAACTGCACGATGTCGGTCACGGCTTGCCCGAGTTCCTCCAGAGTCTCGCGCGAGCCCGGTTCCTTCAGCGTTTCGTTGGCCTGAATCTTCTTGAGCTCTCCTTCGCCAACCGGGTGATCACCGACAATTCCTCGGAATTCCTTGTCCATCTCGACCAGCGATTCTTTCGTCTTGTCGGTCTGTACCGGAGCGATGGCGAGGAACGGCCGTTGTGAACGGGCGTCGCGCAGTACCGTGCGCGCCCCGTAGGACCAATGTTTATCTTCGCGCAGGTTCATGTTGATGCGCGCGCCAAACGTCCCGCCCAGAGCGTCGTTTGCGGCTTCGATTGCGATCTCTTCCGGGTTCGCCCGCGGCGGCGCGATGATGCCGGTCACGATCACCGACTGCAGCGCGCCCGGTTTGTCGATCAGGTACACCTGGGATTTCGAAGCCATGGTCACCGATGTAACGTTCTTCTTCGGCACGTCCCCGGCTTTCCATCCTGCAAAAAGTTTCTCGAGCTTGGGCGTAATTTCCTTCAGATTCGTGTCACCGACGATGATGAGCGTCGAGTTGTTGGGACGCAGCCAGGTGTCGTGGAACTTCACGAGATCTGCGCGGGTAAGCTTTGAGACGCTCTCAATTGTTCCGGTGCCTGTCATCGGATTGCCATAGGGGTGGCCTGCTCCGTAGAGCAGTTCGGGCAACACGCGCATGGCGATGGTCTGAGGCGTGTTCTGTTCGCGTTCAATGGTCGAGCGCACCAGTTTCTGTTCGCGCGCCACTTCTTTTTCCGGAAAAGACGGATTCAGCACCACATCGGCAAACAGGCTGAGCGACGGGTCAAGCTTCACCTTCAGCGAGGAAAGCGTAATGAACGAGAGATCAAGATTGGAGCGCGCATCCAGTTGCGCGCCCAGATTCTCCTCTTCGTCGTTGATCTGGAGAGCGTTGCGCGTATGCGTTCCGTCCAGCAGCACTCGCATCGCGAGATTGGCAGTGCCGGAAGAGGTGAGCGCGTCCGAGGCATATCCCGCATCGGCGGCAAGAATGAAATTCACAAGCGGAACTTCATGCCGCTCCGCGAGAACCACTTTTAGCCCATTGGATAGCGTTGCACGTTGCAGCTTTGGAAGCTTTAACTCCGGCGGCGGTCCGGGGACGGGAGGCTTACTGCGATCTGCGCCCGTCGAAGCAGTCTTGTAATCGGGAAACGGATCGACCTCGAGAATGTAGACGCCATCCGAAAGCCAGCGATTGGCAGCCGATTTCAGATCCTCCGCCGTTGCCTCGCGCACACGCTTGAACGAAAGTTTGTAGGCGTCGGGACTGCCACGAAACACCTGGTTAATCGCCAGCCGGTCCGATTTTCCACCGAAGCCGCCAATGCGCTCGATGCCGCGCAGGAAGTTCGCTTCGTACTGCGCCTTCACGCGCTGCAATTCCTCGGGCGCCGGGCCGCTCTTTAAGAAACGCGCCAGTTCTTCATCGAGTTCCTTCTCGACTTGCGCCACGCTCTGTCCAGCGCGCGCGGTTGCGCGCACATAGAACTGACTCCCAATTTCCCGCTGATCGACATACGCGGAGGCGTCGGTCGCGATCTGGTCCTCATACACGAGCCGCTTGTAAAAGCGCGATGACTTTCCCTCGCTCAGGCAATCGCTCACCATGTCGAGATAGTCGGCATCGGCGCTGCCATATTCAGGAACATTCCACACCTTGTAAATTCGCGCCTGCGGCACGCGGTCCTGAACGATCTGCCGGTGCGTCCCGGTCATCTTCGCAATCCAGACTTCCTGGTGTGCCACGGGAGGCCCGGCCGGAATGTCTCCAAAATATTGTTCAGCTTTCTCTCGGGCGGTCTTGGCATCGATGTCGCCGGCAACGACCATCACCACATTTGACGGGCCGTAGTAGGTTTTGAACCACTCCTGCACGTCCTTCATCGACGCGGCATCGAGATCGGCCATGTCGCCGATCGTGGTCCATGAGTAGGGATGCCCGGCGGGATAAGTATTCTGCGTGAGCAACTGCCGTGTCACGCCGTAAGGCTGATTTTCACCCTGACGTTTTTCGTTCTGGACCACACCACGCTGCAGATCGAGCGTCTTCTGATCGAGCGCGCCTAACAGATGTCCCATGCGGTCGGACTCCATCCACAGCGTCAGATCGACCGCCGATGTGGGAACGTCTTCAAAATAATTTGTACGATCGGGATTGGTGGTTCCGTTCAGATCCGTAGCGCCGATTTTCTCCATCGTCTCGATGTAGCGGCCGGGCGCGTGCTCGCTGCCTCCGAACATCAGGTGCTCAAAAAGATGCGCAAACCCGGTCTTTCCCAGCTTTTCATTTTTCGATCCGACGTGGTACCACATGTTGATCGCCACGATGGGCGCCTTGTGGTCCTCGTGCACAATCACGGTCAAGCCGTTATTGAGCACGAAACGCTCGTAGGGGATGTCAATGTCTTTCGCCGAAGGGTTTTTTTGTTCCGACACTTTCGCAGCCGCTAGCGAAGATTTGTCCTTCGACGCCGGCGCAGAGGTTTGCGCAACACAGTTGAGTACGAAGGCAATAACAGCCAGGATCAGGACCGCAAGTTTCGCACGCATTAGAACCTCCATATTGATCAGAACCGGAGCCGATCTTCTCAAGCAGTTGGACTGCAGAAGCGAAGATAAGTTTACATCGGGCGACCATGATTGGAAGGCCACGCGCAAGGGCGGTGCGCTGGAGCCAATCGGCGCCGCCGGAATGTTATTCTAGAGGGGCAACACGCCGCAGACTTTCGAATTTTTCTACCCAACCCATCATGTCCGATCCCGTGAATTCGAATCCAGACGCCCCTGAACCCACAACCTCCCCTGAGCCGGAAGAGTCATTCAAGGATCTCTTTTCGGCCTACGAAAAAAGCCATGCCCGAAAATCCGAAGGCGGCCCGCAGCGTCGCGAAGGCACGGTGATCGCCGTTAAGGAAGGCTCCGTCATTCTCGACATCGGCTTCAAGAGCGAAGGCCTGCTTCCGATTGCCGAGATGCGCAACGCTCCTGTGAAGCCTGGCGACAAACTGCAGGTGACCGTAAAGGGCCGCGATCCCGAGGGCTACTACGAACTGACGCGCGGCAAAGTCGAACGTCCCACCGATTGGGCTTCGTTGCAGAAGGCTTTCGATGAAAAGGCGACCATCGTCGGTACCGTCACGGGCGTGGTCAAAGGTGGCCTGAGCGTGGATGTCGGCGTGCGCGCCTTCATGCCCGCCTCGCGGACTGGAACGCGCGACGCGGCTGAAATGGCCAAGCTCGTCGAGCAGGAAATTCGCTGCCGCATTACCAAGATCGATGTGGAAGACGAAGATGTCGTCGTCGATCGTCGCGTCATTGCCGAGGACGAAGAGACCGCAGCCAAACAGCGCCGCTACGATGAATTGAAAGAAGGCGATACCGTGCGCGGCGAGGTGCGCAGCCTGACCGACTATGGCGCGTTTGTCGATATCGGGGACGCCGATGCGCTGCTGCACGTGGGAGAAATCGCCTGGCGCCGCGTGAACAAGCCGTCCGACGTGCTTAGCGCGGGCCAGCAGATCGAAGCCAGAATTATAAAAATTGATCCCGACAAGCGGCGCATTGCGATCAGCATGAAGCAGCTGCAACCGCATCCGTGGGACTCGGTTTCCGGCAAATACAAGGCTGGCGACCGTGTGCGCGGAACCATCACGCGCATTGCAGATTTCGGCGCATTTGTCGAAATCGAGCCCGGCGTCGAAGGCCTGATTCATATCTCCGAAATGTCATGGGCGAAAAAAGTCAGAAGTCCCGGCGATCTCGTCAAGGTTGGCGAAACAGCCGAAGCCGTCATCCTGGGTGTGAAGCTAGATGAGCGCCGGATGTCGCTGGGCCTGAAGCAGGCGCTCGGCGATCCGTGGACAGGCGCAGGCGAAAAATTCGCGCCCGGCACCGTGATCGAAGGCCCTGTCACGAGCATCACAAAGTTTGGCGCCTTCGTGCAGCTTGCCGAGGGGGTCGAAGGCATGATTCACGTCAGCGAAATCAGCGCGGAGAAGCGCATCAATCATCCGCAAGACGTGCTGAAGGCCGGCCAGGTCGTGAAAGCGCAAGTGCTGGCGCTCGACACCGAAAAGCGCATCATCCGCCTCAGCATGAAACAACTCGTGCCGACCGGCCTTGACGAATACTTGGCGGAGCACAAAGAAGGCAATATCGTCACCGGCCGTATTCTCGACGTCTCAGGCAATCGCGCGCGCGTGGAACTGGGAGAAGGAATCCAGGCCCAATGCCTCATCCGGGAAGAGCGGGGTGCGAAGCAGGAAACGCAACCCACTCCTGCGTCTACCCCGGCGAAGGCTGATCTATCTTCTCTTGGCTCGATGCTGCAGGCTCGATGGAAGAGCGGAGCTCCCGCGACCGAAGCCAAGCCGGAAGGCCTGAGGGCGGGCCAGATTCGGACCTTCCGCATCGCGAAGCTCGACCCGGCTGCGAAGAAAATTGAGTTGGAATTGGATTAATGATCTTCTAATTTGCGGCAATCACAAGCCCCGGTTTCGTCAGACCGGCCCGTAACCCGCGCTGAATGCCCGAAGTGCTGCTTACTGCTCGGTCTTTCGAACCCATGAGAATGGGTTTGAGTGATAAGATGTGCCAATGGCAAAGACGCTGGTTAACACCGTAATCGACCAACTTCAAAATGAACGGGCACGACTCGAAAACGAGCTGCATCGTGTAACCGCAGCCCTCACCGCCTTCGGGAATGTCTATTTCCACGGAAGCAAAGCCAAGTCGGCGGCGCCGAAAAAACGTTTCATCTCCGCAGCGGGACGCAAGCGCATCGCCGCTGCGCAAAAGGCGCGCTGGGCCAAGGTTCGGGCCGCTAAGAAATCCAAAGCCAAGGCGTAATTCGGGGAAGAATCGATCGCCATTCGGCCTCCGGGCAGAGATCGATTCAGACTTCCAGGATAAGCCTCTGCGCAGTGCACTGGTCTAGGCAGCCTTCTCCGCGACTTCCTTCACGAACGCGGCAAACTGGCGCACGTCTTCTTCCGTCGTGTCGAATGAGCACATCCACCGCACCACCGACTCCTCCTCACTCCACACGTAGAAAAAATACCGCTCCTGGATCGTCTTGATCGCCGCCTGCGGAATCTGCGCAAACACGCCATTCGCGTCCACCGGATAGACAATCTTCAGGCACGAAATTTTCCTGATTTCCTGCTCCAGCAATCGTGCCATCCGGTTTGCGTGGTGTGCATTCCGTTTCCACAGGTCATTGGTCAGCAGGGCATCCATCTGTGCGGACATGAAGCGCATCTTCGATGCCAGTTGTGTTCCCTGCTTGCGCATGAACAGAAAATCACTGGCAAGCTCAGGACGAAAGAACACGACCGCCTCCACTCCCATCAACCCGTTTTTCGTCCCCCCAAATGAGAGCACATCCACGCCCAGGTCGCGCGTTGCCTGGCGCAAGGTCAATCTCTGAGCCGCCACTGCGTTCGAAATCCGCGCCCCGTCCATGTGCAGAAACATCTTTCGCTCGTGCGCAAACTGTGCCAATGCTTCGATCTCGCTCGTTTTGTAGACCGTCCCCATTTCAGTCGACTGCGTGATGGAAATCACCCGCGGCTGGACGTGGTGCTGATCCCCGATTCCGTGATAGGCATGCGCGACCGTCTCGACCGTGAGCTTTCCGTCTGGCGCTGGCAGCGGAATGAGCTTGCATCCGGTGAGCCGCTCCGGCGCCCCGCATTCATCCGTATAAATATGAGACAACTCCGGACACAGCACCGCATGGTAAGGACGAGCCAGCGCTTGCAGGCTCAATACATTCGCTGCCGTCCCATTGAAAACGAAGAAAACCTGCACGTCAGCGCCAAAATGGTCGCGAAACTTTCCGATGGCGGATTCGGTATGAGGATCATCCCCGTATCCCACCGCATGGCCCTCATTGGCGCGCCGGATGGCCTCCAGTACCTCGGGATGGACGGTTGCATTGTTATCGCTAGCGAAACTTCGGCTCGGTTTCATGACAGAACAAATTTAGCATTTCGCCTTGAGACCTCGAAATTCTTCGAAGCCTGAAGCGCTGAAACAGAATCTATAAATGATCTAGTATTGTGGTTTACGTTCTCGACCTGGTAAAGAACCGCCGTGCAATTCGCAGGCAGATGAGGAAGCGCCCGGCGTAACCTGAGAAAGGTCATAAGCAGCATCCATATGCCTGGATTTCTTACGAGATCATCGCCGCCGATTTTCGCGATTGCGCTGTTCGGCACCTTAATGTTCACGATCGCCTGCGACAACAGCAAAGCCGCCAAAGTTGCGGGTCCACAGGCTATGCCTGTGAACGTGAAGACGGCCGCACTTGAGAAGGTCGACGATACGACCGAGTATGTCGCGACCCTGAAGTCCCGCGATTCAGCGGTTGTCATGCCGCAGGTTGAGGGCATTATCACTAAGATCTTCGTCCACTCCGGCGAACGCGTTGCGGATGGCGCCCCTCTTATGCAGATTGATCCCGCTAAACAGCAGGCGACGGTCAGGAGCCAGGAGGATGCTCGCAGCGCCCAGCTCGCGCAGGTCAAATGGGCGCAGCAAAATCATGACCGCGTCAGCGGGCTGGCCGCCGCCGGTGTGGTTAGCAAGCAGGATCTCGACCAGGCGCGGGCCACGCTCGACGCGGCTCAGGCCCAGCTCCACTCGCTCGATGCGCAAGTCAACGAGCAGGAGGTGCAATTGCACTATTACCATGTGATCGCGCCCCGCGCGGGCATGGTCGGGGACGTTCCCGTCCGCGTGGGTGATCGCGTCGTCACTACCACGCAACTGACCACGGTTGACAGTCCGGGCAGCCTCGAAGCCTACATTTATGTACCGATCGAGAAATCCGGCCAGTTGAAGATGAATCTTCCGGTGCAGATCGTCGATGGCGCGGGCAATCAGCTCGCGGCCAGCCGCATTACTTTTATCTCGCCGCAGGTCGATAACACGACTCAGACAGTGCTGGCCAAGGCACAGATCACAAACTCGAATGATTCTCTCCGCACGGCGCAATTCGTTCGAGCCCGCGTTGTGTGGGGCAGCGAGCAAAAGCCGGTTGTGCCGGTGATTGCGGTGTCCCGCGTGGGCGGCACTTACTTCGCGTTTGTCGCCGAGCCGGATCAAAAAGGTGGATACGTGGTCCACCAAAAGCCGCTCCAGATCGGCCAAATCGTGGCCAATGACTACGTCGTGCTCGACGGAATCAAGGCCGGGGATAAAGTCGTCGTCTCTGGCACTCAGTATCTGATCGACGGCATTCCGGTAGTTCCGCAAGAGGCGAGCAGTTCGTAGCGGTGATTCGCAGGAAGTTCAACCATCGCCAGCTTGAGCGGCGAGCATCAGCGATTACAACCTGAACCCGTACAACATAATCACGGACTACCAGTCACTAACCACTGTTTCTTATGGCCGACTTTTTTATTCACCGCCCGGTTTTCTCCACGGTCTGCGCGTTGCTGATTATTCTCGCGGGCGCCGCTTGTATTCCCACTTTGCCCATTGCCCAATTTCCAGATCTCGCCCCGCCACAGGTCGCCGTGACCGCTGTCTATACGGGGGCCAGTTCGCAGACTGTCGAATCGGCCGTGACCACTCCGCTCGAGCAACAGATCAACGGCGCCGAGGGCATGAAGTACATCACCTCGTCCAGCACCAATGACGGTGTCAGCACCGTTACCGCGACCTTCGACCTCAATCGCGACCCTGATCTCGCCGCGGTTGACATCGAGAACCGCGTCAACACTGCGTCCGGAAGGCTTCCCGCCGCCGTCAAACAGATTGGCATTACCGTTGCCAAAACTTCGCAGAATTTTGTCTTCGGGGGCGCCGTCTTTTCTCCCGATGGCCGCTATTCCACGCTCTTCATGAGCAATTACCTGGACGTTTACGTTCGCGATCCTCTGAAGCGCGTTCCCGGCGTCGCCGACGTCATTATCTTCGGCGAGCGCAAGTATTCCATGCGCCTCTGGCTTGATCCAGTCCGCATGGCTGGCCGTTCGCTTACCGCAGATGATGTGGTGAGCGCGCTGCAGGAGCAAAACGTCGAAATCGCCGCCGGCCAGGTCGGTGCCCAGCCTTCCATCCCAGGACAGAATTTCCAGATCAGCGTGCGCGCCGTGGGGCGTCTTTCCGAACCTGCTCAGTTCGATGACATCATCCTCAAGAGCAATGCGGATGGCACTCTGGTCCGCCTGAAGGATGTGGGCCATACAGAACTCGGTGCCGAGGACTATTCGAACGACCTCGATTACAACGGACGCGACGCGGTCGGCATCGCTGTCTTGCAGCTTTCCACCGCCAACGCCCTCGACGTACATCAAAAATGCGTTGCCGAACTGGATCGCCTTGCCAAACGCTTTCCGCCCGGCATGCAGTATGAAATCGCGTTCGATACCACCGACGCGGTTGGAGAATCGATCCGCGATGTGCTTGTCACCGTGGGTTCGGCGATTCTGCTGGTCATCCTGGTGATCTTCGTTTTTCTTGGCGACTGGAGAACCACGATCATTCACTTCATCGCCACTCCCGTATCGCTCATCGGGACATTCACTTTCATAAAGCTGCTTGGCTTTTCCATCAATACACTTACGCTCTTTGGAATTACGCTGGCGACCGGGCTGGTCGTCGACGACGTCATTGTCGTGATTGAAAACATCGAGCGCCACCTGCAGGAGGGCGAGCCCAGCGCGATCAAAGCCGCTTCTGAAGCTATGAAAGAAGTCACTGGAGCGGTGATCGCCACCTCGCTCGTGTTGGTTGCAGTATTCGTGCCGGTTGCATTCTTCCCCGGGACCACGGGAATTCTTTTCCGCCAGTTCGCGCTGACCATCGCCTTCTCAATCACCATTTCCGCCTTCAACGCACTGACCCTGTCGCCGGCACTCGCAGCCCTTCTGCTCGGCCGCTTGCACGGAGAAAAGAACCGGTTTTCCAAACTGGTGGACCGCGTTCTCGGTGCCATAACGAACGCTTACGTTCATGCTCTGCGCACTTTCCTGCGCTTCGAAGTCCTGGCCTTGATCCTTTTCGCCGCCGGGCTCGCGTGCTCCTACTTCGTCTTCAAACGCGTTCCCCAGGGTTTCGTGCCCAACGAAGACCAGGGCTACCTTATCGTTGCCATCCAGGCTCCGACCGGCGCGTCGCTCGACTACACCAGAAATATCGGCCGCCAGGTGTCTGCCATCACCAAGAACATTCCTGAGATCCGCGGCACTTTCGCTATCGCCGGATTCAGCTTCGGGGGCGCGACGGCCAACTCCGGACTCGTCTTCCTGCCGCTTCAGCCGTATTCAAAACGCAAAGGCAAAGAGCACAGCGCCGCAGCCATCCTCAACCGTTTGCGCGGCCCGTTGTTTGGAATTTCCGGCGCCATCGTCATTCCCTTCGAGCCGCCCGCCGTGCAGGGTCTGGGCCAGTTCGGCGGATTTCAATACGAACTCCTCGATCAGGGCAATCACACGCTGCAGGATCTCGACAAAACCAACCATGACCTTATTCGCGCTGCCGGCGGGCGTAAGGAAAAAGACTTTACCGGGCTTTTCAGCACCTACACCGCCAACGATCCGCAGTTTGTCGTCACGGTTGACCGCGAAAAGGCGAAGAGCCTGCACATCCCGCTCAGCCAGATTACCGACACGCTCGGCGTTTACATGGGCTCGTCATACATCAACGACTTCGATTTCAACAACCGGTCGTATCGCGTGTATGTGCAGGCCGATAAACAATTCCGCTCGCGTCCGCAGGATATCGGCGAGTACTACGTCCGCTCCGATTCCGGCAGCATGATCCCGCTGCAAAATCTCGTTACCATTACCCAGAGCACAGCACCTCAGGTGATCAATCACTACAACCTGTTCCGCTCGGCCGAAATCGACGGCTCCGCCGCGCCGGGCTTCAGCTCCGGACAGGCCATCGATGCCATGCAGCAGCTCTCGGCAAAAATTCTGCCGCAGGGCTACACCTATGAATGGTCGGGAATTTCGCTGGAAGAATTGGCCTCAGGATCGACCACTCTCCTCCTCTTCGGACTCGGAACGCTGGTGGTCTATCTCACGCTCTCCGCGCAATATGAAAGCTTCGTGCTGCCTTTCATTATTCTTCTGGCAGTGCCCATGGCCCTGCTTGGCGCACTCGGGGCCCAGTGGCTCCGCAGCCAACAGAATGACGTTTACTGCCAGGTCGGCCTTGTCATGCTGGTCGGACTCGCCTCGAAGAACGCGATTCTGATCGTCGAATTCGCCGAGCAACTGCGCGAACGCGGCATGACAATCCTTGATGCCGCCGTCGAAGCGGCGCGCATCCGTCTGCGCCCGATTCTCATGACGTCGTTCGCTTTCATCCTCGGCGTCGTGCCGCTCGTCCTCGCTTCCGGCGCGGGAGAGAACGGCCGCCACTCCGTCGGTACCACGGTCTTCGGAGGCATGATCATGAGCACGGTCCTCAATTTGTTCTTTATTCCCGTGCTTTATCTGCTGATCGAGGGGCTGCGCGAACGACGTAAACTGAAGCGCGCCCAACCGTAGTTCCAGCGGCGAGGGTAGCTTCCTAGACCGATTGCAGAGGTCGCGGCGGTAGCGGATGCTGCGTGGGTTTCCCTGGGCCCCGAGGCGCGAACCCTTTTGCAAGTCGTCATCCGAATTAAAGCAACTTAAGCTCCAGGTTTAGCGTCTTTATGACTGCGTTGAAATGGGACCCTTTGTGAGCCCAAACATCCGCGAGGTCAATCGACAATGAAAAAATCACTGCTGCTCGTCGTGCTATCGCTCCCGCTGGTTTTCTCCTCTATGTTTGGCGTCGCTCAAAACCAGCCCAATCGACAACTCGATCAGAAGAGCCTCGCCCGGATCTACAAGGAAGTTCGCCATGAGCTGGTGATGCTTCCGTACTACGGTGTGTTCGACAACCTCTCCTACAAGGTGGATGCCGACGGCACCGTCACCCTGTTGGGCCAGGTCGCTCGTCCGGTTCTTAAGTCCGACGCCGAAAACGCGGTGAAGAGAATTGAAGGTGTGGAAAAAGTCGTCAATAACATTGAGGTCTTGCCCACGTCCTTCAATGACGATCGCATCCGGCGCGCGGTCTACCGCTCCATCTATGGAAACTCGGCTCTCAACCAATACCAGATGCGCGCCGTACCGCCCATTCACATCATTGTGAATAACGGACATGTGTTCCTTGAGGGCGTGGTTGCCCGGGCGATGGACAAGCAAATCGCCGGCGTACAGGCCAACGGCGTGTCCGGAGTATTCTCGGTGACCAACAACCTCGCGGTCGAGGAAAGCGAAAAAAAGAAGTAGCGATGGGAAGTGTCGCCGCGGGGGAGCCTGCGGCGCAGGTGCGCCTGCTCACGTTCCAAGTCAAAGCCGGGCAAGAACCCGGCTTTTCCTTTTCTTTTGGCGATCCCTGCGAGAAAAAAGCTCCCCACACGGCCCCGCAGCCTCAATCTACAATGGCCTGTGCCCCACGTCCCTAACCAGGCCGAGATCGAAGCCGCCGCGCGCTTTCTGCGTATTGGCCGCGTAGTGGCATTTCCAACCGAGACCGTCTACGGCTTGGGCGCCAATGCTCTGGATGCGGAAGCCGTCGCCCGCATCTATGCCATCAAGGGGCGGCCAGCGACCAGTCCCCTGATCGTGCACGTCGATTCAATCGAAATGGCGCGGTCCTTGGTCCATGCATGGCCCGAAAATGCCGATGCCCTGGCGAGGAAGTTCTGGCCCGGCCCGCTCACGCTTGTCGTCAAAAAGCAGCCTGCAATTCCCGATATCGTCACCGCCGGACTTGCCAGCGTCGGCCTGCGCATGCCAGCCCATCCCGTCGCTCTCGCCCTGATCCGAGCCGCCGGAGTTCCGATTGCTGCTCCCAGTGCCAACCGATTTACCGAACTTTCCCCCACCACTGCCGACCACGTTCGCCAAAGCCTCGGCGGCGACGTCGATTACATTCTCGATGGTGGTCCTTGCGCGGTCGGGATCGAGTCCACGGTGATTTCGCTCGCCCGCCCACAACCGACCCTGCTTCGTCCGGGCGGAATCTCTCGCCTTGAACTCGAGTCTGTCATCGGTTCCATCGTGGCGGGGTCCGACCCGGTTGGGGGTGCCCATCCCGCTCCCGGAATGCATGCGCGCCACTACAGCCCGCGCACTCCTTTATTCCTGGTTACAAATGGAAAGCTGCCCGAACAGGGCAATGGAATCTATCTGCAGCACACGCGCCCGCCGTCGTGCCCCAACGAGACAATCAAGATGCCAAACGAAGCGCCGGACTATGCCGCCGCGCTCTACGAAAATCTTCATCAAGCCGACGCCGCCGGCTATGACTGGATCGCGGTTGATCTCCCGCCCAATGCGCCCGAGTGGGAAGCGGTGCGGGATCGGCTACGCCGCGCCGCCTCGAACGTTGGCAACACTGGAACCTGAACAGCGCGTCTGGTGTCTTTGCCAATGAGGGCACCAAACAAGAGAGCGCGGTTTCCCGATGCGCGGAGTCTGTCTCAACTCGTGGCAAACGTCCGGGTGCGAGTGGACTGTGGGATATCTGTGGCGCTGGATGAACTGGATTCCGCGCCTCGATGTCATCGTGCTCGCGCTCATGCTCGCCTACGTCGTTGTTGTTGTCGTCCACGTTTCCTATCGCTGCCACTTAGCTGGACGTGAGAGAGAAATTGATAACGCGAGTCCTGTATTTCAGCGCACTCGGAGGAAACTCGCCGCTGATTTGAGCGTTAATGTAGGCAACGTCAGGTCAATTGCCTTCACCGCCCCATACCTCGGACTTGCAGGCACATGCCTCGGGCTTCTGAGCGTATTCAGGGGTTTCGTCATGGAGAAACATGCGGCAATGGTAATGCTGACCACATACGCAGCCACGTCGCTTATCACAACCGCCGCGGGACTGCTCGTGGCTGTTCCGGCAGCATGGTCATACAACTATCTCCGCGTGCGCATGGACCGACTCGAAAGCGAAATCTGGCGCATCGCGCAACCAGAGAGCCAGCACTTTCGGGGCGCGCAGACGCTCCCACTCACGGCACGATTCTCGAAGATTCCATTTGCAGTTATAGCAGCGCCCGGTCTGGCTATTATCGTCTTGGTGTGGATGCCGTTTTTTGCCCCTCGCGAACCAAAGGGCTTTGGCGTCGAACTCGCCCCATGTTGGCGTGGAAATGTTGCCAACGACCGGACGACGCTCCTGCACATAACCTCCGCAGGCAAACTCTTGCTTAACGCCGAGCAGGAAGAGTGGAGCAATCTGGCAGGTCGTTTGTCAGAGATTTACAGGGTGCGAGAGCAACGTACGCTTGATGTGATGGCCGACGATGGTGTTCCATTTCAGACCGTAGCCAACGCGCTCGACATCGTGGAAAACGTTCCCGCCACAAGAGGTCCTCAGGCGGCTGGTATGGAAATGGACAAGCTAGAGATCACGGTGCGGTTGATTACTCCAGGGGTGTTCAACGTTCGTTGCTCCAACCCGGCCATGACCGGTTCCAGAGAACGCAGTTCGAGGTAATTTGCACAAAATCCTCTTACCAACGCGCTTCCGCACCGCGGCCGCAGCCAGCTCTGCAATCTGAGCTCTAACCTCTGACCTCTCCCGGCACCCGCACTCTGACCGTATGCGGCACGGCGCGCAACTTGGCCAGCAAATCGTCGTCGCAAGCCTGATTGATGTCGTAAATCGCATATCCCAAATTCCCGCGCGTATCCAGCACCTGCCGCTCGATGTTGATTCCGCGATCGGCCAGAATATCGTTAATCGCCCGCAAGATTCCCGGCATATTGTGGTGGATATGCATCAGCCGGTGCGATCCTGGCTCGTAGTCCAGATGGCAATGCGGCAAGTTGACGCTCATGAGCGAATTCCCGCTCCGGAAATAGTCGATCATCTTGGCGGAAACAAACTGCCCGATATTCTGCTGCGCCTCTTCGGTACTCCCGCCCACATGCGGAGTCAGAATGACGTTCGGCAATCCCTGCAGCGGACTCGTAAAAGGCCCGCCTGTCTCGGGTTCCTGCGGGAACACATCGACTGCCGCTCCTGCCAGCTTCCCGCTCTTCAAATGCCGGGCCAGCGCCTCATGATCCACCACAAACCCGCGGCTCAAATTGATCAGGCACGCGCCGTCCTTCATCGCCTGAAATTGCTCTTCGCCAAACAAATTCTGATTTTGCGGCTTTCCATCCACGTGCAGCGTGATCACGTCCGAGATTTCGAGTAATTCGCGAAAACTTACCGCCCGCGCGTTGCCGCGTGCCAGCACGTGCGCCACATCATGGAATACCACGCGCATGCCCATCGCTTCCGCCAGGTCCGAAACTTGCGATCCGATCTTCCCGTAGCCGACGATCCCCAGCGTCTGCCCTCGCACCTCGTGCGATCCCGCCGACGATTTGTTCCACTGCCCTCCGTGCAGCCGCGTGCTCGCCTCAAACGTGCGCCGCATCAGCAGGATGGTCTCTCCCATCGCCAGTTCGGCCACCGACCGGCTGTTCGAATGAGGATCGTTGAACACGGCAATCCCGCGCTCGCTCGAAGCCGTGCGATCGATCTTGTCCACGCCAATGCAGAACGCCCCAACGGCGACCAACTCGGGAGAGGCATCGAGCACCGCCGCCGAAATGTGCGTCTTCGAGCGCGCGCCCAGAATCGAAGTCCCGCGAATCTTCTGAATCAGCTTCGCCTCGTCCAGCGCGCTTTTCAGCGACTCGACCTCAAACCCGGCTTCTTCAAACTGCGAGGCCGCAACCCCACTGATGTTCTCCAGCAATAAGACCTTCAAGCGCCCTCCGCGAACGTCAGGACTGCGAATCATGTCAGGACTGCGAATATCGAAGCATTATAAAGGTCGGGCTTTGCCATCCCGCTCACACGAACGATAATGTCCGAATGGCGGCCGTATCGTTTGCCCAGGCCCAGTCTTCCGAACAAATTGAGCAGGCGCGCGAATTGTTTCTCGAATACGCCACCTCGCTCGGTTTTAGCCTTTGTTTTCAGAACTTCGATAAGGAACTCGCCGGACTTCCCGGTGACTACGCGTCACCAGAAGGCCGCTTGCTGCTTGCGGAACATGAAGGCCAGCTGGCAGGTTGTGTCGCGCTCCACAAACTCGCGGACGGTATTTGCGAGATGAAGCGCCTTTACCTGCGACCGCAGTTTCGAGGTAAGGGCCTCGGCCGCGCGCTCGCCGAGCATGTGATCGCTGAAGCGCGGCAGATCGGTTACAAGCGCATGCGTCTCGATACCGTCGAGCCCGTGATGAAAGATGCGGTCGCCATGTATCGCGCGTTTGGCTTCCGCGAAATTGCGCCTTATTGCAAGAATCCCATCGCGGGAGCGCTCTATATGGAGCTTGATTTGTAATGGCCTCAGGTTGCACGGCTCTCGATTTCCCTTTACAAATAAATGAGCCGCCGGGACAACCGTCCCGCCCTCGCATGAATCTTTCAGCACTGCCCCGTCATCTTTAGGACTTTAGAAGAACGAAAACAGACAAGCTCTGGAGGAACACAAAAATGGCTCATGAACTACCCCCCTTGCCGTACGCATACACGGCACTCGAACCCACCGTCGACGAAAAGACGATGCATCTGCATCACGACATGCATCACGCGGCTTACGTCAAGAATCTGAATGCGGCCCTCGACAAGCATCCCGAACTGCACGCGAAGAAAGCGGAAGACCTGCTGCGCGACCTGAACGCCATCCCCGAAGATATCCGAGGCGCGGTTCGCAACAATGGAGGAGGTCACGTCAATCACACCATGTTCTGGCAAATCATGAAGCCCAATGGCGGTGGCGATCCTACCGGCCCCATTGCCGAGGTGATCAAGAAGACTTTCGGTGACTTCAAGACTTTCCAGGAAAAATTCAACGCCGCCGGCGTAGGCCAGTTCGGCAGCGGATGGGTTTGGCTGGCGGGCGATGCAAAGGGTGAGGTGAAGATCATCTCAACGCCTAATCAGGACAGTCCCATTTCGCAGGGGCTCCATCCCATCTTCGGAAACGACGTTTGGGAGCACGCCTACTATTTGAAGTACAACAACCGCCGTCCTGAATACCTGCAAGCGTGGTGGAATGTAGTGAACTGGGAAGAAATCAACAAGCGTTTTCAGGCTGCAACAAAGAAGTAAGTTACGGCTCGTGGAGGACGGGCGTTGTCGCCCGTCCTCGAGCCAGGGCTCCCACTTGAAGGCGAGGAACATCGAACTCGCCTCGTCTGTGCGTCAAGCGCTTCTAATCAGGTTTTCTTCGGATCGCAGTTTCTCCTTCGCGCGCTGAAAGACCAGCCGGTCGCTGACCAGGAAATTCACTACCGAACAGACGGCGACGGCGATCACGTTGGCGAGCATCAGATTCAGATGCCACTGTCCCACCAGCCCTCGCATCACCAGAAGATTGCCGGCAAGCGAGATAGCTCCGTTCGTCGTGTTGAACCGCCCGAATCTTGCGAGCGATCGTCCAACCCCGAGCACTGGCCGGTCGCGCCAAGTAAATCGCTCATGCCATGCGAAGTTATGGATCACCGCCAATTCGACCGCCAGAGCCGTTGCCAGCAGGTAATCCAATTGCAGGATGGACCGGCAGAACGCCAGCGCCGCCAGTTGCACCGCGATTCCGATGCCGCCCACGAAGTTGAACTTGAGCCAACGCAAAAAACCAAGTCGAGCCTGACTTTTCTGAGAACTGAGAACCGGGAACTGAGAGCTTTTCTTCACGCGATTCTCTCTTCGCGGTAAAGCCGCAGAGTGTTCTTGATGGCGACGACGATGAACATCAAGATCATGCCCGCAATCCCGATTGCCCCGCCGATATCGAACAGCCGGTAGCGGCCACCAAGAACCCATGCCCAGCGGAACATGGCCAGGTTGCCGATCGCCAGCAAAATTCGTAATTCGGTCGGTCCAAAATGCCAGAGTGAAAGATGAAATTCACCCAGCGTATAAGTCGCCAGGTACGACTGGATCGAGAGCAGCAGAAACGCGATCAGCAGTCCAATGGCAATCACCGGATGCATGAATCCAGACAATGCCAGCCCGCCCATCATCGCCGTCGCACCGACTGAGTCAATGATGTGGTCTAGATAAAATCCATACCGCGGACGCTGTTGCCGCCGCACCCGGGCCAGCGTTCCATCCAGGCTGTCGCCGAACCAGTTCATGGCGATACAGAGAATCGCCGCGATCAGCATCCGACGATCCCAGCCCGCGAGCGCGTAGCAAACCCCGGTCGCGATCTGTGCCCCGAAGCCGAGCAAGGTCAGATGATCCGAATTGACCCAGCCTGGCATGCGCTCGGCCAGCCAAACCAGCGCCCGCTTTTCGGCCGGAGCCAGAACGCTCCCATGAACCCGCACCGCCTGTCGAAATTCGGCGCGGCGCACCTCGCCTAAGGAGGCTGGGTTCACGTCTTCCGCAAAATCCGCCAGCCGGTTCGCATTCGCGATTG
>Ga0187887_10000922_pt1 | contig 26981 bp, 18 predicted proteins | sample June2016WEW_7_10_FD_132977 | JGI IMG/M metagenome (GOLD analysis project Ga0187887, IMG submission 132977) | Peatland microbial communities from SPRUCE experiment site at the Marcell Experimental Forest, Minnesota, USA - June2016WEW_7_10 | ecosystem: Environmental > Terrestrial > Soil >... | reverse complement strand
GCCGCCGGCCTCTACACCGCCTTCAACCAAAAACAACAACTCTCGACCGACATCCTCTTGGCCGAAGTTCGCAGCACCCAACCCCTAAGCGTCACCCGCTCCGAGGACATCCAATCCATCAGAGAGTGGGCAAAATCCCGCGCCGTCCCCGCCGACTGAAAAACGTCCGCGCTCCGCGATCGGTGCAAGGTCGGATCGGGCTGCCCGCCGCAGGAGGGCGCGTTGCGCGGGTGATTGGCTTCAGCGGAATAGGAAAAAAAGAAAATGGTGCTGGGGCAAGTGGCGCCGGGCCGCTGAGGCGCGAGCGGTCGCGCGCCGGGCTCGGCCAGCTGCCTAGGCTGATGATTTAGCGAAGGGATTTTCGAATCGTGAGTCGCCCATCGAGCGTTTGCCCATCGTGAAAGGCTTCCGAATACAAAGTTGTGCATCCGGCTTCTAACGCAGCGGCAATGACCAGCGCGTCGTAGATGTTGTAGCCATGCGTCGCGGCAATTCTGAGCGCCGCTTCGTGTGTTTTTACCGTGATGGGAAGTGGGGAAGGACACAGAATGCGAAAAGCATCCAATGCCTGAGTCACTTCACCCCATGACAGCAAGATTTTCCGCCGAGCGACGGAGGCAAATTCATTCAGAACTTGCACGCTGAGCACGCCTCCCGACGCGAGCAGTTCCTCCACTTGCGTGCTGCGGGGGTCGCCTTCCGCCACTGCATAGACCAGAACACTTGTGTCAAAGAAAGCCTTACCGGGCATTGGCCTCTTTCCGGTCAAAGACGAATCCCGGAGGCAGACGACGGCGGAGTTTACGCAGTCGAGCAAGCGCGTGAGGTTTGCTTTGATCCCGGCTCACTTCGAATGCGCGCTCAGCGGCGATCCGAATCTCGATCTGATCGCCTTCCTTCAGTTCGAGCGCGTCAACCACAGCTGCGGGCAAGCGCACAGCTAGGCTGTTCCCCCAGTTGGATACCTGCATTGGCCCTCCTTGATATACATTCTAGTTGTATATCATTGAGAACACCTGGGAAGATCAATCTCTCATTCAAGATTTTCCGCCGGGGGCGAGCCTGGCCTTGCCTCTGATACCAGATACGAACGCCTGCTGAACGGGGTTAAAACTGCGTCCATGCAGCACAGCGGTGACGATCGTTCGAGTAGCCTGCGGATCGCTGAGCCGCACATAGCGGCAGGCGACGTTGCGGTCTATAGCCATCTCAGGGACGAGCGAGACGCCGACGCCGGCCGCAACCATTCCCAGCAGACTGCTGAACTGCCCGCTTTCAAACACAATGTTGGGCGTAACGCGGGCGCGCGTGCAGGTATCAATGCTCAGATCGCGGAAACAGTGGCCGTCGCGCAACATCACGAACGATTCTCCGCGCAGGTCTCTCAGAGCAAGCGATTTTGCGGAGGCATGCGGATGCTGTCTGCTCAACACCGCAAACAGCGGCTCGGTTCGGATAGGGGACAACTCCAGTTCCTTGTGCCGCAGCGGCAGCGCAAGAATCGCCACATCGAGCGACAGGTCGCGCAATCCTTCTACCAGCACCGAAGTCGTTTCTTCGACGATGCGCAGTTTCGCCTCGGGATACCGCTTGGCGAAACGGGCCGCGTAGGTGGGTATCAAATAGGGCGCGATAGTTGGAATGACGCCCACGGTGACGCTGCCGCGAAAGTCCGTATTCTGATCGGCCGCACTGGATCGTGCTGCCTCCATCTGCTCCAAAATCGTCCGGGCGCGAGGAATGAACGCGCGCCCCGACTCCGTGAGGCGAATGCTGCGGCCTAGGCGGTCGAAGAGCTTCGTGCCCAGCTCTTCCTCAAGCTTCAGCACCTGCTGTGAGAGCGAAGGCTGGGTAATCTGGCAGCGTTCCGCGGCCCGGCTGAAGTTGCCCGTATCGGCGATCGCGCAAACATATCGCAGCTGATGAACTTCCATAGGGTATGCCTATACCTAAAATGGGAGTTTGGTATTGGAACTATCTCCCATTTCGATGTTAACTTAACTTCTTGGAAATCGCGGTACGGATTTCGACGAACTTATTCGGCTGAATCTAAACATTTGAAGGAGAATACGCATGGCTTCCGAAGCGAAGTGCCCGTTCCCGCACGGGGGCAGCCCAAGCAGAACAAATCGTGACTGGTGGCCGAATCATTTGAATTTGAACCTGCTGCATCAGCACTCGTCGCTGTCCGATCCGATGCACGGGAATTTTGATTACGCGGAAGAATTCAAGAGCCTCGACTACAACGCGCTGAAAAAAGATCTGGCTGCATTGATGACGGACTCGCAGGACTGGTGGCCCGCGGACTTCGGCCACTATGGTCCGCTGTTTATTCGCATGGCCTGGCATAGCGCCGGTACGTATCGGACTTTTGACGGTCGCGGCGGTGGCGGCAGAGGTCAGCAGCGTTTCGCCCCGCTGAATAGCTGGCCGGACAACGTCAACCTGGATCGCGCACGCCGCCTGCTGTGGCCGGTCAAGCAGAAATACGGCAAGAAAATTTCCTGGGCTGACCTGATGATCCTCGCGGGCAACGTCGCTCTGGAAACGATGGGCTTCAAGACGTTTGGCTTCGCCGGCGGACGTCCGGACGTTTGGGAACCGGACATGGACGTCAACTGGGGACATGAACAAACCTGGATGGGAACGGATAAACGATACTCGGGCGAACGCGATCTCGCGCGTCCATTCGGCGCCACGACCATGGGTCTAATTTACGTGAACCCCGAGGGCCCGGAAGGTAAGCCGGATCCGCTCGCCGCAGCAAAGGATATCCGCGAGACTTTCGCGCGCATGGCGATGAACGACGAAGAAACCGTTGCTCTGATCGCCGGCGGTCACACCTTTGGAAAAACCCACGGAGCCGGACCCGGCACCCATCTCGGTAAAGAGCCGGAAGGCTCGGCGATCGAGAACCAGGGTCTCGGCTGGTCGAGTGGCTACGCCACAGGAATCGCAGGTGACGCGATTACCAGCGGCCTGGAAGTCACGTGGAGCGGCACGCCGACGAAATGGAGCAACAATTTCTTCGATAACCTGTTCAAGTACGAGTGGGAACTTACCAAGAGCCCGGGTGGCGCACATCAGTGGAAGCCGAAAGGCAGTGCCGGCGCGGGCACGGTTCCGGACGCCCATGATCCCTCCAAGCATCACGCGCCGGCAATGCTGACCACCGATCTTTCTTTGAAAGTTGATCCCGTCTACGAAAAAATCTCGCGCCGCTTCTATGAGCACCCGCAAGAGCTCGCGGACACGTTCGCTCGCGCCTGGTTCAAGCTGACGCATCGCGACATGGGACCTCGCGCGCGTTACCTCGGTCCGGAAGTCCCGAAAGAAGAACTGATTTGGCAGGATCCGATCCCGGCGGTGAATCATCCGTTGGTAGACGCCAAGGATGTTGCCGCGCTCAAGGAAAAAATCCTTGCCTCGGGTTTGACGGTCTCGCAACTCGTCACGACCGCGTGGGCGTCGGCCTCCACCTACCGCGGGTCAGACAAGCGAGGTGGCGCAAACGGTGCGCGCATCCGCCTTGCTCCACAGAAGGATTGGAAGGTGAATGAGCCGGCGCAGCTGCAGAAAGTCTTGAAGGCACTTGAAAAAATTCAGAGTGAATTCAATGCTTCGCAGCCCGGCGGCAAGAAAATCTCGCTGGCTGATTTAATCGTCCTGGCAGGTGGCGCGGGCGTCGAAAAAGCGGCGAAAAATGCTGGCATTTCCGTCACGGTTCCATTCGCACCCGGACGCATGGACGCATCGCAGGAACAGACCGACGTAGAATCTTTCGCGGTGCTCGAACCGGCCGCCGACGGCTTCCGGTCTTACTCCAACGGACGCCCCCACGGAAGCGCGGATGGAACCGCAGAAGTGGAACTGCTCGATAAAGCACAACTGCTCACGTTGACTGCACCGGAACTGACCGCGCTAATCGGCGGCTTGCGCGTGCTGAACACCAACTACGGGCAGACCAAGTTCGGCGTCTTCACCAAGAAGCCGGAGGCGTTGACCAACGATTTCTTCATCAACCTGCTCGATATGCGCACCGCGTGGAAGGCAACCTCGGACGCTCAGGATACCTTTGAAGGACGCGATCGCAAAACGGGCGAAGTCCGCTGGACTGCAACGCGAGCCGACCTAATCTTCGGCTCGAACGCGCAACTTCGCGCTCTCTCAGAAGTGTACGGAAGCTCGGATGCGCACACCAAGTTCGTCCAGGACTTCGTCGCAGCCTGGACCAAAGTGATGAACCTCGATCGCTTTGACCTCGCTGCGGCCCGAAGCGTGAAGGCGGCGTGAGGCAACCAAATCGCGCAACGCGTCCCATCTAGTTTTGGCTGCACGCTGCTCGCGTTTTGGGCTGCTATTCGTATCGCAGCGCGATCATCGGATCCACGCGCGTCGCGCGCCGTGCCGGGAAATAGGACGCCGCCACCGCTACCAGCGTCAGCAGCAGCGAAACCGCAATAAACGTAAGCGGATCGTACGCGCTGACGCCGAAGAGAAAGCTCTGCAGCAGACGTGTGAGAGCAAGAGCTGCCACCAGGCCAAGGCCCACGCCAAATAGCGCAAGACGCAACCCTTCACCAACCACGATGCGGAATACATCGTGCGGCTGCGCGCCCAGCGCCACACGAACGCCAATTTCACTGGTGCGCTGCGTCACCGTATAAGACATCACGCCGTAAACGCCCACCGCCGCGAGCAGCAGAGCGAGCATCGCAAGGATTGCAATCAGCCATGTGCGGAAACGCGGCTGCGCCACCGTCGTCGCCATGTTTTCTTCCATGGTGCGAACTTTCACGAGCGGCTGATTAGGATCAATCTCCGCCAGCGCGCTACGCAGCGCCGCCGTCTCCAGCGAAGGATCGCCCGCTGTGCGCATCACCACCGAAAGCTGAAAAACCGGCAAAATCAAATCCGCCTGCCTGTAGGGCAAATACATTTCCGCTTGCGGGTCAGTGCCCAGTCCGAAGTGAACATCGCCGACAACGCCGACGATTTCCATGGTCGGCACGTCTTTGTCAGGCAGCGCGCCCAGCTGCAGCCGCTTTCCCAGCGGATTCTCGTCGTGGAAAAAAGTGCGAGCCATGGTCGCGTTAATCACCACCACCGCAGGCGATTTGTCATCGTCCGCGTGCGTAAAAAATCTGCCTTGCAGCAGTCGTACGCCCAAAGTCTCCAGATAATTCGGCGTTATAGTGCGGTACCCAGCTGCGACAAACTCGTGCGGCGATTTCGGAGGGCGCCCCGTGATATTGAAGTGGATGATCGAACCGCCGCCGCTGACGGGAAGAAAAGAAGCCGCTGCGGCCGATCGCACGCCAGGCAGCGTCCTCGCGCGCTCCACCAGACGGTCGAAAAACTGATAGCGATCTTGCGGCTTGGCATAGGCCGTCGGCGACAGCGGAATGTCAGCGACGAGAAGATGATCTGGCTGAAAACCCGGCGGAACTTCCTGTAATCGCGAAAAGCTTCGCAACAGCAGCCCAGACCCGACAAGCAGCAGCATCGCCAAGGCTATTTCCAGCGCGACCAATGCGCCGCGCAACACATGCTGCCCAGGTCCTGCAGTCGACCCACGCGAACCCTCATTCAGCGCCTCGCGCAAATCCAGTTTCGCCGTGCGTAGCGCCGGAACGATCCCGAACAGCAATCCGGTGCACAGCGAAACCACCGCGGTAAAAGCTAGAACCCACGGATCCAATCCAATCGGCGCGCCCTGCGGAATGCTGTCGGCTGCGATCTTAGGTAAGAGTCCCAGCGCAGCCCAAGCGACGATCACACCAATCAGGCCGCCGCCGAGCGAAAGCAGCACGCTCTCAGTAAGAAATTGTCGGATCACGCGCCCACGGCTCGCGCCCATCGCTGTACGGATGGCGACTTCCCTGGCGCGAGAAGCTCCACGGGCCAGCAAGAGGTTCGCGACGTTGGCGCACGCGATCAACAGCACAAAACTCACCGCGCCCAGCAGAAGCAGCAGCGCGGGACGCGAGTTTTGCACAATCTGGTCCTGCAGCCCCACAACGTCCGCGCTTGTTCCCGTGTTGTAGTCCGGATACTGCTGCTCGAGCCGCTTCGTAATCCCGATCATCTCAACGCGGGCCTGTTCTCGAGTCACGCCCTGCTTGAGTCTGGCGAGCGGAATGATGCCCGGATGCCAGTTGCGATCGTCCGGCAGCGTCTTCGCCCAAGGCATAAAAGGCAGGTACACATCCGCCGGCTGCAGAATCTGGAAGCCGTTCGGCAAAATGCCCACCACGGTATACGGCTGCAAATCAAGATTGATGGTTTTGCCGATGATGTCTTGAGCGCCGCCGAAGCGCCGTTGCCATAAACCGTAGCTCAGCAAAACAACCGGCGTGCCGCCCGCGCGATCTTCCTCCGCGAGAAAAGTCCGCCCGATCTGCGCGTTAATTCCGAGCATGGGAAAAAGCCCCGCCGTGGCCATGCGAACATTCAAGCGCTCGGGCTCTCCCGCTCCCGTCAGCGTGATAGAGGCACCTCGAGTCGCTTCCATCGCTTCAAAGCTGTGGCTCTGATCGCGCCAATCCAGATAATTTTCACGGGATGTCGAAATTACGGGAAACGGACTCTTCTCCGCGATCAGCACCAGCCGCGACGGGTCGCGAAAAGGAAGCGGGCGAAGCAACACTCCGTTCACAACGCTGAAAATCGCGGTGTTCGCGCCGATCCCCAGTGCCAAAGTGAGTACAGCGATCGCAGTGAAACCAGGATTCTTGCGCAGCGTGCGCACCCCGAAGCGCAAGTCCTGAATCAATGTCCGCATGCGACCCCCGTTTCTCAACCAGAATGGAGAAAGAGGAATAATCGTATCGCAACTAGGATACGTCATTCCAATTCATCCGAGTGCTCTGGACGATTACTCCGATCGAATAGGTTGCATGCACGGCAGGTGGCCACCCACCGGAGGTGGGGACGAAAGCCGAGGCTTTGCAATAGACCGCTGAGCACTAACCCGGTATCCTGCCGTTTCATGAATTCGCAATTCAGCAGCGAACTTCCGGGCTAGTATCGCCTGTGGCGTCATCGAAAACTAGTTCCCGCCGCGACAGATAGAGGTGATGGTCATGGATTGGAAAGAGCACGGAGTCAAGATCGTGCGTGCCGGCGAACTCGACACCAACACGCCGCAAACGCCTGGCATGACGCGCGCCGCGGCCATCACTCATGCACGCACCGGCGCAAATCAGCTCTGGGCTGGCACCGTGACGGTGCAGCCTGAAGCCAAAACCGGACCGCACCATCACGGGGCGCTCGAGACCGTGCTTTATATTGTGAAGGGTCGTGCACGAATGCGCTGGGGAGATCATCTGGAACTTAGTGGGGAAGCTCAGGCAGGAGATTTCATTTATGTGCCGCCCTACGTGCCGCATCAGGAGATCAACGCCAGCGCGGACGAGATTTGCGAGGCAGTGGTAGTCCGCAACGGGCGAGAACCAATTGTCGTGAATCTCGACGTAGAGACGCCCGAGCCAGCAAGCCAGGGGCATCCCGGAATGCCATTCCATCCAAACAGCTGAGGCCGTACCATCTAGTTTACGTTGGGCGGTGTCCGCCCGCATACCTCCGCATACTTTCCAATTTATTCCTGAGACATCACGGCAAATTTCCGCCACAATATTCACGATGGTTATTCTGGGAATCAATGCGTACCACGCCAACGCCTCCGCCGCGATTATCGCGGACGGGCGCCTGCTGGCGGCTGTGGAGGAAGAGCGCCTGAACCGCGTGAAATACGCGGCCGGCCTGCCCGTGCGCGCAATTCAATATTGCCTGGCCCAGGCGGGCGTAAAACTTTCCGAAGTGGACCACATCGTCATCCCGCGCAATCCCTGGGCGCGCCTGGGCACCAAACTGCGTTTCGCGATGCGCATGCCGAAATTTGCGCTCGATCGCGCGCGGGTCATGAAGCGATTCGCCGGAATTCACGAAGATCTCGCCGCGGCATTTGAAACTCCGGCGGAGAAAATCCGCGCGCAATTTCATCGCATCGAACATCATGCCGCGCATCTCGCCAGCGCCTATTTCGTCTCGCCCTTCGAACGCTCCGCCGTCCTTTCCGCCGACGGTCTCGGAGATTTCGCCAGTTCGATGTGGGCGCTGGGCGAAGGTCCGCGCATGAAGCCGCTCGGCGAAATCACCTTTCCGCATTCGCTCGGCATCTACTACACCGCGCTGACGCAATACATCGGCTTCTGGAAATTTGGCGATGAATACAAAGTGATGGGCCTCGCCGCTTACGGCCAGCCGGAATTCCTCGACGAATTTCGCCGCATGGTCTACGTGGACGCGCCGCTTTCCTTCCGCCTCGGCCTGGAATATTTCACGCACCAAAGCCAGGGTGCGGACATGACGTGGCGCGATGCCGATCGCACTCCCGTTCTCGGTCGCCTTTTTTCCACGTATCTGGAAAAACGCCTTGGCGCCACGCGCCAGCCCGACCAGCCGCTCGAGCAGCGCCACCACAATCTGGCCGCCAGCATGCAAGCCGCGCTCGAGGAAGTCCTCGCCGCGCACTGGAGCGCCCTCGCCGAAAAAACCGGCCAGAAATCTCTGTGCCTCGCCGGCGGCGTCGCATTCAATTGCGTCGCCAATGGAAAAATATTCGATCACTCACCGTTCGAGCGTGTTTACGTCCAGCCAGCCGCCGGCGACGCCGGACTTTCCGTCGGCGCGGCTTTCGCGGTGAATCATCAGATTCTTGGGCGTCCTCGCGAATTTGTGATGGACCACGCGGGATGGGGCCCGCAATTCTCAGCGCAGGAAATCCGCGATGCCGTGGACAAATTCGCGGCGATGAGCGGTGACGATGTGCGGATCGCCGAACATCTGGACGAATCCGCGCTCCTCCGCATCACCGCGCGCTACATCGCCGAAGGCAAAGTGCTCGGCTGGTTTCAAGGCCGCGTCGAATGGGGCCCGCGCGCGCTCGGCCAGCGCAGCATTCTCGCTGATCCGCGCCGCCCCGAAATGAAGGACGTTCTGAATCGCCGCATCAAGCATCGCGAAACTTTTCGTCCCTTCGCGCCTTCGATTCTCGAAGAAGCCACCGGCGAATATTTCGAAAAAACTCACCCGTCGCCGTTCATGACTTTCGCCTACAACGTGCGCCCCGAAAAACGCGCCGTGATTCCCGCCCCCACGCACGTGGATGGCACCGCGCGACTGCAAACCGTGAGCCGCGCCGCGAATCCGCTCTACTGGAAACTGATTCGCGCGTTCGGAGATCTCACCGGCGTGCCGGTCGTGCTGAACACTTCGTTCAACGACAACGAGCCGATCGTTTGCCGCCCCGAAGAAGCGCTCGATTGTTTTCAGCGCACGCAGATGGACGTGCTGGTAATGGGCAACTTCGTTCTGGAGAAAAAATCCGTCGCTGCGGGCAACGGAGAATCCGCCGTGCGCCGCGCCACACGCGCAAAATAAATCGCCCGCATGCACATCCTGCTCCTGAACGAATACTATCCTCCCGATACTTCGGCCACCGCAAAAATGGCGGCGCAAGTCGCCGAGGCGCTGGCGCAGCGCCACCGAGTCACCGTCGTTGCCGGCCGGCCCTCCTACGATCCTGATGCGCGCTACCCGTATGCCCTGCTCCGCCGCAGCACGCGCAACAAAGTTACGGTCGAGTGCGTCGGCTCGACGGCCTACCCGCGCCACCAGATGACGCGCCGCGTGACTAATTATCTCTCTTATCTTGCGCTTGCAGTGCCGCGAGCTCTCGCGCTTCATCCGGACGTTATCCTCGCGATGACGGATCCTCCCGTTGCGGGTATCGCGGGAGCATTCATTGCGCGGCTGGCGGGGCGGCCGTTCGTTTATAACATCCGCGACCTTTACCCCGACATGGCTGTTGGCGGCGACATCGTGCGCGCTAGTAAGTGGGTGGCGCGGTGGGAGAGTTTGCATCGGCGGGCGCTGAAGCAGGCTGCGCGGGTGATCGTGCTGGGCGACGACATGCGCGATCGCATCCTGGCCAAGGGCGTCGCGACGGAGCGCGTCGTCGTGGTGCGCGACGGCGCGACGCCAGCACCCGCGGAGAAGCCTGGGCGCAGCGACCCTGTCGTGCAGGAAATCCGGCACGGATTTCCGTTCGTGGTGCTGCACGCTGGCAACTTGGGATTTTACGGGGCTTGGGACACTTTGCTCGCGACGGCGAAAATTTTGAGCAACGAAAACACGGGTTTCGTGTTCATTGGAGATGGCGCGAACCGCGCGGCGCTGGAATCATCGGCGCGCGATTTGCCGAACGTAAAATTCGCGCCGTTTCGGCCCGCGGAACAAGTCGCGCATGTGATGATGGCCGGCGACTTGCACATCATCACAGTAAAACGCGGCCTGGAGGGCGTGGTCGTGCCCAGCAAACTGTACTCAACTCTCGCGGCGGGGCGTCCAACCCTCGTTGTCGCGCCGCCGGAATCCGATGCAGCGCGCATCGTCGTCGAATCCGGCTGCGGCGTCGCCGCGGATCCCGACGATCCCGCTGCCGTTGCCGCGGCGATCCGCGAACTTCGCGCCCAGCCATTGCGCCTGGCGGAAATGGGGCGCCGCGCGCGGGAAACTGCCGCCAAATATGCTAGAGTTAATGAGCTCGAACGTTTCGTCGCCATCATAGAATCGGTAGCCGACGCCCAGCCCCTTGAGTGAGCCGCCACCGCAATGTCGCATCACGCAGAACTGATCGCTTTCGCTGTCGCGCTGCTCGCGTCGCTCGGCCTTACTGTGCCCATCCGGCATCTCGCGCTGCGTTACGGCATGGTGGATAAGCCCGGGCCGCGCAAAGTTCATCTGAATCCCATCCCGCTGCTCGGCGGCATCGCCATTTACCTGGGCTTCGTGCTCGCCGTGGTGCTCACGCGGCATGACGCGCCCGTGCAGCAAATCATCGGCATCCTGGCCGGCGCTACGCTGCTCGCTCTCGTCGGCTTTCTTGATGATGGCGGCCTGCTGCATCACCAGGTAAAACTTTTCATCGGCATGCCGCTCGCCGCTGTTTTTCTGATCGCTTCCGGCATTCGCGCGCAACTTTTTTCGCAATTCATTCCGGGCCCCGTTGGACTGTTTCTCGATTGGTGCGTTACCATTTTTTGGGTCGTCGGCATCACCGCCGCATTCAGCATTCTTGATCACATGGACGGCCTCTGCGCGGGCATCGCCGCCGTCGCCGCGGGCTTCTTCACCATTTCCGCGTACGCCAACGGCCAGACGATGGTCTCCACTCTCGCCGCCGCCACTCTGGGTGCCGCGCTCGGTTTTCTGCGCTGGAATTTCAATCCCGCGAAAATTTTTATGGGTGACGGCGGCGCCATGCTGCTGGGTTTCCTGATGGCCACGCTCGGGCTGAAAATCCGTCCCGACGGCGCGCTCTTCCCGCACACCTGGCTGGTTCCCGTGCTGATTCTCGGCGTGCCGATTTTTGACACCACGCTCGTCTCCATTTCGCGCGCCCGCCGCGGCCTGCTGCCCTTCACCTCTCCCGGCAAGGACCACACCGCGCACCGCCTCTCGAATCTGGGCCTGGGCCATCGCGGCGCCGTGCTGTTGATGTACGCGCTCGCCATTGTTCTGGGCGTCCTCGCGCTGGCCGTCCCCAATTTTTCCGCCACCACCGTGTACACGCTCGCCGGCCTCCTCGTAGCTGGCGCGCTTGCCGCTGTGTTCATCCTCGAAGCGTTGCCGTATGAGCGGCAGGTCAAGCTGCATAAGTCCACTTCGGCGTCGTGATGAGTCCGGAGTGGCACAGGCAACAATCCTGCCCGTGCGCGTTTGATTTGCTTCGAATGACCCGCAGCGCCCCAATCCAAAACCGAAGCGCACAAGCTCTTCGATCCCGCTCCGCGGGATCTCAGGATGAATCGCCCTGCGGGGCGATTCACAAGATTGCCCACCGCGGCGGGCAGGCCAGTGCCAAGAAATACCCGAAAATGTAGCGATTAGAAAATGTTTTCTCTTTTGTTGTGAGGGGGTTAGCTCGATTGCTAATCCAGGGTGGCTAGAGATTAGAAACGGTGAGGAGCGCGGAGGTGGGCTGGCGGCGGCTACCCTTTGAGTCGCGAGCGGTGAGTTGGATGGCGCGCAATTGGTACGTATAACCCCGTTATCTCGACCGATTAGAATGGGAGTCCTCCGTTTAGTTTCATGAGGTTGCGGCGATTTCTAATCGCGGAGGTGCCGATTAGAAATTGACTCGTGGAGGGCGGGATCGTCGCGCGGGGTGCGGCCTTCAACCCTGCCACAGGCAGGCTCTCAGGGTAAATGAAACGCGAGCGACGTGAGCCATGTATCCTCCTTGTGATCTCGATGGGAAACTGACTGCCATCCTTGCGCCGGCCCGAGAGCTCGATGCAAGCTCCGATCTGCTGCGCTACTGCATCGGCCGCGCTGCGCGTTCCGTGAGCGATCGGACGTTCCGCGAAACCCTCAGGAATGATGTTCTTTACCTTCAGCCCTACCAACTCATCGCGTCGGTATCCAAACTGCGTCTCCGCTTGCACGTTCAGAAGCACGATCTCACCATCTTGGTTTACCACCACCATCGCATCCGGTGCTGCTTTCAATAATCCTCGATACTTCGCCTCCGACTCCGTACTCTCGATGAGATCTTGACTTATTCCCATATAACCTACCCCCGATGCTATGCCGCCTATTGCAAGATCGTGTTGCTGTTTCAAGTCTAATGGCGTCAGGAACGGCGTATATCGCTCGCGGCCCCTGCTTCTACAGACCCCAACCGGTCTTCATCGGCAGTTTGCCTAGGATGCTTGAGGGGCTCGACTGCGCTATGGCCGATTGAAGTACCTTCTGATGCATTTCTGAGATGGCTTCTCGAGATGCGATGCGGAATCGTGAACGCATCGGCGTGTGTACGTGCGAGGCTTGTGTCGCACCTCCCGTTCGACGCTGCCGCAGGCAGCACCTCAGGGCAAGACGGCGCTGCGTCGGAGTGGCGGACACGGGACGCGGAGTGAGTAGTGACGTGACGTGGTGTTTGCGGGGATTGATGCGACCGCGGATACGGGCGAGGCAAGCCTCGCCTGGATCGTTTTGTTGCAAAACGTTAAGTTCCGGCGAAAGCGGGGGCGAGCCGCCGCACTCCAAAATGGGCTAGGCCGGTGAAATTGGTCGAGCGGAATTTCGTTCGCGGGGTTGAAGGGCGGCTTGTGGCGCTTCGGTGCGGCGCACGCGGCAGAAATCCGCGCCCCGTGGCCGACGCGGTCACTGCGTGATTTTGTGGGGGACGTCGGCCTCGGTGGGGGCGCGTTCGGGACAAGACTTGAGCAGGACGCGGTCGATTGTGGCGAATAGGTCGGTGGTGCGGATGGGCTTCGACACGTAGCCATCCATGCCGGCTGCCAGGCAGAGTTCCTCGTCACCTTTCAGGGAATGCGCGGTCATGGCGATGATGGGGATGTGGCCGCCGCTGGATTTTTCCTTCTGGCGGATTGCGGCGGTGGCCTCCATGCCGTCCATTTCGGGCATTTGTACGTCCATCAGGACCACGTCAAACGATTTGTGCTGCAATTCTTGCAGCGCGGCTTTGCCGTCTCCGGCGACGGTGACTTCGTAGCCGTGCTTTTCCAGAAGGCGCAGCGCAAGTTTCTGGTTGACCATGTTGTCTTCGGCGAGCAGGACGCGGCGGCGGTTGCGCAGTTCGCGCAGGGTGTGTTTGGTCACGAGCTTGTCCAGCTTCTTCTGGGGCGACTGTTGCAGGAGCGCGCAGATGCCTTCGAGCAGCTCTGCCTGGCGGATTGGTTTGGCGAAATACGCGGCGATTCCGGCCTCGCGGCAGCGCGCGCCGTCTCCTGGTTTGCCGGCGGAAGTGAGCATGATCATGGCTGAGCCTGCGAACGCAGGGTCGCGGTGAATGGTGTCTGCCAGGGTAAAGCCGTCCATCCCCGGCATCTGGCCGTCCAACAGAATCAAGGGGAAGGTGCGGCCCATGCTTTTCGCGAGCTGCAGCGCTTGCAGCGCGGCCTGGCCGCTTTCGACAGCCGTGGGACGCACGCCCCAGCGCGTGAGCATTTCTTCAAGCACGCGGCGATTGGTAAAGTTGTCGTCCACGATCAGGACATTCATGTCGCGCAATTGCAGGGGCTGCACGTTGCTGGAGCGCGTGACCGGAGCTTCCTGCACGCCCAGGCGAATTTCGAAATGGAATGTGCTGCCCTGACCGGGCTCGCTTTCCATCCAGATGCGGCCGTGCATGAGAGCGGTGAGGCGCTGGCAGATCGTCAATCCCAGGCCGGTGCCGCCGTATTTGCGCGCCATGGTGCCATCGGCTTGAGAGAAAGCTTCGAAGATTCTGCCTTGTTTTTCGGCGGGCACGCCCAGGCCCGTGTCACGCACGGCGAAGTGCAGGCACGTGGTGTTCGATGCTTCGGATTGTTCCGCGACGCTGACCGCGATCTCGCCGCGTGCGGTGAATTTGATCGCGTTGCCCACGAGATTGATCAGAATTTGGCGGATGCGGCCGGGATCGCCGAGCAGCGCTTCCGGGACTTCCGGGCGCACGTCGAAGATGAGTTTCAAGCCTTTTTCGTGCGCGCGAAAACCGAGGGATTTCATGGTTTCGCCGAGGCTGGCGCGGAGGTCGAATGGAATGCATTCGATGTCCAGCTTGCCGGCTTCGATTTTTGAGAAGTCGAGGATGTCGTTGATGATGGTCAGCAGGGACTCGGCGGAAAATTTCACCAGGCCGAGGTGCTCGCGCTGCTCGGCGTTCAGGTCGGTATCGAGGACGAGGTCGGTCATGCCGAGAATGCCGTTCATGGGTGTGCGGATTTCGTGGCTCATGGTCGCGAGAAATGTGCTCTTGGCCTGGTTCGCCTCTTCGGCGGTTTCCTTGGCGTCGTGCAGGTCTTGTTCGAAGCGCTTGCGTTCGCTGAGATCGCGCAGGAACGCGGCGAATTGGTGCGATTTTTCCGCGCGCATGGCGGAAATCGTCATCTCCGCGGTAATCTCACGCCCGTCACGGCATAGCGCGCCGGTTTCGAATCGTGTTTGCGCCGCCGCACCCTGGTCCAAAGCACGCAGGTGGCGGATTTCTTTCAGGTAATTTCGCTGGTCGCGCGCAGGAATAATTTTCTCCGCGAGAATTTCGCCCATGATCGCCGCGCGTGGCCAGCCAAAAATATTTTCTGCTTGGACGTTCCAATCCGTAATGCGCCCTACCGAATCCATTCCCACGAAAGCATCGAAAGACGTTTCCAGAATTTGCCGGTAGCGTTTCTCGTTGGATTCCAGTTCCAAGGCTTGCGCCGAGAAGCGCCGGTCAGCGAGCGACGTCAGCACCGTCAATCCCAACACCATAAACGTGACGATGATGATGCCCACCATTCCCAACGAAGATATGCTGAGCGCGTGCGCCAGGCCGCCTCCGATTGAGTTCGACGGCGTGAAACTTGCGGCCGCCATTCCCGTATAGTGCATCACCGGGACGGCCGCTCCCATCACGACGGCGCTGAGTGCTTTGCGCCAGCCGCCCGACCGCGTTTCCCCGCGAAAGCGAAACGTCAGCCGCAGCGCCACCAGCGAAATCACCATCGCCAGCGCAACGGAAATCACTACAATCACGGGCGAATAGTGGCACATCGCCGGCAAACGCATCGCCGCCATGCCGATGTAATGCATCCCTGCGATTCCGCTGCCCATGAAGATGCAGCCGGCGATCGCCCGGAACATACCCATCCGTTCCCTACTCACTACGAATAACGCGACTGCCGATGCCAAAATCGCCGCCAGCAGCGATAGCAGCACGGTCGGCCAGTCGTATTCCACTGGGATGGGTAGCCGGAACGCCAGCATGCCAACATAGTGCATCGCCCATATGCCGATGCCCATGGCCGTCGCGCCGCCGCTCAGCCACAACGTGCGCGCCACGCCGTGCGCCGAGGTGACGCGTCCCGCCAAGTCGAGCGCCGCGTACGATGCCATCATCGCAATCAACACCGACACCACAACGAGAAGATGATTGTAGGAGCCAGCCATCGCAAGCTCGGGCCCGTGCATGGTTCAGCCTCTACTCTTTAGTTCGGCACGCCGGGGCGTTTCTTCAGCCTAAAGCGCAGGAAGCGATGCTCTGCGGCTCGGCCGGGGATTGGGAAAGGAGGCGGTCTTCGACCGAAGGAACAAATGGAAGGAATCTCTATTCTGACTCACCCAGTTGCGAAGTCAACGCCCAGCAACGAACCGGAACGCATCAGTCAACCGACGTCGACGACCCAAACAAACTCTGAATGGCAGCAGCCGTGGACAATGTCGCCCGCGCGCAGCTGGGGACACCATCGCCACATCCGATCAGCCGCATCCCAAACCGGTGCAAGACCAGCCCCAGCTCACGCAGGGGTACGTTGACTTGCTGGGCAGGGCAAAATAGTATGCGGGCCTTGAGTTAGCCTCCACCTTGAATATGGCACTGATAACCATGATGTTCACCGACGTGGTGGAGTCCAGCGCTACCAAGCGTGACACGTCGCTGGGGCGAGACAACCGCGAGCGCGATCGCGCCTACTTGACGCAAGTGCAGACGCCACACTTCGAGCTGGTGCGCGCGTGCTGCAAGGCGCATGGCGGCCAAGAAGTAAGCAACACGGGCGACGCATTCTTTTTGACGTTTGAGGATCCCACCGCAGCAGTGCGCTGCGCCGCAAGCATTCAAGAACGGCTGGCGCGGACTCCGATCGACACCCCTGCGGGACCTTTGCGGTTGCGTATCGGCATCCATTCAGGATTTCCGGAATTTTTCGAGGGCAGCTGGCACGGGACGGACGTGGACACGGCGGCGCGAGTGGCGTCCACGGCAACGGAAAGGCAAATACTGGTTTCATCGCGGACCTACGAACTTGTGCGGCAAATGACGGATGTGAAGTTTCACTCCCGCGGCGAATTTGCGATGAAGGGCGTGGAGCGCATGGTGCTGTGGGAGGCCGATTGGGACGGAAAAGGCCCGCGACCTACGGCTGTTCGTCCGCTGGACGTGGGGCGGCGACGCAAACGCAATCTGAGCATTGCGGGAGCCGTGGCCGGGACGATGCTAGTGGTTGCGGCGGGCATTTATTTCTACCGAAGTTACAGTTCGGGCCGGGTGAGCATGCCCTTGAACAACCGGCCCACCGTGGCGGTGGTGGGCTTCAAGAATCTCGGCAAGCCGGATGTGGAGTGGCTTTCGAACGCTCTGTCGGAAATGCTGAGCACGGAATTGGGTTCAACCGATGCGGTGCGCACGATATCTCCGGAGGATGTTTCGACAGCGAAGATGGATCTGGCGCTCGCGACTGTTCCGACTTACAACAGCGCTACCTTATTGAAAATCCGCGGCATTCTGCATTCGGAATACGTGATTTCGGGGGCTTACGTAGCGATGGGAAGCGCAGGAGGCGACTCCATCCATATTGATGTGCACCTGCAGGACGCGGATACCGGCGAGGCCATTTTTTCGCTGGGAGAGGACGGCACGATTGCAAATCTGTCGGAGGTTCTGCGGAAGGTGGCGACGGATCTGCGGAGCCGGCTGGGAGTGCAGGACCAGTCGCGGACTTTGGAAGCGGGATCGCGGCCGACGGCAGCATTGCCATCGGATCCTGAGGCTTTGCGCATGTACACAGAAGGCGTCGCGAAACTACGCGTGTTCGATGCGCTGGGCGCGCGAGAATTGCTGGAGAGGGCTGTCGCGCTTGAGCCGAATCTGGCGCTGCCACACGTTGCGTTGGCGCGCGCGTGGGAATTGCTGGGATACGACGAAAAGGCACGCGGCGAGGCCAAGCTGGCGGTGCAGCTTTCAGGCGGTTTGCGTCCGCGAGAGCAACGCTTAATCGAAGCCGAATATCACGAACTGAATTCGCAATGGGATCAAGCCATCTCCATTTACCAGGCTTTGTGGGTTTTGTATCCAGACGAGCCGGACTACGCGCTCGCGCTCGCGAATGCGCAGACCTCCGCGGGTAAAGGGCAAGACGCGTTGGACACTTTGGCCAAGCTGAGTAGCGAGCCGCAGATGAAGGATGACCCGCGCGTGGACCTTTCCGTGGCCTTGGCCGCTGACTCGCTTGCGGACGCGCAAAAACAGCGAGACGCTGCGCAAGCCGCGGCGGAAAAAGCCACGCGCCAAGAATCCCGGCTCCTGGCGGCGCATGCGTATTGGCAACTTTGCAGCGCCTACTACGCGCTGGGCGAGTACGAGAAAGGAGAGGCCGCGTGTAATTCATCGAACGGCGCCGCGCCATTCGATGATGAGATCAAGGCCCGGAGTCAGACGGTTTGGGCCAATATCATGGAGGCCCGCGGAAACATTCCGGAAGCACTCAATATGCGGCGGCAAGCACTCGAGACAGCGCGCAAACTTGGCTCGCAGAAAGACATTATCGGCGCCTTGCAGAATCTCGCGGACATGCTTAGCGCTCAGGGCGATGCCAAAGAAGCCAGGGATGATTACGATGAGGCTTTCCGGATTGCACAGGCAATCGGAGACAAATTCGGCCTGGTGAAGCTCGAGAACAGCCTGGCGAATGATTTGTCCACCAAGGGCGACTTTGCGGGCGCGCAAAGCATGTATCAGCGCTCGCTGCAAACAGCGCGAGAGATCAAAGACAAGGCCGGAATTGCGATGGCGCAGGAAAACCTGAGCTCGATCCAATTGCAGCAAGGGCGACTGACGGAAGCGCAAGAAAGCGCCGAGGAAGCAGTCGAACTTCAACAAGAGTCCGAGTTGCAAGGGGACCGCCCCTACGGGCTGCGCACGCTGGGCGACTACTTCCTAGCGACGGCAGATTTTGCAAAAGCCGGGACCAATTACGAAGAGTCGCTAACATTATCGACCGAACAAAAATCGCCCGCAGATATCGCCGCCAGCCGCCTCGCGCTCGCAGGTCTCAAGCTCGAAGAGAGTAAGCCATCCGAGGCGGAATCTCTGGCGAGACAAGCGGCCGAGGAGTTCAGCGCCGAAAAGCTCGTTGATAGCGAGGCTGAGGCCAGAAACGCTTTGGCGCGCGCACTGCTTGACGGCAACAAGTCAAGCGAAGCGAGGAGCGAAGTGGATCGCGCGCTCAAACTCTCGCCGCAGGACCGAACAATCCAATTGTCGCTCGCAATCACCGACGCACGATTGAAGGGGTACGAGGGCAAAAAACCAGAGGCTCGAAAAGAGCTCGCTGACAGTCTTACGGAAACCGAAAAATTAGCGCTCGTGGGCATGAGCCTTCAGATAAAGATAGCCCAAGCCGAACTGGAAATTCCTTCGGATCCGGGTCTGGCAAAACAGCGGCTGCGAGAGGTTGAAGCCGAGGCGCGAGCTAAGGGCTATTTGCTCCTGGCCTCCGCTGCGGAGCGTGGCCGGAACAAACTAGCCCCTTAGCGGGGCTGGTTCAGAGAGAACAAAGCCGAGTAGAATTTCCGAGGCGCGCGACGCGGTATTCGGGACTAGGAACGCGCTTGACGCCCGGAGTATTTTCGCACGGCCAGTCCCACTAATCCGGCGCCGAGCATCATTGTCAAGCTTGGCTCCGGGGCACCGGTGGGCGGAATGGTGTTTGCAGTGATTCCCGTGAGGTCGGAAGCGGGAAGGGTCCCGCCGTTGGAAAATATCAGCACCATCGAGTAGCTGCTGGTGGTCGTGCATTGAGGGGCTGTGAAGTCAAATACGCCGGCGCTCGGGTTGGTTTCTGAGAGTGTCCCTACACAGTTACTCTGTGGCACGGTCAGGGAGACTGGTGGCGTTCCGTCCGGATCACAACTACCGAGGAACGAACTGGCAGCGCAATAAACTGAGTCGAAAACAAGCGAGGTATCGAGACCGCTTATCTGGATTATCGTTCCGGCCGACAGCTCGGTGGAGGGTGTATCAATTTCGAGGTAACTGTCAGTACCTAGGCTCGCAGAGTCATCGAGTGACGCAGTAAATCCGCCTCCCAGGCTCGTAGATGTATCCTGCGTCAGCGAACCGGGGTCGCCAAAATCAGATTTGCCGCTAGCTTTGATGGTGCCGGCGCTAACTGTTTGAGCGGTGGAGAGAAGAAATAGGAAGAGAACTGCGCAGAGAGCGTTGAACTTCATGTGTCCTCCATGGATGGCGCCAGCGCAAGGATTTAGTGGCTGGGTGCAAACGTAGCACGCACTGGGCCGTTCTGAAACAAGAAACGATACGAATCCTGCGCGCATAATTAATTCTTTATTTCTGTGTGATTTAGGGTTGGGCCTAGGCGAGGGAGCGCAAACTTACCGCTTAGACTTGCGGAACAGCATCTGCAACTCTATGCACAATAAGTGAATCAGGTTGCGGAGTTAGGGAGATTGGTGGCGGGAGGCCGCTTCGATCGCTTTTTCCAGGTCGGTGGCTATGCGGGATTTTGTTATGTAGGCGCGGACGCCGGTTTGTGCGGCGTAGCGGGCGAGGTCGAGGGATTCGAAGTGGGTGACGATGAGGATTTCGGCTTCGGGGGCGTCGCGGCGGATGATTTCGGCGGCGGAGAGGCCGTCCATGGCGGGCATGGAGATGTCGAGCAGGATTACGTCGGGCTTCAGCTCGGCGGCTTTTTTTACGGCTTGCTGGCCGTCTTCGGCTTCGCCGCAGATAGTCCAATTCTCGTGATACTGGAGGAGCAATTTCAGGCCGGCGCGTACGGTGGGGCTGTCGTCTGCAATCAGGATGCGAACATCGGCCATGGGTGGTGCGCTCCGTTGTCTATGTGTGCGGCGTCGCGACGCCACGGATGGCCCCGCGACGGCCCGGCCGCTACAAATTCAGCGGCGACGTCAACTGCGCCCAGCTAAAGCTGGCCGCTACAAAGTCAAAACCTCTGCGCCACAAATGCGGTCGCAGCGGGCGGTACTATCAGTACTTTATAAACGGAGCGGGGGAATGCACATCGGGTGTTCCGTGTAGACCTGATGCGGTGGCTACTATGGCGCGGGATGCCTTCGCCTACAATCGAAGGGCGGGCTCTCTGGGCAAGCGAAAGTCGGGCGCTGCGGAGTGGACTGCGTGTGTTGAGCTTTGGCGCGCGTCGAATGGTGGGATATACTTCTAGGCCGGTTGGCGGGTGAGAACGCCTTCCAAGCGGCGTGCTGCGTGCGCTGGGCGTTCGACAGGGCTTTGCGCCGGACTGCGCGGCTGTAGATTATTTGCGTTCATATGTTTGGCAATCCTATTCGCTCATAAGGCAGACTGCACACGACCAAGATGGCGCTCGACTCACTCGATTCGAAAAATACATCCACGCCCAAAACTCAGGCGCAGGCGGCGAGCGGAACCGTTTCGCGAGGGCCTGTCCCGAACGCGAGCAAGACTGTTGCGGTCGTCGGCGGATCGGCCGCAGGGCTGCTAACCGCTTCGGTGCTGGCGCGGCAGGGCGTGGGAGTGCGCGTGTTCGAGCGGATTGAAACGCTGGAGCCCGCGGAGCGCACTTTGATTGTGACGAATCGCATGCGCACTTTGCTGGGGCGCGCGGCGGAAGGATGCATCGTCAACGAGATTCGGCGCTTTGAACTTTTTACCGATGGACGCTCGGCGACTTTTGAATTGAAGCAGCCGGATTTGATTATCGAGCGGCGCGCGTTGATACAAGGACTGGCCGAAGAAGCGCGGCGGGCGGGCGCGGAGTTGGAACTGGGGCGGCGATTCCAAGCGTTGCATTCGAATGGGCGCGGGCTGGTGCTGGAAGTGGAGCGCTGCACGGACGGCAGCCGCGAGGAAGTTCACGCGGACACTATTATTGGAGGCGATGGGGCGGCCAGCCGAGTGGCGCGCGCCGCGGGATGGTCACCGCTGGAAACTGCACCGCTGGTGCAGGCGATTGTGCCGCTGCCGAAAGATATGGCGCCGGATACCGCGCGGGTGTGGTTCGTGCCGCAGGACACTCCTTATTTTTACTGGCTGATTCCGGAATCGCCGACGCGCGGGGCGCTGGGATTGATTGGCGAGACGGGGCCGGAAACGCGGAAACATTTGGAGAATTTTTTGGAGAAGCGCGGGCTGACGCCGCTGGAATTTCAGGGCGCGCGCATTCCGGTGTACACGGGATGGGTGCCGGTGCGGCGTCAGGTGGGGCACGGGTCGGTTTACTTGGTGGGAGACGCGGCGGCGCAGGTGAAGGTGACTACCGTCGGCGGGATTGTGACAGGGTTTCGCGGGGCTTTGGGCGTGGCGGAGGCGATTTTGAATGGCGGATCGAGCAGTGCGCTGCGAAAATTGCGGCGCGAGCTGGATCTGCACCTCTTGCTGCGGCGTTCTTTGCATGAATTTCAGCAGGATGATTACAGCAAATTGGTGGATTTGCTGAATGATCCGGCGAAGCAGTCGTTGAGCGAATATTCGCGCGACGAGGCTTGGAAAATTTTGTGGCGGGTTTGTTTGAGCCAGCCGCGATTGATTTTGCTCGGGCTGCGCGGGTTGTTGACACATGGGCAATCGTTGCGCCGGACGCGCGCGTAGGAGTTTCGTGGCCGCGCTGTTGGTTTCCGTGATTTTCTCGCTGCAATTCCCTTCCTGTGTTCTTCTATTCTGTTCTACCGATTCCTGCATCTTTTTGTGTGAAGGCTCCTAGCATGTACATTCTGGGATTGTCCGCGATGGGACATGATTCGGCGGCGGCGCTGCTGGGCGATTCCGGGATTGTGGCCGCGATGGAAGAGAGCAAGCTCACGCGCAGTCGGGCGGTCGAGGGGATTCCGCGCGAGGCGATACGTTATTGCCTGGAGCGTGCGGGAATTGGGTGGCGCGACGTGACGCATGTGGCAATTGCCAGCCGTCCGTGGCGCGCTTGGCAGCGGCAAGCTACGTTTCGCGCGCGCTTGGCGCCGATAGCGCCGGTTTCGAGCGGATACTTCGTGAACAAGGCTTCGGGTGAGCTGGGGCGCGAGTTGAATAACGTGCGCATCGTGCGGCAGATGGCTGGCGCGCCGGAGGGACGCCTCGAATCGCTCGATCATCATCTGTGCCACGCTGCCAGCGCGTTTTACGCTTCGCCATACGAGCGTGCGCTGGTGGTATCGCTCGATGAAAAGGGCGACGGGCGGGCTGGTTTCGTGGGGATTGGCGAGGGCACGGCGCTGCGCGAGGTTTCGTCGCTTGCTTTGCCGCATTCGCTAGCTTGGGTGTATTCGCAGGTTACGAAACTTTTAGGTTTTCGTCCGCACGCGGATGAGCACAAGACGCAGTGGCTGAGCATTTATGGCAACAGCGGCGGTGACCCGGGCGGCGGCGCAGCGGCAGTGGTGACGGGGGCTGCGACGGGTGCTGCCGAGTTCACGGAATTATTTCTGGAGATGCTGCGACGAGAGCCGCGCGGGCCGGCACAACTGAACACGAAATATTTCCGGAATGGATTTGCGGGAGAGCTTTCGTTTACGCATGAGTTTTATCGTCGCGCGGGGATTGCGCACGAGCCGGCGGAGGACGCGCCGGGAACGAGAGTGGCCGAGGCATTGTGCGCGCCGATCGCGGCCGGGTTGCAGCGGGCTTGCGAGACTATTTTGTACGAATGGCTGGCCGCGTTGCGCGAAGAGTTCCAGGAGCGAGCTTTGTGCGTGGCGGGCGGATTATTTTTGAATCCGCTGCTGGTGGCGGCGATTGAGGCTCGCGCGGGATATGAAAATGTGTTTGTGCAGCCTGCAGCGGGGAACGAGGGCACGGCTTTGGGCGCGGCTTGGCTCGTTTGGCATCAGCAGCTGGAACGCGCGCGGATGAGGGCGATGCCGGGGCCTTACTGGGGACCCGCGTATAGCAACGAAGAAATCAAGAAGGTGCTGGACAACTGCAAGGCCGCGTATCATTGGTGCGATTCGGACGAGCGGAAGCTTGGCGAAGCGGTGCGGCTGCTGCAGGCAGGTAAAATTGTGGCGTGGTTTCAGGGGGCGGCGGAATTCGGGCCGCGGGCGCTGGGGAATCGAAGTTTGCTGGCTTCGCCGTGGGCGCCCTACGCCAAGGAGAATTTGAACGATTATGTGAAGCATCGCGAATCGTTCCGGCCATTTGCGCTCGCGATTCCCGAGGAGCGTTGCGCGGAGTATTTCGAGTGCTCGGCGAATGGGAGATTCCTTACTACCATGGCAACAGCGAACGAGGCTGGGCGCAAATTGTTAGCTCCGCTGCCACCGGGATTTTTGTTGGCAGGCAATTTAGTGCGTTTGCACGTGGTGCGCGCGGCGGACAACCCACTTTTCTGGAAGCTGCTGAATCGTGCGGGGGAGAATGCTCCGGCGCCGATTCTGGTGAATACTTCGTTCAATTTATTTGGCGAGCCGTTGGTGGTTACGCCGCGGGATGCGGTGCGGAGTTATTTTTGTTCGGGGGCGGATGCTTTGGTGGCGGGGAATTTTCTTTTGGAGAAGCGATAGGAAGTGATGCCGAACGTTGATAATTCTTTAGTGCGCTCTTCGCGGCCGCGTCGCCGGCTGGGAATTTATTTTCTGGCGATTTTGGCGCTGCTGGTTGTGATCGGCGTCGTGGTGTTTCGCAATCTGGGGCACTGGCTGGTGCGCGAGGATGCGCTCGGTAAGGCTGATGTAATTGTTGTGCTCAGCGGCGGGTTGCCGTTTCGTGCAGAAGGTGCTGCAAGCGTTTTCAAATCCGGTTACGCACCTGCTGTGTGGGTGAGCCGGCCGACCGGTCCGCAGGAGGAACTGGCGGCGCTGGGCATCCATTTTGTGGGCGAAGAAGAGTATAACCGCGAGATTCTGGTGCAGCAGGGTGTGCCGGATGCGGCGATACGGATTTTTCCGGACGCCATTGCCAACACGCAGGATGAGGTAGTGGAGATCTCGCGGGACATGCGACGGGGCGGAAAGCACACAGTGATTATTGTTACTTCGCCGCAGCACACGCGGCGCGTGAAGGCGTTGTGGAGAAAGTTGGTGGGCGACGATCCGCGGGTAATGGTATGGGCGGCGCGCGGCGATCCTTTTGATGCGGACCATTGGTGGCGGACTACGGCGGATGTATTGGCGGTGGTAAGGGAGTCGATGGGATTGTTGAACGTGTGGGCGGGATTGCCGGTGCGGCCGCATCTGCAATGACGGTTCAGGATGCGCAACAGACACTGCGGTTCTCATAAGCACGCCTGATTCCGCGGATAAAATTGATCCTTTGCACTTCTGTGGCGCGATGTTCGGTTGAGGGAGAAAACCTTGAAGATTTCAGTGATTGGAGCGGGTTACGTGGGCCTGGTGACGGGGGGATGCCTGGCGGGACTGGGTCACGAAGTTGTGTGCACCGATAGTGATGCGGAGAAATTGAAGACGCTGGAATCCGGACGGCTGCCGATTTATGAGCCGGGGCTCGACGTGGTGATTGCGGAGGCGCGCAAGGAAGGGCGACTGAGTTTTCGCACGGATGCGGCGGATACGATTCGGTTTGGCGATGCTATTTTCATCTGTGTGGGAACGCCGCCGCTACCGAATGGGAGCGCGGACCTGAGCGCGATCGATCACGTGGCGCGGGCGGTGGCGACGGAAGCTCGCACGCCGAAGCTGGTGATTGAAAAAAGTACGGTGCCAGCGCAAACGGGGCAGGAACTGAAGCGCGCATTAGCCGTGTACGGCCGCAAGTCCGCTGTGGCGTTTCGCGTGGCGTCCAATCCGGAATTTTTGCGGGAAGGAACAGCTGTGGAAGATTTTCTGCATCCGGACCGGATCGTGGTGGGCGTTGAGGACGAGGTGGCCGAAAAGCAATTGAAAGAAATTTACCGGCCGGTGCTGGAGCGGACGTTTACCTGCCCCGTGCATTCCGCCAAGTGCCCGGATGTGCCGTTGCCGGCCTGGTTGGTGACGACGATCAATAGCGCGGAACTGATCAAGCACGCGTCGAATTCGTTTCTGGCAGTGAAGATTTCTTACGCGAATATGGTGGCCGATCTGGCGGAGAAATTGGGCGCGGATATTGAAGAGGTGGTGCGTGCGGTCGGGATGGACCCGCGCATCGGACGGAGTTTTTTTCACGCGGGAATCGGGTTCGGCGGGTTCTGTTTGCCGAAGGATTTGCAGGCGTTTGTGCACCTGGCGGAAAAGTCGGGCGTGGATTTTTCGATGCTAAAGGAAGCGGAAAATATCAACAAGAAGCGCATTCATCATTTCATGGAGAAAGTTCGCCGAGCGTTGTGGGTGGTGAAGGGCAAGCAGATTGGAGTGTTGGGACTCGCGTTCAAGCCGAATACGGATGACATTCGGTTTGCGCCGGCAATTGATTTGATCCGCGAATTATTGAAAGAGGGAGCGGTCGTGCGCGCATACGATCCGGAGGCGATGGAAAAAGCGCGGCCGGTGTTGCCGGAGATTCAGTATGGAAGGACGGCGTACGAGGCTGCCGAGGGCGCGGAGGCTTTACTGATCGCGACAGAGTGGGCGCAATTTCGCAAGTTGGATTGGGAGCGCGTGCGCGATTCGATGGTGCGGCCGTTGATTTTGGATGGGCGGAATTTGCTTTCGGCGAAAGAGATGAAGGGGCATGGGTTTGAGTACTATTCGATGGGAAGGCCGGATTAGTTTTTGACGCGACTGAGCTGGGCTTCCAAATGTGGCCTCCGTAATTCGGCGAGTTGTCGCGGCGCCGCCAAAGGATATGTCGCACCTACGGGGCTCCCGATTTTTCTTGCGACGATGCCCAGGCGTTCCGGCCTGGGCTAACTTCTGCCGCGCCTGCGGCGCTGGGGCTGTGTGGAATGACGGCGCATGCGGTGTATTATTTCGAGCTATGAACAAATCACTTTCAGTATCAGTTCGATTGCAGCGCGTCACGACCGAACCTGCCCACGTCTTGGTGCTGCTCAGGCCTGGACTTATGCGGGCGATTCCAAATGAGCCGGGGAGTGAAGGGATCAATACTGAGAGACTGATGCAAGCTGCGATTGATCAGGGGCACCTGCCCTCAACTGCTTGGAAGTTGGATGGAGAGGCGGTGGTGACGCTGCATCCGGTGCAAACGCCGCCTGATTCGTCGGCGTGACCTAGAATCTGCCACATCCCGGCAAGTTGTCCCT
>Ga0187887_10000918_pt1 | contig 27091 bp, 21 predicted proteins | sample June2016WEW_7_10_FD_132977 | JGI IMG/M metagenome (GOLD analysis project Ga0187887, IMG submission 132977) | Peatland microbial communities from SPRUCE experiment site at the Marcell Experimental Forest, Minnesota, USA - June2016WEW_7_10 | ecosystem: Environmental > Terrestrial > Soil >... | reverse complement strand
CGTTTGGAGCGCCTTGTTTATTGTTACTGGGGCCGTGCTGCGCCGTTCGTGCAGCTTTTCAGGATGAGTCCGCAGATTTCATCCGCGAAGTCTTCGCGAAGTTCGGTGTGGCGAATGAGAAAGCGCATATAGATCGGGCCGTAGAGCGAGTCGAGAATCAGGTCAAGGTCGCTGTCGCGAGGAAGTTCGCCACGGTCGATGCCGCGCTGCAGAGTTTTGTAGGCTCGCCTGCGCCGCGGCCACAAGAATCGTTCACGGAAGGCCTCCATCAACTCCGCATCCGACTGCCCGCCCGCAAGCAGAGCGGCGACGACCTTGCCGCGTGGAGAGCGGAATATATGAATCAGGCGGCGCATCTGGAGGCGAATGTCGTTGTGCAGGGACCCGGTGTCAGGGAACCGAAGTTCCTGGTCGGCGCTTTCGGAGAAGGCGTCGACGACGAGCGCGGCCTTGGTGGGCCACCAGCGATAAACCGTGGCTTTACTGACATTGGCATCGGCCGCGACCGCTTCAATACTGAGTTCGGCGAATCCGCCGATTTGCCGGAGGAGTTTCAGGGTACTGCGCAAAATGGCTTGCCGCGATTGCTCACTGCGGGGGCGTCCCGGCGGCCGTTTCCCATTGCTACCGTTGTGTACTGCCGTTGCCGGAGTATGGTTTTGCGCCATAAAGAAAGTCTATTATAATTTAAATCCGAAACGTACTGTTTTGAATCTATTTTAAGAAGTTTCCTGCGGACCGTGGGACCGCGCAACAATAACGATTCTCGTTTCTGCAAGATGGTTTTCGCGTACAAGTCGCAAGTCTTATGTGGATAGTCGCATTAGCGCTCCGCCGTCCTTATACGTTCGTAGTGATGGCTTTGCTCATCATTATTCTGACCCCCATCACCATCCTGCGCACCCCGGTCGACATTTTCCCCGACATTAATATTCCGGTCATCAGTGTGGTGTGGAGCTATGACGGGATGTCGCCAAGTGAGATGGCGGATCGGATCGTTAGCAATTCCGAACGCGGATTTACGGTGACCGTCAACGACATCGAGCATCAGGAATCGGTTGCGGTGCCGGGAAAAGCCGTGACTAAGATCTTTTTCCGGCCGGGTGTCAATCTATCGATGGCCATGACGCAAGTGACCGCGATGTGTCAGACGGTATTGCGCGGGCTGCCTCCGGGTACGACTCCGCCATTGGTCATTACTTATACGGCATCGACAACGCCGATTGTGCAGCTGGGTCTTAGCAGCAAGACGCTCCCTGAACAGCAGTTATTTGACCTGGGCAATAATTTTCTGCGTACGCAATTGGTCACAGTGCAGGGAGTTGGGACGCCTTATCCGTATGGGGGCAAGCCGCGGCAAGTCCAAGTCGACCTCGATCCCGTGAAACTCCAGACCTATGGATTGTCTCCGGCGGACATCGTCAACGCGGTGGCAGCACAGAACCTGATTCTGCCCGCAGGCACGACCAAAATCGGGTCAACCGAGTACAACGTGGAGATGAACGGCAGCCCGCAGACCGTCGCGGAATTGAACAATCTGCCAGTGAAAACGACGAATTCGTCCACGCTTTATCTGCGCGACGTGGCCCATGTGCGAGACGGGTTTGCCGTGCAAACGAACATCGTGCGCCAGGACGGGGTACGCGGCGTGCTCATGTCGATGTACAAACTAGGGGGGGCATCGACCCTCACCGTGGTCGATGCGATCAAAGCGATGGTGCCGAAAGCGGCGCAATCGCTGCCGCCCGAACTTACGATCAAGGCTCTGTTCGATCAATCGCTGTTCGTGCGCGCCTCGATACAGGGGGTCATCCGCGAAGGCCTGATAGCCGCTTGTCTGACGGCGGCGATGATTCTGCTTTTCCTGGGTGATTGGCGGCCGACGGTCATTATCGCGGTCTCGATTCCGCTTTCGATTTTTGTCTCGGTGATTCTGCTGAGCGCGCTGGGCGAGACGATCAACATCATGACGCTCGGAGGGTTGGCGCTTGCCGTCGGCATATTGGTGGACGATGCGACGGTAGAAATCGAGAACATCGAGCGCAACCTTGCCATGGGCAAGGAGATGAAGCAGGCGATTCTCGACGGCGCATCGCAAATTGCCGTTCCTGCGTTTGTTTCGACGCTCTGCATTTGCATTGTTTTTGTGCCGATGTTTTTCCTGACTGGCGTCGCGCGATTTCTATTTGTTCCGATGGCGGAGGCGGTGTCCTTTGCCATGCTGGCGTCGTACCTCCTGTCGCGAACGCTGATTCCGACGATGGTCATGTACATCATGCGCGGCCATGAACATCGCGCAGCCGAACCGAAAAGTTATCTGGGCAAATTTCAACGCAGGTTCGAACGCGGCTTTGAAAAGTTTCGCGCCGGATACCAGCAACTGCTCGAAACAACGCTCGAAAATCGCCGTTTGTTCTCGATCTGCTTTGTGATTTTCTGCGTGTTATCGATGGGGCTGGTATTTTTCCTCGGGCAAGACTTTTTCCCGCAGGTGGATGCGGGCCTGATTCGGCTGCATTTTCGCGCCCGGCCTGGTCTGCGCGTGGAAGAAACGGCGAAGCTGTGCGATGAAGTGGAGCGGACGCTACGCAGCGAGATTCCGAAGGAAGAGCTGCAGACCGTGCTCGACAATATCGGTCTGCCGTATTCGAGTATCAACCTTTCCTATAGCAGTTCGGGCGTGATTGGCACGAGCGATGCGGAAGTTCTGATCGCTCTGAACCCGGAACATCATCATCCCACGGCGCAGTATATTCGACGGCTGCGGCGAGTGCTTCCAGCGCAGTTTCCGGGGGTTGAGTTCTTCTTTCAGCCTGCCGACATCGTTTCGCAGATTTTGAACTTTGGTTTGCCGGCTCCGATCGACATCCAGATCGTCGGCGCCGACATCCGCACCAATTACGACATCGGGCAGAAGATTGCAAACCGGCTGCGTCTGATTCCGGGCACGGCGGATGTCCATGTGCAACAAATGATGAGCCTGCCTACGCTTTTTGTGGACATGGACCGCACGCGCGTGAACCAGGTCGGATTGACGGCGCAGAATGTGGCACAAAGCGTCCTGATCAGTTTGAGCGGAAGCTTTCAGACGGCGCCAAATTTCTGGCTGAATCCGAAAAACGGCGTGACATATCCGATCGCCGTGCAATCGCCGCAATATCGAATGACCTCGCTGCAGGATTTAATGAACACGCCGGTGACAAACGGAAATCCCCAAGGCGCACAAGTACTGAGCAATCTGGCACTTGTGAAGCCGACAACGCGTCCGGCGGTGGTGAACCACTATAGCGTTCAACCAGTAATCGACGTATACGCCAGTACACAAGGGCGCGATTTGGGTGGCGTTGCGTCGGACATTATGAAGACGCTCAAGCCGTTTCAGGATCATCTACCTCGCGGTACGCAACTGATCGTTCGAGGTCAAGTACAGACGATGAGGTCTTCATTTCTCGGCCTGGGATTCGGCTTACTTGGAGCCATCATGCTCGTCTATCTTCTTATTGTGGTGAATTTTCAGTCATGGCTGGATCCGTTCATCATCATTACGGCCCTGCCGGGAGCCTTAGCCGGGATTTGCTGGATCTTGCTGGTGACTCGTACGACGCTGAGCGTGCCGTCGCTGACGGGAGCCGTGATGTGCATGGGGGTCGCGACCGCGAACTCGATTCTGATGGTTTCATTTGCCCGCGATCGTATGGACATGGGCGTGCCCGCCTTGCAGGCGGCCATTGAGGCGGGCTACACCCGCATGCGACCTGTGATCATGACGGCGTTGGCAATGATCATTGGCATGGTGCCGATGGCGCTGGGCTTCGGCGAAGGCGGCGAACAGAACGCGCCTCTGGGCCGCGCAGTGATCGGCGGGTTACTGTTCGCAACGGTCGCGACCTTGTTTTTTGTGCCCAGTGTATTCGCGATTATTCATGGGCGCCGCCAGGCACGTTTACAGTCGCAAGAGAAATAGAGATTGCTTGGGAGAGTCATTATGTCCGTAAAACAACCGACGTATACGACGGAGCAAGGTGAGACGCATCATCCCGTGCACGCGCAGATTGAGCGCCCGCCGGACCTCCCGCCTGCGCCGACGGGACGTGTCAAGATTTTGGTGGGTGCCATCCTACTTATCCTGCTGACGGCGGGAGCGGTCACTTTCCTGACGAGGAAAGGTGAAACGGATGCGCTCGCAAAGGAGACGGACGCTGCGGCAATTCCGACGGTTGCTGTCGTGCAGCCGACCACGGAGCCCGGGAACGATGAACTGGTTCTGCCGGCAAATTTGCAGGCATTTGAAGAGTCGCCAATTTTCGCGCGCACCAACGGCTATCTCTTGCGCTGGTACAAAGACATTGGAAGCAAGGTAGAAAAAGGTGAGCTGCTGGCCTCAATCGATGCGCCGGAAGTGGATCAGGAGCTATCGCAGGCGCGGGCCAGCCGTGAGCAGATCAAGGCGGCACTGGGAATGGCGAAGATTTCGGCCGATCGGTGGGCGAATCTCCGCAAGACCGATTCGGTTTCACAACAGGAAGCCGACCAGCAAGCAAGCAGCTATACGCAGGCGCAGGCGAACCTGGAAGCCGCGGATGCGAATGTACGCCGGTTGGAACAACTGGAGTCGTTCAAGAATGTGTACGCTCCATTTTCTGGGGTACTAACCAGGCGAACCGTCGACCCGGGAGCGTTGATCAACTCGGGCGCGCAGGCGGCCGGAAAAGAGCTATTCGATATTGCCCGAGTCGATCCTCTTCGTGTTTACGTGAGTGTTCCGCAGGCATATGCACCGTCCATGAAGGTTGGAGTGAAGGCGGCCGTCACGCTGCAGGAGTTTCCGGGACAGAAATTCACGGGGACGGTTGTGCGAACCGCCGATGCCATCGATATGGCGACGCGCACGCTGAATACGGAAGTGGATGTGCCGAACAAAGACGGCAGACTTTTGCCGGGTTCGTTCGGGCAGGTGCATTTTGCGGTCGGGAATTCGGTGCCAAGAATCACGATTCCGACGAATGCCATGTTGTTTCGCGCCGAGGGAGCTCAGGCCGCAGTGGTTGGAAACGACGACAAAGTGCAACTGCGTTCGATTGTCATCGGGCGGGATTTCGGCAACACCATCGAAATTCTCGGGGGCGTCGACGCGAGCGATTGGATCATTATTAATCCGTCCGATTCGCTCGAGGCTGGGCAGCAGGTTCGCGTTGCCCATCCGAGCCAATCTCCGCAGAATCAGGCTCCACCAAGTCAGGGGGGCAGTCATTCGTGAGGCTGCGCGTCATTGATCGGCTGGCTGTCGCCGGGGTCTTGCTTGCCGCTGCGTTCTTGAGCGGTTGTGCCGTTGGCCCGAACTATAAGCGTCCCGCCGCGGCGGTCCCTGACACTTGGAAGGGCGTGGGTCCGTGGCAGGCGGCCGCGCCAAAGGATGCACTTCCAAAGGGTGAGTGGTGGCAGCTTTATCATGACGTGGAACTCGACCGTTTGGAGCAGGAGTTGGTGCGAGCCAACCAGTCGCTGGCGGCGGCTCAGGATCGGCTTGCGCAAGCGCGGTCGTCAGCGCGGATCGCGTCCGCGGCGTATTTCCCTAATCTGAGCGCGGATCCCAATGGACAGCGGCAAAGGCTCGCCGGCAACCGCCCGCTTTCCGGTTCGACAGTCCCGCTTACGCCCGTGAGCCAGAATGTTTTTACCGTTCCGTTTTCTATCAGCTACGAGGCCGATTTGTTCGGCAGCGTGCGCCGCGGTCTTGAGGCGGCCAATGCTTCGCTGCAGGGGAGCGCTGCCGATCTCGCGAACGTGCGGCTCGTGCTGACCGCAGAGCTCGCGGCCGACTACTTCAACTTGCGCGAACTGGATCGCGAAGCGGGAGTGGTTCGGCAATCGGTGGAGATCCAGCAGAAGGGTTTGGATCTGGTCAACCACCGCCATGAAGGCGGTGTGGCGAACGGGCTGGAAGTGGCTCAGCAGGAGGCCTTGCTCGATTCGACCGCAACGCAGCTCCAACTTGTTCTACAGCAGCGCGCACAATATGAGCACGCGATCGCCGTGCTGACCGGGAACCCGGCGTCCACTTTCAGTATTGCCGAGGCCCAGTTTAATATCACTCCTCCGCCTGTCCCGACGGGGATTCCATCGGAGATTCTGGAGCGCCGGCCTGATGTAGCCACCAGCGAACGCCGGATGGCTTACCAGAATGCACAAGTCGGGATCGCAAAGGCTGCCTTTTACCCGCATATTACGTTGAGTGGGAGCGGCGGCTGGCAGAGCCGCGACATGGCAACCCTGACGAATGCTCCGAGTCTGTTCTGGGCGCTCGGTGGCGATCTGCTGCAACCGATCTTCAATGGCGGCCAGAATCGCGCCAATCTGGCGGTTAAGCGGTCGGCCTATGACGAATCAGTGGCCAACTACCGGGAATCGGTATTGGAGGCGTTTCAGCAGGTAGAGGACGGTCTTTCAGGCTTGGAGTTCCTTGACCAAGCGGCGAAGACTCAGCAGACGGCAGTCGAGGCGTCGCGTCGTGCTCTGGATCTTGCCAATAATCGCTATGTCGGCGGAGTCACAACGTATCTGGATGTCATCACCGCGCAATCCACCCTTTTGAGCAACGAACGGCTGGCGACCCAACTGTTGGGTCAGCAGATGGTTACTTCCGTTTATCTGGTGAAGGCCCTGGGCGGCGGATGGGATGCCTCGCAGATCCAAAACGAGCAGGTCCGGCCCGAACTCAAACAGGTTATCCAGCAGTAATTTGCGATCACTCGCACATCCCCATTCTCCTTGGTAAACACAGTCTGAGAGGGCGGCAATGCGAACAATCCCGAGTCTCTTGGCCGCCGTTTCGCGCCCCCAGTCACAGTTTCCCGCTCGGCACAGTTTTTGTTAGAAAGCTACGCTCTCATGTGATCTAGCTCACCGAGCTCTTGGTTGCGACACACGCTGAACCGTGATTTCTCTCATATTGCGGGGAGGCTGATGTAGCCGATGATGCCATCGCGCTGCTCGAAGCTCTCTTCGGTGGCGTAATGAGCTGAATCTAGGCCGCGCGCCCGTCTCAGCCCAACCCAATTTAACTAGGAGTCCGCGATGGCGAGCTCTGTCGAACCAGAGAACACGATTCAATCCCACCTGGAAGCAGCAGGTGTATCGCGCCGCGATTTTTTGCGTCTGTGCTCAGTCATCATCGCCGCCGCTCCCGCGGGAATGGCGCTCACCAAGGCTGGTTCCGTAGCTGAGGTCGCCGCGAAGATCGGGAAGGCGCGCCGGCCGTCGGTGATATGGCTGCACTTCCAAGACTGCACGGGGTGCACCGAGACGCTGCTCCGTACGTCGGCCCCCGACGCCGCGAGCCTGATTCTCGACATTATTTCTCTCGATTATCACGAGACCTTGATGGCCGCATCGGGCGCGCAGGCCGAAGCCGCGCTGCAGCAGGCGATCAAAGACAACGCAGGCAAATACGTGCTGGTGGTCGAGGGTTCGATCCCGACTCGCGATGACGGCGTTTATATGCAGCTGGGCGGACTCCCGGCCGTGCAGGTCGTGAAAGAAGCGGCGTCGAGAGCAGCGGCTGTCATCGCCATCGGCTCCTGCGCATCGTGGGGAGGTGTCGGATCAGCCGATCCCAATCCCACGGGCGCGATGGGCGTGGACTCGGTGATCTCCGGTAAACCGATCGTGAATTTGCCCGGCTGCCCGCCGAATCCATACACGCTGATCGCCACCGTGCTGGAGTATGTGACCATGAACCGGCTGCCGGAACTGGATGACTTGCACCGCCCGATATTTGCCTACGAGCGGGTCATTCATGAGAACTGCCCGCGGCGGGCACATTTCGACGCCGGGCGCTATGCACGCGCCTATGGGGACGAGGGCCACCGCCAAGGCTGGTGCCTCTACAAGTTGGGCTGCAAGGGTCCGGTTACGCACGCGTCATGCTCGACGCGTCATTTCAATGAAACGCCGGGCGTGTGGCCGATCGGAATTGGTGCACCGTGTCTGGGATGCACGGAAAAGAACGTGGTCTGGAAGATCCCGACCGTCGAGACAGTGCCCATTCATCTGGCCACGCCGCCGGATACGTATCCGCCAATTTATAGCGGTGCGGGCAAGATCAAAACGGGCGCGGCCGTGCTGGTAGGCGCGATTGCAGGTGGGATTGGAAGCGCAGCATGGGTCACGTCGCAACGTTTCCGGAGCAGTGAAGAGGCAGGAATTGAGCGCATCACCATTGATCGCGCGCACGCTGCCAAAGAAGCGGCGGATCAGAAGAAAGAGGAATAACGTGGCCATCACTCGGCGAGACCTGATTTCAACGATCGCCAAGACGGGCGTGCCTGCCGCCATGGTTGTCTCAATGGGCGCAATGCCGCTCCACGCGGAGACCGAGAGCAAGCCGGTTCCGAGCACGGCGGTCGGCCTGCTCTACGATGCGACGATCTGCATCGGCTGCAAGGCATGCGTGTCCGCGTGCGCGGAAGCGAACGACACTCCGCCAGACACGCGGGGCGACGGCTTGCATCAGTCCCCCACCGATCTGAACGATCAGACGCGCAACATCATCAAGTTGTATAAGCCAACGGATGGCACGGCACCTTCATTTGTAAAGCGGCAATGCATGCATTGTCTGGACCCAGCGTGCGCCGCGGGATGCCCGTTTCAGGCACTGCATAAAGACCCAGAGAGCGGCATCGTGTTCTGGACAGCCGATAAGTGTATTGGCTGCCGTTATTGCACGATCACTTGCCCATATCACGTGCCGCGCTTCCAGTGGCAAGGCTACAACCCGGTGGTAACCAAGTGCGAACTATGCAGCACGCGCCTCGAAAAAGGACTGAAGCCCGGTTGCACCAGCGTCTGCCCGACGGGAGCCGTGATCTTTGGGGCGCGCACCGTGCTTCTGGCAGAGGGCAAGCGCCGCATCAAGGAAAATCCGGGCCGCTATTACAAGGACAAAGTGTATGGCGAAACGGATAACGGTGGCACGCAGTCGTTGTACCTGGCGCGTGTTCCGTTCGACGACCTGGGGCTGCCGGAACTAGGTGCAGAATCAGTGCCCGAAAAAACGCTTCGTTGGCAGAGGCGGTTTTATCAGTACTTCGCGCTGCCCGCCCTTCTGTATGCAGGATTGGTGCAGGTGATCCGCAAGAGCGTGAAAGGGCACGTGGCAGAAGCGCACGAACGCGAGAAAGAAACCGGTTTGAGGGCGCAGCTATGAGCGCAATAACAACGAGTCAATTAAAAACTGAAGACCGGTGGGAACGGGCAGTACCCGTATACGGATTTCCGGTCGTTACGCGGTTCTTTCTCGTCTTGATGGCACTGACTCTGGTGGCACTGGTGTTGACCGGTTACCGGGAACTGGCGGGACTGGGTCCAGTGAGCGGAATGAACGACGCGTTCGGCTGGGGAATCTGGAAGACATTCAACGTCATGGTGCTGACCGCACTGGGCTCAGGTGCGTTCGCAGTTGGCATCGCCGCTTGGGTTTTCCGGCGCAAGAAATTGCACGCGCTGATGCGCATGGCGCTCCTCACCAGTTTTCTGGCCTATGCCTGCGGACTTCTGCTGCTGGGCATCGACGCGGGGCGGCCGTGGAACTTCTACTGGATTGTGTTTCCCTGGAAGTGGAACATGCATTCGCCGCTTGCGGAAGTTGCCATCTGCATGTCGATTTACGCGATGATTCCGTTAGCGGTGGAGAACCTTCCTCCGGTGCTTGAGCGACTGTGGTACTTCGATTCGCGGCTGCGGCCCGGAGTCGAAAAAATGGAAAAGCACCTGCATTCGGTTTTTCCATACGTCATTGCTCTAGCGTACCTGTTGCCTGGAATGCACCAATCGTCGCTCGGTGCGCTCATGCTGCTGGCGGGAGAACGAGTCCACCCGCTGTGGCAGACACCTTTTATCCCTCTGCTATATGTTTGGGCGGCCTGCTTCATGTCTTTCGGGTGCGTCGCGGGATGCACCATGCTCTGTTGCCTGGTCTGGAAGCGGGCAATGGATATGGATGTGCTAGACGAAGCCGCCCGAATTACCTGCTGGCTGATCTACGGATGGTCGGCGTTGCGGCTTTTGGACATCGCATTTCGGGAACAGTTTGGCACCGCGTTCCATTTCGATCGCTTTGCCGGTGTCTTCTGGCTGGAGATGTTGTTCATCGTCGGCGGCGGCTGGTTGTTGCAAGGCTCGCTCAAGTCCCATGACAAGGGGAAGATGTTCATGGGCTATGTGCTGAGCTCGATCGGCGGAATGATCTACCGTTTCAGCCCGACGACTTTGGCGTTCCGGCCTAATCCGCAAGCCCTGTATTTCCCCGCCACGATTGAAATCCTGGTGTCGCTCGGCTTTATCGCGATGGGCGTAGCGGGGTTCCTGGTCGCGGTGAAACGATTCGCCATTCTGCCGGGGCCGCTTTACCTGTGGCATGACATGGCGAGCTATTTCCGGTTCCGGCGTCCTTACATTCGGTGGACCGGGTATTTCAAGTACGGCCATTTTGGTGAAGACGAAAAAATCGAAACTAACTCCAACTGATAGCAGGCACTATGTCGAAAAGAATTACGATTGATCCGATTACTCGCATTGAAGGCCACCTTCGCATCGATGTGGAGGTTGAAAATTACGCGGTGGGCAACGCCTGGGCGTCTTGTACCATGTGGCGCGGCATCGAAACGATCCTGCGCGGGCGCGACCCGCGCGATGCCTGGATGTTTACTCAGCGCTTCTGCGGCGTGTGCACAACCGTGCACGCGATGGCCAGCGTGCGTGCGGTCGAAGACGCACTTAAGCTCCCAGTGCCCGCCAACGCTCAGTACATCCGCAATCTGATCCTGATTGCACACGCTCTTCACGATCACATCGTGCACTTCTATCAGTTGTCGGCGCTCGACTGGGTCGACATTTTGCAAATCCCGAAGGCCGACCCGGCGGCCGCGTCGAAGCTGGCGGAGACGATTTCGCCCTGGACGCGCAATTCCCGCAACGAGTTGAAAGCGGCGCAGGACAAAGTGAAAGCGGTGGCGGCCAGCGGCCAGCTCGGCATCTTCCAGAACGGCTATTGGGGCCATCCGGCGATGCGTCTCTCGCCCGAAGTGAACCTGCTCGCCTTTACGCATTATGTGCAGGCGCTGGAGTATCAGCGCAAGGCCCTGCAGGTGGTCGGGATGTTGGGATCGAAGACGCCGCACATTCAAAACCTGCTGGTCGGCGGGGTTGCCAACGCGATTGATTTGGACAATCAAAGCGCGCTCAACATGGAAAAGCTGGAGATGATTCACACACTTCTTGACGAAGTGGTGACCTTCATCAATCAGGTCTACCTGATCGACGTGTGCGCGGTCGCAGCGATGTATCCGGAATGGTTCAAGATCGGCAGCGGCGTAACGAACTATCTCGCGGTTCCCGATCTGCCGCTCGACAGCGAAGCGCATGGGTATGATCTGCCCGGTGGCGTCATCATGCATGGCGATCTTGCGGGCGTACATGGATTTGCGACAGCGTCCGACCCGATCTTCCGGCAATCGGTCACAGAAGATGTGACCCACGCCTACTATCAGGGCGACAAGCCGCTTCATCCATGGGAGGGAGAGACCGAGCCCGACTTCACTCAGTGGGATGGAGAGAAAAAGTACTCATGGGTGAAATCGCCACGCTACAACGGTCAACCGATGCAGGTTGGGCCGCTGGCGCAGGTGCTGATTGGATACGCGCAAGGGCATGCCTTGACGAAGAAGTATGCGGACCTCGCACTCGGCCAGGTCTCGGCGATTGGCAAAATAAATGCCACGCCCGCTCTTCTGCACTCGACGCTGGGACGGCACGCCGCACGCGCCATCCGCGCCGCCATGCTCGGCGAACTGGCGCAGAAACATTGGGGGTTGCTGGTCGATAACATCGCGAAGGGCGATTTGACGGTTCACAACGAACCTGTGTTCCCGTACGGCGAAGTTGAAGGTGTGGGTACACACGAGGCTCCCCGCGGAACGTTGTCGCACTGGATCGTCATCAAAGGTGGCAAGATCAAGAACTACCAGGCCGTTGTACCTTCAACGTGGAATGCGAGCCCGCGCGACGAATCGGGCGCCCACGGACCTTACGAAGCGTCTCTTCTGCGTACCCCTCTGGCCCGGCCGGAGGAGCCGCTCGAAGTGCTCAGGACCGTGCATTCCTTTGATCCGTGCATGGCATGCGCGTGCCACACCTTCGATCCGACGGGACGTCAGATTGCCCGCGTGAAGGTGCTGTGAAGAGAAAGATCACCATCGGCGGCATTGGCAGCGTGTTACTCGGCGACGACGGCGTCGGGCCTTACGTCGCCGGCATGTTGGAAGCCGGGTATAAGTTCGACGAGAATGTAACGGTAGCGGACCTGGGTACTCCGGGTCTCGACCTGCTCGCACATCTCTCCGGAACCGATGCGTTGATTCTGATCGATTCGGTTTCCAATGGCGCGCCCCCCGGAACCGTGACGCTTTACAGGAAAGAGGATATTTTGCGGCATGGTCCCGCCCCGGTGCGCATGGATCCGCATTCGCCCGTGCTTTCCGAGTCGTTGCTGATTGCCGAGTTGGCGGGCGAAGGCCCGCAGGATATTCTGCTGATCGGCATCACGGGCGAGCAGTACGAAGTCGGAGCCGGATTGAGCGAACCTGCCAGGAAAGCGGCAGCCCAAGCCGTAGTTGAAATCCTGGCAGAACTGGATAGGCTGGATACTTCTCATTCCAAACTCAGCACACAGCCATTCTCAGCCTGGTGGAAGCCAATGGCTGAGGCGCTTCCTGTCGCAGGTCCGGCCGAAACGCTAGCTCCGGCCCTGACTGGCCGCTAAAGCGGACTGGTTCTGCCCGGCAAACCGCGTACGAACCTCACGCTCTGCAATGAGCCAATCCTGTGCCTGATCGCCCGAGGCGCCTTTGCGTTCCAAATACAATTCATAAGCGCGACGACGGATTTCTTCATTGATGTCAACGCCTGCGGGCTTCTTGGCGGCGACCACCGCATTGATGGGCGTGACATTCGTGCGAACTTCAGGTGCGGCCTGGACCGGCGTAGCCTGTGCCGGGGTTTCTTCGGAAGCCTTAATCGTTTTCTTACTTCGGGGAGTCGTACCAGTTGTCTTACGAGCCATGTTGTTCTCCTTACAGATGCCTAATTCCAGTAATGGTCTCACGTGATGAATCAGAGACATAAGGGTTACTCGTGAGAAGCAGTCTCAGTTTTGGTAACGAACAATACATCTACTATAGCGCGTGCGCCTGTGGAATTGTTTCGAATCGTCATCGAAAAAAGTTCTGCATGCGATGAGATTTATCGTTCACTTTGAAGTATGACACTGAATCTCTTCGCAGGATCGCCGCATCGCCTACAGAAAGTACTGTAGTAACTTGCTGATTATTCTCAAGTGCTTGCATGATAATTAAGGAAAGGTCTAACGCAATACTTATGTCATCCAATGGCAGTCAAGGAGCGGCAGCAAAGGCCGCGAAGGCGAAAATCGCCGATTTGGAAAGCATGCTTTCCGAATCTCCGTGTTCAGAGCAGGTTTGTTTCAAGCTTTCTTGCGTTCTGGATGTGCGTCGCAGTGAAATCGCATTGCTGAGACTGGAAAAAGGCAGCCTGCGGTTTATCTTTCCGGTCGAACTGCGCTCGGCGGGCGTTTTGCCACTGACCGGAGCCGCAGTAGCCGCGCGAACGGCAGCGACGCGAACTCCGCTCTTGTCGAATTCTTTCATGCGAGTGAAACATGTCAGCCTGTTTGAGGCGGTACGTCTTTCAACCGGTGAAGAAGACAAGAGTCTGGACCAGGTGCCGATTCAGAAAATCATGTCTGTACCCGTCGCTTCTGCTGACGGCAAGGTGATGGGCGTGGTGCAGGTATCACGCAAGGGCTTGGACGTAAAGCTAGCGGGCGCGGACTTCACGGGCGAAGATCTGAAGAAACTCGAGCATGCGGCCGAGATTATCGCGCGTATGCCCTTCATGCAGGCAGGCGCCGAGTTGTAAGGGGTTGCCGGGCATCTCAGTCACGGCGAAAGTTGTCAGATGGACTGGCCCGCACAAAAGCCGGATGCCCAGGCCCACTGAAGATTGAAGCCGCCGAGTTGTCCGGTCACATCCACGACCTCTCCAACAAAAAAGAGGCCGGGCACTTTCCGTGATTCCATTGTGCGAGCCGACAGTTCATCCGTGTCCACGCCGCCGGCAGTCACTTCCGCCTTGTCGTAACCCTCAGTTCCTTCCGGTCGTACCTCCCAGGCGTGCAGCCGATGTTCGGCATCCTTCAATGCCCGGTCCGAGAATCCGCTGGGCGGATATTCTTGCAGCCAGCGATCAGCCAGGCGGCGGGGGAGGATTTCTCTCAGCAGAGTTCTCCATCTCGACGCGTCGCGATGCCCCCGAGCTCGCAAAAGCGCATTCAAGTCGAGATCGGGAGCGAGATCGAGAGAAACCGGCTCCTGCTTGTTCCAATACGACGAGATCTGCAGGATCGCGGGCCCACTGAGGCCGCGATGCGTGAAGAGCATTTTCTCGCGGAAGCTCTGGCTTCGGTTGCGCGTTGAGGCAATGACCTCGATCGAAACTCCGGCCAGATCGCACCATCGCCTGCGATCGGATGGGCTGAAAACAAAAGGAACCAGCGCCGCGCGTGTAGGCTGAATGGTCAGGCCGAATTGCCGCGCCAGGTCATAGCCAAACGACGTCGCGCCCATTTTTGCGATCGACAGACCGCCAGTGGCGACCACCAGTCGAGGTGCGGTGAATGCTGCGTCCTGGGTCTGTGCGTCCTGGGTCTGCACTATGAAATGTCCCATTTTACACACCTCTCGAATTGAAGTGTTGATCCGAATCTCAACTCGATTTGCGCGGCATTCTTCCTCAAGCATGGCCACGATGTCATTCGCAGAGCGGTCGCAGAATAGCTGACCTAATTTTTTCTCGTGATAAGGGATGCGATGCTTCTCGACTAGCTTCAAGAATGCTTCCGGACGATAGCGGGCCAAAGCCGATTTGGCGAAATGCGGATTTGAGGAGATGAAATTCTCCGGGCCCGTATTGACATTTGTAAAATTGCAGCGTCCGCCGCCAGAGATCAAAATCTTCTTGCCGATGCGATCCGCACGTTCGAGTACGAGGACGCGCCGTCCCCGCCTGCCGGCTTCGATAGCACACATCAGGCCGGCTGCTCCCGCACCGAGAATGATCGCGTCGTATTCTCGACTCATGATGGAAGACTTATGCTGACATCAGCTTAGCAGGGGTCGGTTGGGGACTGCCGGATTCGCTGTCTCTGTGTGATCGCCGAATGGGTCCGCAAGTTGTTCCTGAATCCGAATTGTTCAAGTATCGTTGACCTTGGCAATGGTTGCAGCAGGTGCGAATCGATGAACGCAGTTCTGATTAAAGTTCGGGGCGTGGTGCAGGGCGTGGGATTCCGTCCCTTCGTGTTCCGCATCGCCAACGAATTGCGCCTGAAAGGATGGGTGCTGAATGGAGAGGAAGGCGTCTCAATTCATCTGGAGGGAGAGGAGCCCGTCCTGCAGGGATTTGTGCGGCGATTGGAACAGGAGGCGCCCCCTGCGTCCCGCATCGTTGCCGTCGAAGTTGTGCCGGTCGCAGTCGCTGGATTTCAGGAATTTTTCATCAAAGAAAGTGAGCGACACAGCCGTCCCACGGTGCGAATCTCGCCCGATCTTCCGGTGTGCGCGGAATGCTTGCGCGAGCTCGCCGACCCGAGCGACCATCGCTTTCACTATCCCTACATTAACTGTACTAACTGCGGTCCGCGTTTCACGGTGATCCTTGCCCTGCCTTACGACCGTCCCAACACAACCATGAAGGACTGGCCGTTTGACGAGTATTGCGACCGGGAGTATCACGATCCGGCGAACCGGCGATTTCACGCGCAGCCGGTTGCCTGTCCGGAATGTGGGCCACACTACTATCTGCGAGTTGGAACCGAAACACTGCGGGGCGATCACCTTGTCATCGGCCTTACCGTCGACCTCCTTAAGGCGGGAAAGATTGTCGCGGTGAAGGGGTTGGGCGGCTATCATCTCGCCTGCGACGCGAGAAATGCTGAAGCAGTTGCCGCCATGCGAGCCCGCAAATTTCGCAAGGAAAAACCCTTTGCGGTCATGGTAGAGAACGTTGCCGATGCGCAGACGTTGGTAAAACTTCCTCCCGACGCGACGACGCTGCTTACGTCGATAGCACGCCCCATTGTGCTTGCGCCAGCCATCACGGAACTTGCAGGGGTTGCTCCCGACAATCGCGAACTCGGGATCATGCTGCCTTATACGCCTGTGCAGCATTTGCTTTTCGCGGCCGGCGCACCGCGCGCTCTGGTGATGACGAGCGCAAACCGTTCGAGCGAGCCGATTGCGTATGAGGATCAGGATGCGTTTGACCGGCTGTCGGGCATTGCGGATGCTTTTCTGGCCGGAGAACGCCCGATTGCCCGCCGCGTTGACGACTCTGTAGCTCGTATTGGTGCGCTGGGTCCGACGATTCTCCGGCGGTCGCGCGGATATGCTCCCGGAGCCGTTGTGAGCTTTCCGATGCAAGCGCCGGCTCAACTTGGAAAACAGAGGCCCATCCTTGCGCTTGGAGCCGATCTGAAAAACTCGATAACACTGGTCGTTGAGGGGCAGGCTTTCGTCAGCCAATACATCGGCGATCTCGATCACTACGAGGCCTTCCGCGCATTTGAAGAGACCATTCGCGATTTCATGACGATGTATGAGATCCGATGGAAAGATGTACTACTCGTTCATGATGCGCACCCCGAATATCGATCGACGGCGCATGCTCTGCGTCTGCCAGCTTTGGAAAAACGCGCGGTCCAGCATCATCGCGCGCACGTGGCATCGGTACTGGCGGAGCGCGGCGAATGGGAAAAGCGCGTTCTTGGAGTCAGTTTTGATGGGACTGGCTATGGCGATGACGGCAGCATCTGGGGCGGCGAAATGTTTGCTGGAAGCCTTTTGACCGGGTTTGAACGAGTGGCACACCTCAGACCGGCGGTGCTCCCGGGAGGCGACGCGGCCGCACAATATCCGGTACAAGCAGCTGCGGGGTTTCTCGCTCAAGTGGAAGGCTCGGCTGCCTTGCACGATCAGCCCTTTTCGTTTCCGCATCGCTACGACGTCGCCTTGCAGTTGGTTCACAAGAATGTCCGGACGTTTTCTACGACCTCAGTTGGACGCCTGTTCGATACGGCCGCGGCTCTGCTCGGTTTCACGCGCGAGATTACCTTTGAGGGGCAGGCCGCGATGTGGGTGGAGCATCTCGCGCGGTCTGCCGGTGAGACGGACTGTTACCCGTTCCCGTTTCTAGACGGCGAATTGGATTTTCGCCCTTTACTGCTGGCGGTTGTTCACGACCGAATCAAAGGCCGCAATCCGGAAGTGATCGCACGTTCCTTCCAGCGAGCAATCGCGCATGGTACCGCAGATGCGATCCGACACCTGGCACGCGCTCAAAACACAAACACTATCGTTTTCTCGGGGGGCGTCTTTCAGAATGACTTGCTGCTGGAGGATCTGAAGCAGGAGCTAGGCAGCTCTTTGCAACTCTGGACCAACCAGACCGTTCCCGCCAATGATGGCGGCATCAGCCTGGGCCAGGCCGCCATGGCCGCCTTTTCCAAGGCTTAAACGCGCGAAATAAGCTAAAAGACAAACTTCACGGCGGCCTGCATCAATCGAGGCGGCATGGCGTTCACCACGTGACCAAAGCAAGATGCTTCCGCGGTAATGGAGGCACCGGCCGAAAGGGAACAGACGCTGCTGATGTTGCCATTCACGACGCTGGGGCCATAAAACTGGGTGTGATTGAAAATGTCGAATGCGTCCATGCGAACGACCAGCGACTTCGATTCCGTAATTCGCGTTTCCTTCATCAATGTCATGTCATAGTTATTGAGGCCGGGCCCATCGAAGAAACGGCGCTTCGCATTTCCCGGAGTCCCAAGAGGCTGCAAGCTGAAAAGCGAAGTATTGAAATAAGCAGCTCCATTGCGCGGGTTGTGATTCAAATCGAGCGGACCGGGCGTGTATTGTGGTTCGTCCACTCCGTAGTTGTTGATGCCGTTCGGCTCGGCCCCCAACAATGAATTATCGCTGTAGTTATAGAGGGTTACCGGGAAGCCACTACTGAAACGTGTTACTCCGGAGATGGTCCAACCCTGCGTCCAGCGATTCGAGCCGTGGAACAGGGTCACAAGCGGAATCCGATAGTCGTAGCTGACGACGAAGTTATGCTCGATATTGAAGGAAGACAAGGCGTAGCTGAGTTCGGGATTGATCGGATTGACCTGCTCCCCCAAATTTGAGGAATTGTCCATTGACTTGCTATAGGTGTATCCGGCGGAGAATTGCAACGGCCCGCTCGCATGGCGCAGGCTGAGTTGCAGGGCGTTGTAATTGGATTTGCCGATTGTCGCCTGGGAGGTGTCGCTGCCGAAATTGGAACCCAACGGCCCACGAGTTCCGTAGACCTTCTGGCGCGAGGCCGTCGTGAACAGATTGCTCTCCCCGAACGGTCCGCAGGTGGGGGAACCCGGTGCGACTTCACTTGGCTGACTCAAGCTCAGACAAAGTGCAGGGGCGCCGGGATTGGCTTCCAACATCGCAAGAGACCGATGTCCCTGGGTGCCAACGTAGCTTGCGCTCAACACCGTATTCGAACCGAGTTGCCGCTGAATCGACAGCATATATTCCTCCACGTAAGGGACGCGGTTAGTCGCAGCGTATCCGGGGATCCCACTGATTGGCTCGAATTGCGGCCAATTGATATTCGGGTTCGGATTGTTTCTGGAGGCGGGCCGAGTTGCGAGTGGCACGGGGAAGGGCTGGCCTTGATTCTGCCCACTCGATGCTGTGATGAAGGGCGTCGCAAACAGCGGCGGCGCCGGACTTGAATATGTGATTCCGAAGGGTGCATTGCCCGCCAGGATTCCGAACGTCAAGGCCTCAATCTGGGTGTAATACATTCCGAAGCCGACCCGTAGACTTGTCTTGCCGGATTCGCCCACGATCTTCCCAAGAACCGTGTCCTGCTGCACATTCGGCGAATAAGCCAAACCGATGCGCGGCGCAAAGTCGAGGTTCCCGGGCGGAGAGAGTGTACGGGGCACGCCGGGATCGCCGGGAAAGAGTATGCCAGCAGGCGCGCCGGGAAAAACCACAGAGGACTTGCCGGGCTCAAAGGTGGAGATCTCATTGTTTTTTTCATACCAGGGCTCAATTCGATCCCAGCGCAGACCGTAATTGAGCGTCAGGTTGGATCGCAACCGCCAGCTGTCTTGCCCATAGAGGCCCAGGTAGTGATTGCGTCCATAAAACGGCTGCAGCTGGCTCTGGTTGTATTGGCTGGGAATCCCGAGAAGGAAATCCGCAAAGTCGGAGCCCGTTTCGCTGCCAGTGAAAAGGAAATTGCCGTTGAATTGGGCGATCGCATTAGTGTTAATTTGGTCGTAGTGAAATTCCGCGCCGAATTTCATCGTGTGACGGCCCAGCACTCTTGAAAAGTTATCAATCCACTGAAGCGTGTTGTTCGATTGCTTCAGTTCATTGGCATTTGTCCCGATCGAAAAGTTGTTAAAGATGATGTTCTCCACGCCTTCGCTTTGCGGATCGAGAGGTACAATGCCCGCGGTGCCCGCGCCGGTGACAAAACCCTGTGAAGCGAGGCTCACGCCAAGTCCACCCACGGGTCTTCCAAGGTCGTTACGATCCCGCAGGTAGCTGAAATGAACTTCATTGACGGCGTTTGGCCCCAGGGTTTTCGTGTCACCCAAGCTGAACAACTGTGCCCGCCCGAGATACAGGGCGTTGAACCCCGGTACGCTGGCCCCGCTCTGCGCGACTGGATAAGGGTTGTTGAGAGTGTAGTCGTCCAAAAAGTAGTAGACGGACAAAAGACCCCAATTGCTATTGGAATCGAGCCGTGACGCCCCTTTATCGTCCCGCAGAGTTTCGTTGAAGGCCGAGGTCGCGAAAGTGTTAGTACCGACATTCGCCGGCGGAATATATTGCAGCAGGTTTTTCCCCGGTGCGGACCATACTGACGCAGGAATTAGTCCATTGGGAAAAACACATTGCGACGAGTTTGTGCATCCAGAGGTGTAATAAGGCTCGCCGAAAGAAACGGGATATCCGAGACCTTGCGAAAGCAGACTGGCCCAGGATGGGCCCGTGACGAAGCCCGTGAGCGAGCCAGCAAGATCGAACAGATTGCCACCGCGATCCTGAGAAGATGGAACGGTAATCTGACCCGTGTCGATTCCTTCAGTCAGTCGCGTGCCTTGATAATCGGCAAAGAAGAACACTTTAGTTTTTCGGATCGGTCCGCCAAAAGTCCCGCCGAACTGGTGTTGATCAAAAAGGCCGCGGGTGGGTGAAAAATAGTTGCGCGCATCCAGACCGGTGTTGCGTAGAAACTCGAAGGCGTCGCCATGAAAACAGTTGGTGCCGGATTTCGTGACAACATTGATTTGCCCACCGCTATGCCCTCCGGACTCTGCGTCGAAATTGTTCGTCAGGATGCGGAACTCGGCAATGGAATCGAGATTGGGAATGATCGCGGTCCCCGAGTTGACCCCTTCTTCAGTATCGCTTCCGTTGACTGAGAATGAGTTCGAGAACTCGCGCTGGCCGTTGATCGAAATCGTCCCTGGGTTCAGGTCGCCCGAAGGCGATAGAGCGCTGACGCCCACGTCTTGCTGCGTGCTCGAAGTCAGTGAACTCGCCGGAACAACACCCGGTTGCAGGGCGAGCAGATCGGTATAGCTTCGGCCATTTAGAGGCACGGCATTCATCTGTGTCGCCGTGACGACCTCGCCCATCTGAGTGTCGGAAGTCTCGACGTGAACCGCAGTCTCCTCGACGATCATCGAATCAGTTCTAGTACCGATCTCCAGCATGGCATCAATGATCAATGCGCTGCTTGGATCGACGGTGATTCCGGTGCGGCGGTAAGGCCTGAACCCCGCAATATCGATCTCGATGTTGTAGTGCCCGGGCGCAAGGACGGCAAATGTGTAGGTACCCTTGGCATCGGTTGTGACTGAATTCTTGACACCGGTGTCCGTGTCAGTCGCTGTAACAGAAGCCTTCGCGACGACCGCGCCGGTGGAGTCCTTGACCGTGCCTAGGATGCTGCCGCCAACGCCAGCCCGGGCGTAGCTGACCGCCAGCAATACCGCCATCGAGATACGAGAGAATGATTTTAGGAGGTGGATCAGGCCAGTTTTCACTAGCGAGTATTTCGCGTACCTGTTCGCGCGATTCTTCTTCAATCCCAACAATCTGCCCTCGCTCTAGTTGCAACTGTGTCGCAACAAGCATATAGTTAAGGGTAGAGTCGATCTTAGGTTTTGGTCAATACGAAGCCAGAAGATTCCGTCGCAACTTGCTTGCGATCAATCGTAATTGACCCTACGAATCATAACTATGCCACTACCGAAAACCGAGATTCCGGGTCGCTTGCAGATGCAACTGTCGGAGCGTGGAATCCGCATGACTGCCCAACGCCGCGCGATTCTTAGCGTGATTGAAACAGCCAGCAAGCATCTCGATGCCAGCCAGATTCTGCGCAAGGCGCGAGCCCTGGATCCGTTGGTCGACCGGAGCACGGTCTACCGAACCCTGGACCTTTTGAAGCGCCAGGGACTCATCGATGAGCTCGACTTGATGCACTTGAATGGCGAAGGCCATTACTATGAGCGGAAGCTTGGTCACGATCACATTCACATGGCCTGCCTGCGTTGCGGAAAAATTACCGAGTTTGTGAGTCCCACGTTCGAGGCGTTAAAAGAGCAACTGCAGCGGGATTGTCGCTTCCACATCGTCGTATCCAGACTTGAGGTCGGTGGATATTGCTCGGGATGCCGTCGCTAACACCCCTCAGGGCGGGATTCGTTGCTCCTCTCCAGCAGGTTGGCATCGGTCCCATTTCCCACGTATAGTGGGGTAACCGTGGGGTGCAGTAATGAGTACGCCATTATCTGAGTCGAACCCAGGGGACAACCCGCCTCTGCTAGCAAAAAGTGTGTCCAAAACTCTCTTATCCACTAGCTTTTTCGAGGCGGTTCCCGACGCCATGGTGGCGGTGAATCCCGAGGGCGTCATTGTTCAAGCGAATTCTCAGACGGAACTTCTCTTTGGATATAGTCAGGGCGAATTAATCGGACAGAAAGTCGAAATGCTCGTTCCGGCGGCGCACCGTGAGCATCATCACCATCACCGCGAGCGCTTCCGGCAACAACCTTCCACTCGCCGCATGGGTGCAGCACTTGATCTGCGTGGCCGCCGGAAGGATGGTTCGGAATTCCCTGTAGAAATCAGTTTGTCCCCGGTAAATACCGAGCAGGGAATGCTGGTGCTGAGTGCAATCCGTGACATCAGCGATCGCAAGCGCATTGAAGAAGAACTTCGTAGAGCTCACGAGGAACTGGCCGCGAGCAAAGACCGGCAGTTGCTGGAATACCAAAACCGGCTTGCCCTCATCGTCGATTCCTCGCAGGACGCCATCATTGGCAAAGACCTCAATGGCACGATTACACACTGGAATAAGGGCGCCGAGAATATCTACGGCTACACCGCCGAGGAGGTAGTCTCCAAATCGATCTCGATGCTCGCTCCGAAGAGCCGGTCCGATGAGATTCCGGAAATCCTTGAGAAAGTCCGGCGTGGTGAACGGGTCGAGTATTTTGAGACCGAGCGGGTACGCAAGGATGGACAACACCTGAACGTTTCGATCTCAATTTCGCCCATCCGCGACGCAAAGGGCGAAATCGTCGGGGCCTCGGCGATTGCCCGCGATGTCACATCGCAAAAGCGCTCGGAAGGCTTGCTTCGCCAAGCACAAAAAATGGAAGCTGTGGGACGGCTCGCCGGCGGTGTCGCCCATGACTTCAACAATATTCTTGGCATTATCAGTGCGTGCTGCGAACTGCTTCGCAGCCGGGTTGACCTGAACGGCGTCTCGCAGTACATCGACAACATTCAGGAAGCGTCCAGGCGTGGGGCTTCTCTGACCCGCCAATTACTTGCCTTCAGCCGCCGTCAAGTCAGTCTTCAGCCTCGCCTGATCGATGTTAACGATTCGTTCAAAGAGTTCGTAAAGCTTCTGCGTCCTCTCATGGGAGACGACGTCCAGGTGATTGTCCGTCCGGGGCCGGATTCGGCGATCGTCGAATGCGATCCCGCTCAGCTCGATCAGATCCTCTTGAACATTGCAGTGAATGCCCGGGATGCCATGCCGAAAGGTGGCAAACTGATTTTGGAAACGTCCATGCAGGACTTCGATGCCACGCTGGCCGGCCAGCACCCCCCTATGAAGGAGGGTCGATACGTTCTACTGGCCATTAGCGACACCGGCTCCGGTATGGATTCCGTGACACTCTCGCGGATCTTCGATCCGTTTTTCACGACCAAAGAAGTCGGTAAGGGAACCGGATTGGGGCTCGCGACCGTCTATGGCATTGTGAAGCAGAGCGGTGGCCATATTTGGGTCTACAGCGAGGTGGGTCGCGGCACAACCTTCAAGATCTATTTGCCGGCAGCGGATTACAAACTGGGCCTCGCCCCCAAATCCGAAGTCGAGATGTTGCCGCCGAAAGCGCATGATAAGACTGTTCTGCTGGTGGAGGACGACGCCCTGATGCGCACCCTCACCCGGCAAATGTTGCAGGACCATGGTTACAGCGTCGTGGAAGCCGAAGATGGAAATTCAGCGCTGGAGCAACTGGGCGCTCACTCTCGCCCCATCCATGCTGCCTTAACTGATGTCGTGATGCGCGGGATGAGCGGGCCGGAACTGGCGCAAAAACTCAAAAGCGCGTATCCCTCCATAAAGGTTGTCTTCATGTCGGGCTATACCGGAGAACTGATTGCGCAGGCGGGCGAATGCGACCAGGCCATCACCCTCACCCTCCTCGAAAAGCCGTTCACCCGGGCCGCTCTGTTGAAGACCCTTCACGCGGCGTGCCGGTAAATTGGGCTTCCGCCTCCGTCACCATGCGTTGGGCTGTTTCAGGCTCAAGGAAGGGCAATAAACGGTGTTTAGAGATGTTTCGAGAGGCCAAATAGGCTAAACTTGTAGGTGCAATCTGTTAGGGGGTGATGAGTTTGGCAGAAATTCGACTGCAAGAGGGCGAGTCCTTGGAGAATGCCCTGCGCCGTTTCAAGCGCAAGGTTCAGACGGAAGACATTATTAAAGAGGTCAAGCGTCACTCCTATTACCTCAAGCCGGGCGAAAGGCGCCGCGTGAAGCAAGCCTTGGCGCAAAAACGTGCCCGCAAGAAGATTCGCAAAGAACACGACTAGTTTTTCCGCAGAACCGGCCGCTGCTGTCAGGCAGCGGCCTTGTTTTTTGGCCCCCAGCATCAGGGTGCTGTACCCGCCACTTCTATTCACGTCCCCGGGGTTGCACTAAAAACTAGGAAATCACAGCGATCCACAGTTCCCATGATCGTTTTCTGGGCTTATACTTCGGCACGCACAGAAATGTGCGCGCAGGAGACTCCCCCAAATGAAAAAGACTCTGGAAGTTCTGCTCACCATTCTTGTATTAGCCGGGCTGTACAGCGCAATTCCAAACCAAGCCTCGCTGCCTGACAGTTCTGGTCTGCAAGCGAAGCAGGCTGTGCTACTTGCCGATGGCAGCGATCCGATGCCTTTGTGCCGCGGCAAACAGTGCACCGGCCTTGAGTAGGTAGCGTCATATCTGAATTAATAGTCCCAGCTGCCCAAAATAGACGTTGCAGGGCGGTCGCGGGACGGGTATGCTTTCGAACATTGCATCCCTGACGCGATGAACTGGTTAATGTATGTAAGCTGGGTCGTGGGTCCGCTGTTGCAGATCACCCTGCTGATCTTCATGGCGCACCGCCAATTACAGCGGGTATTCCCTCGCTTCTTTTCCTACATTCTGTTTCAAACCATCAAGTCCGCTTGTTTGTTTATTGCGTATCGCTACTTCCATGAAAACTACTTCGACGCATATTGGACCGGAAACGCCCTGAGCGTGATCTTTACCGTCCTCGTGATGGACGAGATATTGCGCAGCCTCTTTAAACACTTCGGAGGCATTCAGTTTCTGGGAATGACCATATTCCGTTGGTCGTGCGGCCTGCTCTTGCTGATCGCAATCCTGGGCGCGGCGTCCGGTGGGGACCGGATCGTGGCCGCAGTGTTTGCCTTTGATCGCAGCGTCCGCCTGATGCAAATTGGGCTTTTTCTCCTCCTGATGCTTCTTTGCCGCGTGCTGAAGAATTGTTGGCGGCAACAGGTGTTCGGCATCGCGCTCGGATTCGGAGTCTTTGCCAGCGTCGAACTTATCCTGGTCAGTATCGTGATGGTGTATGGCAACAGCCATGCCGCGACCATCAGTCTTCTGAAAAGCGCCGCGTATAACGCCGTCACCCTCGTCTGGATCGGCTATCTCAGACAACAACCGGAGCGGGTCCCTGGAATTGAAGCCGCTTTGCCCAACGGCAGTCTGGGCATGGTATTGGCTACGTCTCCGGCCATGACCGATCCAGATGAAGGGTTTATGTTGAGGGTGGAGCAAGCCGTGGACCGGGTCCTGTCTCGCAGCGATTGGCCTAGGCCGGCAACAGAAGGTTCCCGCCTTGTCGGTCGCAAGCCGAACCCCGAAGAAGGCAACTAGATCCGATCCTCAGTGGGTGTTTCTTGACGATGAAGTCCGCGGCCAAACAACTCCATCGCGATGTCAGCTGGCCTCCCGAGGCTGGTCAGGCGGTTTCGTTCAAATCTTCTGTTGGATTTGAGACGGCAATTCTCAAGGAAGTGCGCTGGGGTTTGGTGTGGAGGGATTTTGTTCTCAACGATGGGCGGGTGATCCCCGAGCACAGAATCTCAGATCATCCCAAGTCGCACGTTTGGCGCGACGTGGGCGAGATTACGGAGGCGGAGCGAGAAGAATGTGAGGAACGGCTCCTGTCCATGGCTGAGGCCGGTATGGATCCGCGCAAACGGGACGAGCCTTTCTGGGCCGAACTCAACCAATATCTGGCGTATACCTATCTCCGTTTCAAACAGCCCTGAGAATACGTAAGGCGAACGAGCAAGCTAACGGGTAAGTAATAGCTGTGTATCTGCGAGTCGCGAGGTAAAAGCTGTGACCCGATCCGACGATCAAACTGATGCCCCCCAAGCTTGGAGAGACCTCTCCGACGCGGGCCTTGTGGAGATACGGCTCGAAGAGTTTGCCGAGAGGATCAAGGATGTAAAGCGGGTCGTAGTCGTTCGGCTGCGTGAATTGCTGGATCTGAACGGTGTCACAAAAGAGCGCGAATCTGCTGCACACTCTCTCGGTACCCTGAAGCGGTTGGAGTTAAAACTTCTGGCAAGTACCCCAAATCCGGCTGATTCTGTTAAAGACGAGTCCGGCGCGAGTTCATGAAAAGAAGGCAATTCCGGGACTTAATTTAGCCAGCGGCTCGATCAAGTGGCGCTATTCTGGGTGAAATCTCATCTCGATAAGCTCTTTCGATTCCTGTTTTGCTGGAATCCATCGAAACTTGTAAACAGAATCTTCCGCAGCTTTCACCAACACCGGGCTGCCACCGACAGCCTGCACGGATTTCACGGTGCCGTTGGGCGCGACCGTGACCTGCAGCTTGACGGTGCCTTCCAATGCCATTTTCCTTGCCAGTTCTGGATAGACGGGCATTGCTCGGTTAACAATTTTTCTGGGACTATCTGCCTGCGTTTCCTGGGCAAGGGTTGTCAGACATTGGGCTGCTACGAAAATTAGAAGGCTCGCGGAAACTACAATAACGCGCCGCATGATTCAGGTTCCCATTCTGAGAATACTGAACCAATCGTGAATGCTAAAGATTACTACAGTAACGGACGACCCATCCGGGCTATATACCATTTTGTGTACCACGATCGACGCCAAGCATCGCTAGGGAGGGTCAGGAAGGTTTTTGAGCAAAAACAAAACCCGCTGATTTAGCGGGCTTTAGCGGATGTGGTTTGGTAGAGAGAGCAGTCTCGCGCTAACTCTTCTCCGCGAAGATTCCCTGCTAACAGGGAAAAATACAGGGAATTTATGAAATTCTGATGCG
>Ga0187887_10000917_pt1 | contig 27108 bp, 20 predicted proteins | sample June2016WEW_7_10_FD_132977 | JGI IMG/M metagenome (GOLD analysis project Ga0187887, IMG submission 132977) | Peatland microbial communities from SPRUCE experiment site at the Marcell Experimental Forest, Minnesota, USA - June2016WEW_7_10 | ecosystem: Environmental > Terrestrial > Soil >... | reverse complement strand
CCGGCGGTGGCGTTCGAGCAGCGGCGGCAATACGGCGGCGACGAAGGGCTCCTCGAGCGTCCGGGCCAGGGGTTGATAGGCCAACAGGGGGATGAGCGTTTTGACGAAATTCCGATCGGTGGAGGCTTCGATCGCCATGGTGAGTTTCATGGCCGGCGCCTGCATTTCGACAGCGGATTTGGCGTCCTGGTACATGGCCCCGTCTACGATATCAGTCCAGTGCACAAGCTCCGATACAGGATGCGGGTCGAATCCGAAGCGTTGTTCGGCCACCATGGCAATGAAGCTGGTGCAGGACTTGAATGCGGGATCGTAGAACTTGCGGTTGCTCTGGTCCTGTTCGAAGTGGGCGGCATCGGCGGGCGACAGGAAAGCGCTCTCATGATGGTCGAACCACCAGGTAATTTTGGGGGAACTGGAATACTTGAAATCGACGATCACATTTTCATCGCCGTCGAACTGCTGTTCGTCGAATAGAGAGCCCGCCCGATGAAGGAGGCCAGAGTAGACAAAATCGACGTCGCCGCGGATCCGCTCACGGTAGAAGCGGCTGAACAAGGCGGCTGCGGACGCGCCGTCAAAACATTTGTCATGGTAAAAGACACGAACTCGCAAAATGGATCCTTCGCTCCCCGATGCAGGGTGAAAAACAACTAGGGTTGCTGGTTTCGCGACTTATGTCAAGGCTGATCTTGAGGCGGACGGTTACGGGCAGGCGATATTGCTACGTCACTTCCGTCGTGTTCGCACTTTTAGGTCGAGGCTGACAACTCCATTCTGGTCGCGGAGGGCCACGATCGAGACGTTTCGCGTCAAGTTATATTCGGCCTGAATGACTTGCTGATTCGAAACAGACACATTCGTGCTGTAGGTGACCGTAAGATTGCTGACAACCTGCTGTTCGACGGTGAGCTGCGGTCCACGAACTACGGCAGTTTCGCTGGCCAGGCCCTGGGGATCGATCTTGATGCGACTGGCACCAAAGAGACGCTGGAGCCGGCTATTGACGGTGCTGTTGAGAGCCTGATTGATGAGCAAGTTGGAAGCGTCTCCGCCAAAGCCGAGAGCACCGCTCGACTGCGCATTGGCCGATTCTTCCTGCGTGCGGCCGAGGGCCAGCAAGGCAATCACGTCGGCCTCGGGCAGGTGCGGCTCCGACTGCCAGGTGATTTTCAAGCCATTGGGAACGCTCGCGTCCCCACGAAACCGGACGGTGATGTCGTAATCGCGCACACGGGTGGCGGCCTGCAGGTCGATGATGGGCTGCGTCTTTGCTGGATTTGCGAACGTGACGTCGCCCCGTTCGAGGCGATACTTATTTCCGTTGAAGGAGATTTCGCCTTCCAGAACTTCGGCCCGGCCGAGGATCACGGGGCGATCGGCTGTGCCACGTACTCGAAGGTCAGCATTCCCCGATAGTCGGGCAATGGCCGTTTGCATCTGCAGTTCCGAAGTGGTGGTGACGTGAACATCCATGCGGAGACGGGCGGCAAGACTATCGCTTTGCGTAAAGACCGCAGTTTGCCGGCTTCTTTCGATGTAGGCGCCGAAATCAAATCCGGGAGTGACCGCGAGCTTGGTAACGACCACATCGCCACTTAGAACCGCGGCATTTGTCGAACCGGTCAGGCGCAGCTCCGCGTTGGCGGTCGAGCTTACGCCGGGTGGATAGCGCAAGCGCACGCCTTGCGCGCTGGCGCCCAGATCGAGCACGAAACCGCCACTCTGGTAGATTGCAGAACCCGTGAGTGCGACCGTTCCGCCGCCCGTCGTGCCGCTCAGTTTGTCGATCTGCACGCGGTCGCGGTCAAACAGCAAAATTCCATTCAGGTCGCTTAACCCGCTCGGGAAATCGATATCGCTGATAAAGGTGTCCTTGACCACCAGGCGACCTTGCAATACTGGCTGATGCAGAGTGCCCGTTGCGCTGAGGTCGACGTTCAGGTTGCCCCGCGCCAAAACCCTGGGATTAAGAGACTGCAGCAATGTCATGTTGACGGAGCCATCCAGCCGGACATCCACGTCTTGCGCATCTGTTAAATGTGCCCTGCCATGAGCCACAAAATCGGTGCCGCTGCCGGCCAGGTGAAGGCTTTCGATCATGACACTCTGATCGACGACCTCGAATCGAATGGGTCCGACCGATTGGACCCGAACATGTTCCACTTCCGCGCTGAATGAACGGATTTCTGCAGCGGCCTTTAGATTGCGAGGAATCTTCAGCGGCCCAGCGAGCTGGATCGTTCCATCGGCGGGGGATGGGCCGGCGAATTTCCCTGGCAGATAAATGCTCAGCAGTGGGACCAAGTCCAAGTCGTGGAAATCGAGCGTGAGGTCCGCGGGAAAATCGCGCTCCATGCTGACCGCGCCCTGAACTTTTAACTCGGATTTTTCAAACTCGGAATGCGCCGTGATGCTAAGTTGCCGGTCGTGGGTGACCGCATCGGCGAAAAAATCGCCGATGCGTTGATTGTCGAGCGCCAAGCCCCTGATATGAAAATGTGCGTCGAGCAATGGCGATTCCGGAGTGCCACTCACGTTAGCAGTGAAATCGGCCGTGCCATCCATGGTGAAGCGACGCGCCTGAAGCCCCGGAAAGCGCCGAAGGTCAATATCCCGGCCGGCGAGAGTCAGACGAAACTCATGACTGGACGTGCTGATGCGCCCGTTTCCGGAGAGCGAAGCGTTGCCGTAGGTGCGGCCCGCAAGATTGTTGAACTCCGCCTCTCCGTTCGCCAAACGGAGATCGCCGCGCAATGATGGAATCGCGACTCCGTAAGCTGTGCCGTCACTGATCTCGAAATGACCGTCACCGTGAGGGTTTTCGCGTGTACCCGAAATGTTGACGGTTAAGCCGAGGGTACCCGTCAATGGCCGGTCTACCCCGGTCAAGCGGCTAAATTCCGCGACGTCGCCGGCGAGAATGTCCGCATGCAGAGTGAAAGGATCGTTGCCGGTGAAGGCGCCTCCCGTCAGAACGGCGCTTACATCGAAGTGCGCCACGGTGTGGCCGTGAATCAGAGATCCGTTGCGCGCAGCAAAGCTGCTGGCCGAGTATTGCAAGCCGGTAGAGAGGGCATCCCAGTGAACATCCTGGGCTGGCGTCCGACCGGTGGCGGGGAAGCTCGTATCGAAATCGAAGACTTCGAGGGTACCGTTGAAAGAAAGCGCGGAGAGGCGGCCGCTCGCATTTCCATTAAAGCCCGCCCAACCGTGAACCGCGAAGGGCAAATGCGACGCCCCATATCCGGCTTGTGCGCAGGCTGCTTCGAGAAGCGGCGTCCACTCCCGGAGATTGTGCGTGGTCGACGAGAATCGAAGCACGGATGTGGGGGCCAAGGTCCCTGAGGCTTCTACTTCAGAAGAGGCGCTCGCCAAATGCAGCGCGCCGACTTCAAGCTCGTCACGCGACCCGCGATAGGTAGCTTCGATGCGTCCGTGCACCGGAACTTCGTTGGGCGCGGGATGCAATGGCGCGGATAGTTCCAGTTTCATACGGGCTTCGGCATCGCGAATCGAGCCCACCCAGAGCAGATCCACCGTACCGTTGGTACTGGCCGTGAAGTCGAGACGATCCAGCGGGAGCTTCCTTGAGCTGAGCACCCCCAGGGCTGGAGCCAGCGGAAAGCCCGCTAATTGCAGCCGGACCGAACCGCGCTGGAGGCTTTCCGGGGAAACTCTACCCATGACATGATGCTGCCTGGACGAGGGCTCGAGAGAAGTCTGCCAGTTCGCCACGTCCACGTCGCCGAACAGATCGCCGCCCAGCAGGTTCGCCTTGATCGATCCGATATGCAGGTGTGCGGGGGTGACGGAGAAGCCGGCATCCACGCGTGCATTGTGCGTTTGCAGGTTGCCGTGGGACCAGTCAAGATCTTTCGCCTGCAAAGTTCCCTGGGCCGCAAAATCGCGCAGGTTCCAGGAGCCTTTGCCGGCGAAGTCTGCGATGCCCTTGCGAAATTCTTTCTGGCGAACCAGCGCAGACAGTTCTGCCAGATTCGCTGAGCCGTGATATTCGCCGTTAATCTGCGGATTATGAAAATCCTGCAGTTGTCCGGCGAAGTGGAACTCGGACTGCCCCGATCTGACCGTCAGGTTGTTGATGTCGGCATGTGCGCGAGCCAACGCGAACGAAGCGTCCGCGGCCCAAACAAATTCCGGATATTGCTGCCATCGGGTGACGATGGTTCCAGCGGAGACACGCGCCTCGTACCGCTGGCGAAGCAAAGAGTAGTGCAGCATCAACGCGAGATCGCGAGCGGAAAAATCGAAGGGCACTTTGCGATCCTGCCACTGAAACTCTCCTGTCCTCACCTCAAGGCGCGAAACTGAAAGCGAGACCAGTCGCTCCAGTGAGCCCTGATCCGCCGAATGCTTCACGAGCGGAGCCGGGACGTTGGTCGTGCCGTCGGCGTAATCGACGAGGTGCACGACGGGATGCTCGAGCACCAGCGAATGGAGGCCGATCGAGGTTTCCAGCAGCGAGATGATTTTCAACTCAGCGTCCACACGATCCACATGCAGGAATGGAGGCTGATCGGCAGCCTCGCGGCCGTGAATGGTCAGATTGCGTGCATCGATGCGCAGACGAAAAGGAATGGTGTGCAGTTCCCCGAGTTCAACGCGGCCACCTGTCGCTTTCTCAAGCTCGGCGATTACACGGTTACGCATTCGACCCTGGAATGAATCGGTGGTTGCGTACCAGCCCAGCAAACCGAAAGCGAGCAGGGTGAATGTGCAGAAGAGCAGGAAGAGGTTTCGTAAAATGCGACGCCGCACCAGGGGAACGGGCGAATCGTTCAACGGTTCCCTGCTCCGGCGTCGGACTGGGGCGTCAGGATATGGCTCCCCGAACGCAGACTCGCCAGCCAACCGGAGAGCAGTTCGTTCATCTTTTGTTCGGCCAGCAAGTTCCTGATTTTGCCGTAGACCTCGGTGAGAGGTTTGGCGGAATTTCCGGCACGCTTCAACTCCGGGACGAGCCGATCCTGGTAGTAAGTTTCCACGGCATGCTGATCGATCTGGACCGATGGCCGCAACCGGTCTTCCACCAACTTCATGAGCTGGATCTGGTCACCGAGTCTTTTTTCGAGCGCCTTTTCTGTTAATCCGTAACGTTGGAGAGCGGAGCGCCAGCCCTCATCCGTAGAAGAATTCGGGTGAAGTTTCCGAACTTCGGCCACCCGAACCGCGATTTGCTCCGCGGGAGCGGGTTGCGAGGGCCGGACCTGCTCGCGCAGGAGTTCCTGATCGATCAGGCGATCCAGGGCGGCTTTGCGTTCAGCGGCCGCGAACGAGTCCGGAGAGCGGCCATCCTCGAAGGCCTCGAACGCGACCTCCTCCTCCCAATCACTTTGCAGAACTACGTGGCCATTCACGTTGGCAACGACGCGGTCCACGATTGGTCCGGCCACAGACGAGGCAGCCAGGAGGACGACGAAACCGATGGCAAGAGGGCAACGCTTCCACGGGTCGAACCGCCAGATTTTCATCAGCGCAAGTTTCATCAGAAAGACTGCCCTATGTTGAACGAAAAATTAAAATGCCCGGCGCGCTGTGCGCCAAAGATTCCGGACGTAGCTCCATTGACCGAGTTGGTCGTAATGTTCGTATAGCTTGGAAAGGCCGGCGGATTCAGATTGTATCCCAAATCAAAGCGCAATGGTCCGATCGGCGTTTGATAGCGAACCCCCAAACCGACCGCATGGGAGAGATAGTTGTAGTTGCACTGCAGGTGGGTATTGACGTTGAAACAAAGCGCGGGGTCGGGCTGGTGCCAGCGCCCCAGACTCTGGACCATCTCCTGCGGCCTGGCAAAAACGTTGCCCATATCGTGGAAGATCGCAAATCCGATGTTGTCGTGGAGGTAGGGCATAGCGACATAAGGCAAGCGCAGTTCGAGGTTATTCAGAAACACAGCACTCCCGCCAACGGGGAATCCGGTAAAGGGATCGCGAGGTCCAGCCTGATTTAACCCGAAACCGCGGTGAGAGTTGCCGCCTCCGCTATAAAAACGTTCGGGAAGGGGGATCAGGCTGGCGCCGTCGGGAGCGGTCGCACTGGGGTCAAGGACAACCGTGCGCCCAAAAGGGTTTTCCACGCCGACGCTGGTCGAACGAGCGAAGACATATCGTTGTTTGCGGTTTCGGCCGAAAGAATAATAGGTAGTGTTCTTTACGAGGGCCCTGCTGAAATCGGCCTCGGATGCGAAATAGCTGGAGGCGACTCCCCCTTCGACGGTGGTGTAGCTTCCGCGCGTTGTTTCGAGGTCGTTATCGCGCCGATTACGGATATAGAGAAAGTTTGGGATGCCTACCCGGGTAGGAGTCGAAAGTAACGGAATGAGGTTACTGGTGACCTCAATGTTCGAGGCCTCCACGCGACGATAGCTGAAGCCGTACGAAATGGTCGTGAGGTCGCGGTCGCCCGCCCGGTACAACACCTGTGAATTCCTCAGACTGAACTCGAGACGTTGGGAAGTGAAGGTTGTCACGTCCACGGTATTGTCATAAAAAGCCGTGAATGAGAGGTGGAGATCCTCCCTGTTCAGCAATTTTGGAATGTCATAGTTGATCAGGGCTCTTTGTTGCAGTCGGCCCACGTTGCCTTTCAGGGTGAGCGTCTGGTCGCGTCCCCCAACGTTCAGACGATTCAGCGCAAATAAAGCCCTGGGACTGACGCCGGTTTGTCCGAGTGGCTGGTTGGTACCGATCGAAGGCTGCCCGGTCTGAAACTCGAAGCCGCCGCCGTAGTCGAAGGTATACCGCTTAGCCTCGCGGGTGGCGATAAGGACGTTTTTGCGGGACTCGGTGCCATCGGGATTCTGGATGGCGGTATCTACCTCGTTGAACAGGCCCAGGTCGTAGAGGCGGCGCTGTGTCTCCAGCATGTCTTGCTGGCTTAGCGGATCGCCCGGATGTACCCGCAGCTCACGGCGGGCGACGCCTGGACGCGTGTAGTGGAGGCCGTTCAGGAATACCTGGTTGACGAAAAACTGTTCGCCTTCGTGAATTGTGAAAGTAACACCCACTCGCGGCAACTCGTTGGATCCGGCGGGGGCGGTGGCATAGGCGACGTCTACCGACGCGTTGGGAAATCCATCGTCGAAATACTTCCCGAGGATCCGATCACGGTCATCGGCGAGACTCGATTCGTCAAACCCCTGTCCCTCGGATGTCTGAAGTTCGGGAAGCTGCTCTTGCGGAAGCGTGTAAGCGCCCTCAATGCGCACCCACGCTACCCGTGTCTGCGGACCTTCCTGGATCACGATCTCGATGGCCAGCAGCGATGGATCTTTCTGAAAGTTGGTGATGAGCTTGCCATTGACTTCAGCCTGCCGGAATCCACTGGCTCGATAGAGGCTTTGGACGCTCTGCACATCCTCGTCGAGCAACACTTCGCTGTAGCGTCCGTGGCTGAAAAGGCGGCTGGCCGACTGTTCCTGTAGGCGAGCACGAATGGCTTCGTCCGGAAAATAGTGGTTGCCCAGAATTCGAATCGCCGCCAGTTTGTGGCGATCGCCGGGATCAATGGCAAAAACCACCTGCAAGCTCTTGCCATCCTGGACGCTATGCCGACTGACCGAGACCTTCGCCTCAAAATAACCGAGGCTCTCCATATGATTTTGTATGTTGCGGCGGCCTTCATTGAGGAGATCTTCGTCGACCGCGCCCTCCTGATAAACGGGAACCAATTTCCGGAGTGTGCCCTGTCGCAAGCTGTAGCCATCAGCCACGATCTGCACAACGGGACCGCGATCGATCGTGAAGGTGTAATCGACGGTGTTGTGCTCGGGATGGTAGACGACATTAGCCACCGAAACCTGGGCCAGCAGACGGTCCTGCTTCCGATAGCGCGCACGAATTCGCTGCAAGGCGCGAGTAATCCGACTGGCGATCACAGGGTCGCCAGAATGGAGCTTCGCAACATCTTTTAGCTCGCTCCCGGAATAGCTGGAGTCGCCCTGTATGGCGACTTCTCCGACCAGAGCGCGGGTTCCGGGCACAACCTTGAAAGTGATGTTGACCTGGTGCTGTTGTTGGTCCCGCTGTTCCGCAGTTGTTATCCGGGGCTGGTGAAAACCGTTCTCCTGCAAAACTCGCTGTATGCCCTTCGTCGCCAGGTCGAGTTTGTCGCGCGAGAAGAGCTCACCCAACTGCAGGCGGGTCGAGCTGATCAGTTGATTGGGCGAGGGGTTCGCCGCGACACCCTCGACCGTTACGGTGCCGACAAAGAAGTTGGGCACGGTCAGAAAACGAATTCTGACGCCCGCTGTCTCGGTGCGATCCACTTCGGCTTGAATGTCATTGAAACGTCCGCTGGCAAAAAGAGCTTTCATCGCATCATGCAAGGTGTCGCGCGTTAATGGTTCGCCAATCTTGAGCGGAGTGCCGGCAAGCAGTGAGGCCGCTTCCTCGGGGGCGAGTCCCGGCAACTCGATTTGATCAATCGCTAAACCAAGATAGGGGGTAATCGTTCCGAACTGTGACGCCGCTTCTTCCGTCTGCAACCCAGCCGGTTGCGACTCAGCCTGCTGCGATCCGGCTGCAGCACTCACGACCACAATCAATCCGAGCGCGATCACGAAACAAAACCGCAGGACGCACTTCCTCCGCAAACTTTCTCTTCCTGCCCCAAGCTGACGGAATATGGCACCTCTCTGGTTCGATGAAGCGATCACCGGCACGCGTTGCTCACAGGGAAGAAGTTTGAAGATCGGAACCTATAATACTTGGTGGAAGGGTTGCGAAAGGTAATTGCCGGGGAACGGAGCGCAATCGGGATGAAGATTTCAGGAGCCGCTCTTTGATAGAAGAAAACCGGACAGAAGAAATCCGGACAGAAGCAAACCGTTACTCGCGGCAGATTCTGTTCAAACAGATCGGCGCGGAGGGCCAGGACAAGCTCTCCCGCGGGCGCATCGTGATCGTCGGCTGCGGAGCGACCGGCTCCGTGCTGGCTTCGTTGCTGGCCCGTGCGGGGGTTGGGATGATCCGTATTCTCGACCGCGATTACGTCGAAGCAAGCAACCTGCAGCGGCAAACGCTGTTTGACGAGAATGATGCCCGCGAGTCTCTCCCTAAGGCTATTGCGGCTGCGCGCCAGATCGGTCGATTCAATTCGCAGATCAACATCGAACCGAAGGTGGCCGACCTGGTGCCGGACAACATCGACTCGCTGCTCGGCCAGGTCGATCTTATTCTGGATGGCACCGACAATTTTGAAACCCGCTACCTGATCAACGACTACGCCCTCAAGAATTCAGTGCCCTGGATTTACGCGGCGGCGGTCGGCAGTTACGCGGTCACCATGAATGTGCTGCCGGGGGAGACAGCTTGCCTGGCTTGCATTTTCCCCGGCTCCCCCCGCGGGAACATCGAGACCTGCGAGACGGCCGGCATATTGAATTCCGCCGTCAACCTGGTGGCGTCGCTCGCGGCCACGGAGGCGCTCAAGTTTCTGGTGGGGGACCGCTCGAAGATGCGCCGGACCCTGCTTTCATGGGACGTATGGAACAACGAGCAAGCGGAAGTGGCCGCGGGTTCTGCCCGCGCACGCTGCCAGGTTTGCGGGGAACGCGAGTTTATTCATCTTGCCGGGGAGGGCCGGCCTCACATTACGCTCTGCGGACGAAACTCCGTACAGATTCATGAGCGCGAAAGGCCGGTTGACTTCGCGGAGATAAGCGCCCGGCTGCAGCCGCATGGCAGCGTCCGCCACAACAGCTTTGTGTTGAAGTTCTGGCGCGATCCGTATGAGATCACTCTTTTCCCCGATGGCCGCGCCATCGTCAAGGGGACAACCGAGCCGGCGATTGCCCGGAGTTTGTATGCCCGCTTTGTCGGCAACTGAGGCCGCGGGTCATCGAGGCGGCTGAAAAAGTGTTTTCGGAGGGCAGCATTCCCCCAGCGGCTGGAAGCCGCTATGGATTCCGCGGCAGTTACGGCACGAATGGAACTCATGCCCTTCCCTAAACCTGCCGGAATCAGAGTTTTTCCGCAATCTGTTGGAGGCTGGCGCGGGATCGGAACTCAAAAACGTACCAGCCGGTTGCAGGTTGTGCGCACGAGTTTTCATCAGGCTCGCAGCAGATTGCCTCCCCGGAATGGAGGTGTTTCGGCGAGAGCGCCTTGAATCGCCTCATATTTCATAGTCCCGACACTCCTACGACAACTGGCACGCAAACTGCACCTAAAGCCAGAGGTGAAGTATCCCTTGTGGAGGTAATATGCGACCCTATTGGATTTTGTGTGCGGCAGTTCTGGTTGCAGGTGCGGCATTTGCCCAGCAGCCCGGACCTCGAGTTTACGGTGGTGGCTACGGAATCGGTCCGTATGTTCCGCTCATCAGCACCCCGATGATTTCTCTTCAAACGGTGTCTCCGAATCCTGTGGGCGCTAGCAACGCCACTACGGGGCTGGTTGCCGGAGCAACCAACTCGACCCTTTCCGAGATTGAAGGATCGACCAGTTCGGTGACCACCGCGCCCGTGTGGTACCAAGGAGGAGCTCCGCTGACCGCGCCGGATGTAAGCCTGTGGCCGGAGTCGGTGGGAGGCCATCGCATGCACGGTGAGATGCATGAAGAGCGAATGCCCGAACACGGCGCCCAGAAAGCGACTCGCGGCCAATGGGAATATTTCAGCGGCCCGGAATACGCAACTGAATTGACGTCCGTGGCTAAAGGCCCCGGCCCTGGCAAACACGCTTACACCAACAGTGACGTGACGCGGCAGAACGATAAGAACGGCACGGTCAAGTACGACGGTAAAACTGAGAAGATCCAGTAGCGGGCATTTGGATCGCACGAACTGAGCTCTCAGCCGCGAACCTTGGAGACGGCTGAGAGCTTTTCTTTTTTCTTCAGCTGCCACGCGTGGCCTCGAAGGGCGCGCTTTGCATTGCCCGCGCAAAATGCCCGTCGTGTGCGGGATGGGGGAATAGGGGTCCTTCGACTCCGTGGCAGCTTCGCTCTCGCGAAGCAGCCACTGCGCTCAGGATGACTCGGGCGGTCCTTCCAGCGGCCGAGGTTCTAACGCGGGACGCTCTTTTTGCGAGCCCTGACATCTTTCCAATCTGCTATCTTCGTTCGGTTGTCTTTTCACCCACAAAAAACGTGCGCCTGCTTCTTTGGGTTGAAGCGGCCGAGGATGATTCCGTAATGGTTGACGCCGCTCGCCCCGAACCCCCGAGCCTTCAAGTTTCTGGAACTGAAGCTTCGGATTCCCCGGGATTCTTCCATCCATCCCGACGTCCCTACCGCTTCACGATTCTGACGTTCATCAGCCTGATTGTGATGGGAAGCTATTTTGCCTACGACAGCATCGGAGCCCTCGCGCCCACGCTCATTGAGGATCTGCATCTGAGCCGCAGCACCATCGGCAATCTCTACACGGCCTACTCGGTGGCCGCCGTGCTCATCGTTTTCTTTGGGGGCATGCTTTACGACAAGCTCGGCCCGCGCCGTTCGAGCTTCCTGTTCTGCATGCTGGTCCTGGTGGGCGCCACGATCGTGGCAATGGCTCACTCGAGCTGGCAACTCTTCGCGGGGCGGTTAATCTTTGGTGGCGGATCGGAAGCGCTGATCGTGGTGCAAAGCGCGATCATCAGCCGCTGGTTCAAGGGTAAGGAGATGGCGCTTGCCTTCGGCATCGCTCTCACGATCAGCCGTATCGGAACTCTGTTCAGCTTCAACACCGAAGAACTGATCGCCCGCTACTTCGGAAGCTACCGAATCGCACTTTGGGCAGCGGCGGGCTTCTGCCTGTTCTCCGTGCTGTGCAATCTGGTCTACAACGCCATGGACCTTCACGGCGAGAAGGTGCTCGCGCTTCCGACGCCGCAGGGTGGCGACAAAATCGTGTTCTCCGACATCCGGAAGTTCAACTCTTCCTACTGGTACGTTGTCTTCCTCTGCGTCACCTTCTATAGCGCCATCTTCCCCTTCACGGCCCTCGCCACCGACATGTTCCACGACAAGTGGGGCATCCCGCTGGTTAGCGAGTCCACGGGCGGCTTCCTGTCCCAGATATTTGACAACTTCCTGCACATGTTCTCGACGGCGCCGGGAGTGACCAGCATCGTCATCTTCGCATCTATGATCTTCGCGCCCTTCGCCGGGAACCTAGTGGACCGCATCGGCAAACGCGCCACGTTGATGGTTGTGGGTTCGCTCATGCTGATTCCCGCCCACCTTGTGATGGGCCTCACGCATTGGAACCCGATCCCCAGCATGATCGTGCTGGGAGCAGCCTTCGTTCTGGTTCCGGCAGCCATGTGGCCGTCGGTTCCGCTGGTGGTCGAGGAGAAGCGTGTGGGCACGGCCTTCGGCCTGATGACAGCCATCCAAAACGTGGGCCTGGGACTGTTTCCGCTCCTCAATGGCAAGCTGCGCGACGCAACTGGCACGTACACGGCAACGCAGATCATGTTCGCGTGCCTGGGCGTGGCCGGACTCATCTTCGCGTTCCTTCTGCTCGCGTCGGACCGGCGTCATGGCGGGAAACTGGAGCAGGGGAAGAACAAACAGGCAGCCTGAGGAACCCGTGGGCTACCGCCTCCGCCCGGGTAAATCGTAGGATGAATTACCAAAGTGCTCGCCCATCCCAGCCCTTGGTTGGGTTCGGGTCGAAAACGATAGCAAGTTTCCTCTTCACGCTACGGTTTTTGGTATTCTTTGAGCACTTTGAAACGTTGGTGAGCGCCCGTGCGACTCCCTTGGCAAATTAGTACAACGATTAGAGTTCGAAGCCGCATCTGATGCAGTAGCGGCCGGAAAAGGCGACTTGACCGACCCAAAGCAGAGAATCACCGAATTAGAGGCCGTTGAGCGGGCGAAGCAGGGAGACGAGGCAGCTTTCGAAACCCTGTACCAACTGCACAAGCGGCGCGTGTACTCGCTATGTTTGCGCATGGTGTCCAATCCTTCGCAGGCGGAAGATCTGGCGCAGGAGGCGTTTCTCCAACTCTTTCGCAAGATCGGCACTTTCCGCGGCGAATCCGCTTTTTCTACCTGGCTGCACCGCATGACGGTCAACGTCGTGCTCATGCAATTGCGCAAAAAGGCTCTGCCAGCGGTTTCGCTCGAGGAAACGCTCGAATCCGAGGAGGAAGCTCCGCGGAAAGAGTTTGGAGCGGACGACATCAAACTGAAGGGTTCGGTCGACCGCCTGCAGTTGCAGCGGGCGATCGACAGGCTGCCGCCCGGCTATAAAACGGTTTTTGTTTTGCACGACGTGGAAGGATTTGAGCATAACGAGATCGCTCAACTGGTAGGATGCTCGGTTGGGAATAGCAAGTCGCAGTTGCATAAGGCACGATTGAAGCTGCGTGAATATCTGAAGTTCATGAGAGCCGAAAAGGCCAAAACTGGATAGCAGCGAGTGTTGTATCGGGGAGAGAGTTAGCATGAATTGTTCCGATGTAGATCGAATTCTGCCTGAGATCATCGATAGCAAAGCCCGTGACGGCGCGCCGATCAACGATCTGGACTTCGAGTTTCAGGCTCATTTAAGAAACTGCCTGCATTGCTCGGAGCTGGTTTCCGATTTGAAATTGATCGCCAGCGAGGCGCGGCAACTTTCCGATGCGGAGGAACCGTCTCCGAATGTGTGGCTGCGGATTGCGGCCGAATTGCGCTCGGAAGGGCTGATCCGGGAACCTGAACTCGTATCCCGACCGGTTATGGTGAGGGCTCAGCGAGGCCTATGGAAAGCCTTCTGGCTCGCGCCGGTGGCGGTTGCCATCCTGGCCGCCGGTTCTTACTTCCTAACTCACAGGACGACGCCACCTGCAATGCAGAAGAGCGCGAAGTCTGTCGACCCGGAGCCTCAAATCCAGGTAGCCGAGCAGCCTGCAGCACCGCCGACATCGACACCGGCTGCACAGAAATCGACCACTCCATCCCGCAATCAAACGCCGCACGTGAGAGCTCTCCAGGCGCCGCCGGACGATAGCGAGCAGGCCAAGCTTTCCGCGCCTCCGGCGACAGATGACCAACGCTTTTTGAGCGAGGTTTCTTCCCGCGCTCCGACCATGCGGGCGACTTATGAGAACGAACTGCGGGCTGTGAACAGAGAAATTCAGGAAACGAGGGAGTACCTGCGTCGCTATCCGGAGGACATGGATGCGCGCCAGCACTTGTTGGAGGTTTATCAACAGAAGGCGATGCTTTATCAGATAGCATTGGATCGAATTCAATAGGGTAAGGGTAGGCTGGTATTCGGCCAAAAGGGGCTTTTGCTATGGAGCGGCTTCAGCAGACCACGGTCGTAACAATTGTTTTGGCATCCTGCCTGGTGACGGCGGCCATTGCCGAATCCCGCAAAGAGTACCGGTTTAATGTTGGTCCAAACTCAAACATCTCGGTGGATACGCAGTACGGAGCTATTTCGGTAAAGCCGGGCACGAGCAGTCAGGTTGTCGTCACTGCCATCTCGCAGTCCGATAAGACCGAGGTCGATAACCAGCAGAGCGGTAACCGGATCGAAATCGCATCCCATTTATTGTCCGGCGCCGACCAGCAGAGCGGCCGGGTCGACTACGAACTGCTCATTCCCTCCGACGCCACTCTCAGCCTTCGCTCTTCGACCGGCCCTCTGTCTGCGGAGGGTTTGCAGGGCGATCTGACTTTCGAGGGAACCGACGCCGCGGTCAATGTGCGTAACGTCAACAATGGTCATGTCCACGTCCGGACCATGCGGGGCCCTATCACTCTTACAGACGTAAGGAACGGCCATATCGAGCTTTCCTCCATCAGCGGCGCGTTGACGCTAAAGTCAGTCACTGGCCCGTTCGTCCGGGCAACCTCGGGCAGCGGGAGGATTTTTTACGACGGTGATTTTGGATCGGGCGGCGACTACAAACTTTCCACGCACACGGGGGATATTGAAGCCGTCGTCCCTGCCGATACCTCTGCGGGCTTCAGCGCCCACTCCCTGCTCGGTAAGGTTCACAACGAATTGGATCTGATGCCGCAGCATCAGCGTTATCCCTCCGAGGAAGGACGATCCTTCTTTGGCAGCAAGGGCAAGGCGTCATCCAAGGTCGTGTTGCACTCTTTCAGTGGTAAAATCCGCCTAAAGCAACGCTGAACCAAATGACATGCGGCCGGGGGGTGCCGGGTTTCTGCGGCCACTGCCTGGCTAAGCTCTGTGGGAACATGTCTGTCTCAGGTTGCGCCCGAGTGGCCATTTACGGGCCAAACTGGTATCGCCATTACTATGGGAGTCCGTGCCGTGTTTCTCGTAGGCTTTATGGGGTCCGGGAAGAATACGGTTGGACAGGAACTCGCCCGCCGGTTGGCCTGGGACTTTGTGGATCTCGACGCTCGCATTGAGGGCCGCGAGCGGCAAACCGTGCCGGAGATTTTCCGCGTTCGAGGCGAGCCCGCTTTCCGAACCGCAGAGACTGCCGCGTTGCGCGAGTTGTTGACGAACTCGCTTGATCGCGACAGCGTGATTGCGCTTGGGGGCGGGGCTTTTGCACAGAAAGATAACCGCGAACTGCTGGGCCCGTGGCCGTCAGTCTTTCTGGACGCTCCGCCCCAGGAACTCTGGCAACGTTGCGTGGAGGATGAAGCTCGATCCGGAGTCAAAGGCGAACCGGCAACGATCGAACGGCGCCCGCTGCGAAAGGATGCAGAGCAGTTTGCCAGCTTACACGCGGAACGACTCCCTTATTACCGGCAGGCGTCCGTGGTAGTCCAGACCTCGGGCAAGGAAATAGCTGCCATTTGCCTTGAAATTGAGGGAGCCTTGCAGCTCAGGGCAGCGGAAAAGGCTTCGCCCAGAAAGTCTTGAGAACGAGAGTCCAGTACAGGAGAATTCCAGTGAAGTTGTTTGGCCGAACCGTAGATTTGCTCCTCATCCTCGCCATCGGACTCATCTTCTCTGGCGCAATGCTGGCGGCTCCTACCCCGATGAGCAAGGACAAGGAGAGCGACAAGGAAAAGGAGCACGAGGGGCAGAAAATCGACTCCGGATCGTTTGGTGTCTTCATGAGCGGCCATCGGGTCGGGACGGAGACGTTTTCCATCTACCAAAGTAATACCGGCAGTGTCATCAAGTCGGAGTTCAAGACCGAAAACGATCCCAACCAGGCGATTCAGGACTCCACGCTCCAACTCACCGCGGGGGGAGAAATCCGACGCTATGAGTGGAACGAGATAAGTCCGGGCAAAGCTTCCTCCGTGGTCGTCCCTAACGATCAATTCCTGAATCAAAAGTGGAGCACCGGGCCGCAGGACAAAGATCACGAACAACCCTATTTGCTCTCGCCTTCGACCAGCATCCTTGACGACTATTTCTTCATTCACCGCGAGGTACTGGTCTGGAGGTTTCTGGCGGCTACCTGCAAGCAGGAGAAAGGCCAGATTCAGTGTCCCATCAAGCAACGGGCCCAGTTTGGAACCCTTGATCCGCGCCAGCATTCGTCTGCTCCACTGACTGCGGAATACCTGGGGCGCGAAAAGATCAATTTCAAGGGCAGCCCGCAGGAGTTCAACCGCGTCGAATTCAAAACTGACGTGGGCAATTGGCAGTTATGGCTCGATGATCAGTTCAAGGTGATGCGCATCGTGATTGAGGGTGACAATACCGAGGTGGTACGCGATTAGAGCGCGTCCCCGGTTTCGAGACGTTACCCAGCTTTCCAGCCGACTGCGCACGCCCGCCGACGTTTACGGTAAAGTGGGAGCCGGGAAACAGGCTGCGTTTCAAGGCTGGACTGCTCAGGGTGAAACGGGCCCCACGGATAACGATGACGCTGCTTGATTCACGAACATCGCGCGTGGTGTTTACGCTATTGCTCTTCGCGCTGGGTTTAGGCTTCCTCTACGCTGCGCGGAGGACCTTGATTCTGTTCTTGTTCGCTATTTTCTTCGCGTACCTCATCAACCCAGCAGTCGGGCGTCTTGAAAAACTTGTGCGCGGACGGACACGCGCAATTGCCGTAATCTATGTTCTGCTCCTGCTGGCTGTCAGTCTGTTTTTTGTCGGCGCTGGTCCCCGAATCAGCCGGCAAGGTGCTCGCCTCGGAGAGGCTCTTCCCGGGCTGGTGGAGAAGGCCAGCAATGGACAAATCTCGGGCCAGATTGGAGAGCTTGCAGCCCGCCTCAGCGCGCAGCATGGCTGGAGTGCGGCCACGCAAGCGCGCATTCAGAGTTTTCTCTACAACCACCGGGAAAATCTGGCTACCTTCGCCCAACGGGTAGGTGTGCGGGCGGCTGAGGCCGCACAGGAGCTGTGGGTGCTGTTCCTTGTGCCAATTCTGGCCATCTTTTTCTTGCGCGACGGGGATATATTTCACGGCGTCCTGGTTTCACTGGTCCCGTCCCGCAGCCAGCGCGAGTTTCTGGAAGACGTGCTGCACGATCTGAACGAGATGCTCGCGCAGTTTATTCGCGCCCAATTGACGCTTGCCGCGCTATCGCTCGTCGTCTACACGTCGGTTCTGGGAGCCATGCGCGTGCCGTACGCCCTGATGCTGGGCACTGCTGGCGGGGCAATGGAGTTCGTCCCCGTAGTAGGCCCGCTGGTGGCAGGCGTCGCTATGACCCTAGTCGCAGTGCTCTCCGGGTACCAGCACTGGCCGATCCTGGTACTCTTTCTGGTGCTGTGGCGCATGGTTCAGGACTACGTGATTTCCCCGCGCATCATGGGGGCGAGTGTCGAGTTGCATCCCTTGGCCGCTCTGTTCGGGATTCTCGCGGGGGGCGAAATTGCCGGGGTCCTTGGGGTTTACCTTTCTATTCCCGTGATGGCCAGCTTGCGCATCGTCTGGCGGCGGTGGCGAATCTATGCGGAAAAGCGGAAATTTGGGCCGCTTAACGAATATCTGCCACACGAAATCGGGCAAGGAACAACCTGATTACTGGGGCGCTCAACCCTTGGTGCCGGTCCTGTCACTGCCCATCAATTTTCGCTGGTATAAAATCACTGTTACCCATGTCGAACAAACTTCCTGTAGGAATTCTCGGTGCCACCGGCATCGTCGGACAGCGTTTTATCCAGATGCTTGAGCAGCATCCATGGTTTGAGGTCGCGTGGCTCGCCGCCTCGGACCGTTCCGAGGGGCGCTCGTATGCCGAAGCCGCGCGATGGCGTTTGAAGACGGCCATCCCCAGTCGGGTTGCCAACATGACCATCGCACCAGCCAAGCCCGAGGGCGCTCCGAAGATTATTTTCGCGGCGCTCGATGCTGGAATTGCCCGCGAACTGGAGCCCCAGTTTGCCGAGGCTGGATGCGCGGTCGTTTCGAATTCGAGCGCGCTACGCATGCAGACCGACGTCCCGCTGGTCATTCCCGAGGTCAACCCGGATCACATCGCGCTGATCGAAACCCAGGCCTGGCACAAGAAATCCAATGGCTTCGCAGTGACCAATCCCAACTGCTCGGCCATCGGACTGGTGCTCGCGCTGGCGCCCCTGCACCGGCATTTCCAGTTGGAAGCGGTCATGGCCGTGACGATGCAAGCCGTCAGCGGTGCGGGATATCCCGGCGTGCCTTCGCTTGACATTCTGGGTAACGTCATCCCTTACATCAAGAACGAAGAAGAAAAAATGGAAGAGGAAGCGCAGAAACTGCTGGGGACGCTGGCGGGCGGCAGCATTGTGCCCGCGCCTTTCAAGATGAGCGCGCAATGCAATCGCGTGGCAGTAGAGGATGGGCACACCGAGTCAGTCTCCATTCGTATGAAAAAGAAAGTCAAGCCGGAAGAGATTATTGCTGCATGGAATGATTTTCGTGGCGAGCCGCAGCATCTGCGTCTGCCGAGCGCGCCCGAGCAGCCGGCTGTTTATCTGACCGCTCCCGATCGTCCGCAGCCGCGCTTTGACGTCGATCTCGGGGGAGGCATGACCACCGCCGTGGGTCGCCTGCGCCCCTGCAGTGTGCTCGAATGGAAGTTCACTATTCTCTCGCATAACACGATTCGCGGCGCGGCTGGCGCTGCGTTGCTGAACGCCGAGTTGCTCAAAGCGAAGGGATATCTGGGATGAGAGGGATCTCTGCCGCCTCCAGTGAAGAGACCGGGGTTGCCCGATCTCTGCCTCGGGAGACGTGGCGAACTGCGTCTCTACCGAATGCGTCTTCGCTTGGAACCAGGGAGTGCGCCCGCCGATGATCGTCATGAAGTTCGGCGGAACCTCCGTACAGGACGCCAAGGCCATTGACCGCGTCGCCCAGATCGTGCAGGGGCGACTGGCCGATCGTCCCGTCGTGGTCGTCAGCGCGATGGCGAAGGTCACCGATTCCCTGCTGGCCATGGGCAAAGCGGCCGGCAGCGGCGATCGCAAGACTGCCTTGAAAATGGCGCGTGCGCTGCGCGAACGCCACTACGACACCGCCGGAGAACTTCTTGGCACTGCGCTCTTCACCGAGTTTCATGGCAATCTGGGCGCTGACTTTGAAGATCTGGACGAACTGCTGCGCGGCATCGGCGCGGTGGGGGAAATCACTCCCCGCACGTACGATTACGTGGCTTCATTCGGCGAAGTGCTGTCGAGCAAAATCGTAGCTGCCGCCTTCGCAGCCCGCGGACTGCACGGCGTTCATGTCGATTCACGGCAATGCCTGCTCACCGACAGCAGCTTTATGCGCGCGGTTCCGCAGTTCGAAGAGACTAACGAGCGGCTGAAGAAAAAAGTCGCGCCCCTGATTGAGGCGGGCAGCGTCCCGGTGATGGGTGGCTTCATCGGCTCCAATCGCTCCGGGATCACTACTACGATTGGCCGAGGCGGCTCCGACTTCTCCGCGGCTATTTTTGGCGCAGGATTGAATGCGCAGCGGATCGAAATCTGGACCGATGTCGATGGCATGATGACGACCGATCCGCGGCTCTGCCCTGATGCGCGACGGATCAAAGTCATCAGCTTCGACGAGGCGGCCGAGCTTGCCTACTTCGGCGCCAAAGTTCTTCACCCGGCCACCGTGCTGCCCGCGATTCAGCAAAACATTCCAGTCTATGTGCTGAACTCGCAGAATCCGACCTGCGAAGGCACGAAGGTTACGGCGCGCGCCCCGCGCTGCAAGAATATTTTCAAAGCCATTGCGCTCAAGAAAAAAATAACGCTCGTCGAAGTTGCGGCACCCCGCCGCCTGCTGGTTCACGGATACCTGAAATCGATCTTCGAGCTTTTCGATCAGCACGGGGTCGCCGTCGATGTCGTTTCCACCTCTGAGGTCAGCGTCTCGGTCACGGCGGAGACTAACGAGGCTATTCCCGCGCTGGCCGCCGATCTCGCCAAACTGGCCGACGTAAAATATGAAGGCCGGAAGGCCATCGTGTGCCTGGTCGGCGTGAACCTGCGCGAGACGCCCGGAATCGCGGCCAAGGTTTTCAGCCTGCTGGAAAACGTGAAGATCCGCATGATCTCGCAGGGCGCGTCGGAAATCAACCTGACTTTCGTGATCGAAGAAGACGATGCCGCCGAAGTCGTGCGCCGCCTGCACCATGCCTTCTTTGCCGAAGCAGACCCGGAAGTGTTCGCGTAAAATCGTTGCACCGCCGAGACGCCGAGTAGGCCGAGAAAATCTTGGATTCTTGAATCGTGTTCGTCGTTGTCCCGGCGCACTCTTGTATCGGCCTACTTTGTATCGGCACTGGGCGTCTGGGCGGTGAACGGGTTTTTCCATGAATCTTCTAATTCTTGGCCGTGGCAAGACCGGTTCCCTGGTGGCGGAGGTTGCCCGCGAGCGACGTCACCACGTTCAGGTTCTCAGCGGAGCTGACAACGCCAACGCCTGCGCCTTGACTCCCAGTTTCCTCGCACCTTTCAACGCAGTCATCGATTTCACGACGCCTGCCGCCGTTGTCGGCAACGCCGACGCCTGCCGCCGCGCCCAAAAAAGTATCGTCATCGGCACCACCGGATGGTATGAAAGCCTTCCGGGACTCCGCGAACTGGCGCTGGCGGCCAAGTCGGGCTTACTCTTTGGCTCGAATTTCTCCATTGGCGTGAACTTGTTTTTCGAGATCGTGCGAGCTTCGGCCGCGGCCGCCAATTTTGATTACTCGGGCCAGATCTTCGAGCGTCACCACGCCGAAAAGAAAGACGCGCCATCGGGTACCGCCATCACCATCCAGAATATTATTCGCGATTCCAGCCAGCAGGAGCTTGAGATCGTTTCCTTTCGCGAAGGTGATGCCGTCGGCATGCACGAAGTGGTGTTTAATTCCCCGGCCGACCGGATCTATCTCTGCCACGACGCCAAATCGCGACACGGTTTCGCCGAAGGTGCCGTGCGCGGAGCGGAGTGGCTAGTCGGCAAATCCGGCGTTTACGATTTCCGCGACATCTGGCGCGAGTTATAGCATCCGCTGTGTGGCGGGTTCCATGACTGCCAAGTCACGCGATTGCCCGCCTCTGGTGCTACGATATTCCCCGGAATATGTTCTCGTTCGCCGCGACCGCGCGGACTCTGAACACGCCCCTTGTTGAGAAGTGAGCAGTATGACAGTCGGCTTCTCACTTGTCGTGATCGTGGTTCTGCTCTATCGGCGCCGGCCCGGTCATGCTTACACCCTGGGCGTGATGGTCTTGATCGCAGCCTTTCTATGGCTGGCAATCGAGATTCGCCTGGTCAGCATGTTGGGCGATTTTCTCGCGATCGCGGTTCAGCACTGGATCCAAATCGCGATTGCCCTGGCTGCACTTGTTTTGCTTGCCGTGCCCGCCCTCATGATTTACGTCGCGCTGGGCGACCAATTCAATAACCGGGCGAGTTCCCGGGACTCGGCCAGTCCGGTCCGAGGCAAGTTCGAGCGCCGGGTGGCCACCCTGATGGCGCTGGGCTATGCCAGGACGCAAGCCGAAGTCACCGCGATTCGCCAGTTACAACGGGACTTTCACAAACACTCGAACGCAAGGCCCACGTCGAACAATCACGCATAGCGATTGCCTCCGGCGGCTTTGAAGCCGGGAAAATTTGCTGCTGACCCGAGACCTGACACATATCCCGTTCCGCGCTAACATTAGCATCATGCAACTGCGAGGCTGTGGTACTGCTCTGGTCACTCCGTTCACCCAGGACGGCGCTGTTGATGACACTGCGCTTCGTAATCTGGTCGCGTGGCAGGTTGACTCCGGTATCGATTTCCTGATCCCGTGCGGCACCACGGGAGAAACTCCCACGCTTTCCCATGACGAGTGGTTGCACGTCATCGACGTGACCATCGAGGTCGTGGCCGGGCGTGTTCCAATCATGGCCGGAGCTACTTCCAATTCCACGCAGGAAGCCGTGGCGAAAGCCAAAGAAGTTTCGTCGCGTCCAGGGGTGGATGCGATCCTTACGGCATCGCCCTACTACAACAAGCCCACGCAGGAGGGCCAGTACCGGCATTTCAAAGCTATCGCGGAAGCGGTCGACAAACCCATCATTCTGTACAACGTTCCGGGGCGGACCTCGGCCAACATTGAGCCCGCGACTCTTGCGAGACTCAGTGAAGTGCCCAATATCGCCGGCGTGAAAGAGGCTAGCGGCAACATCACACAGATCGCCGAAGTGCTGAATCTTGTGCCCGAAACTTTTCTCGTTTTTTCTGGTGACGATGCCATCACGCTGCCGGTTATAGCGCTTGGCGGTGTCGGCATTGTCTCGGTTGCAGCGAATGAAATTCCGCGGGAGATGGCGGAGATGACTCGAGCCGCACTCGCCAATGACTGGCAGGCGGCGCGCGCGATCCATCGCAAATATCTGCCACTCATGCAGGCCAATTTTATCGAGTCGAATCCACTGCCGGCGAAGGCGGTGCTGGCGATGATGGGCAAGATCCAGGAAGTTTATCGTCTGCCCCTGCTCCCCATGCGGCGGGATACGCGTTCGAAGCTGCAAAGAGTGGCTACGGAAGTCGGATTACTGGCCCGCCCGGCGGCACCCACCGTGTCTGCCGAATTCTACGTCTACGAAAGCTGGGCCGCCGGACCGCACAAGGTGATCCTGCATCGGGCATCTTGCGGACAATGCAGTTCCGGAAAGGGACGCCCCTCCGGCCACGATCCGAACCATTCACGCTGGCACGGGCCCTTCCACAGTCCCGGCGAAGCGCGGGAGGCGACCCATCACATGCCCGGCGTTTTGATTCGGAGCGAGTGCAAGTGCGCGGCGTGAGCACTGCAGTCGAGCCTTAGCGCGGAGCTTTTTTGTTTCTTCAGCCTCTCTATGCCAGAATCGCTATCCACTCTGAAGTCGGCCATCGAACACTTGTCGACGCTCGAAACAATCGGCAATCCAGACGAGGCCCGTCCCATTTTTTTTAACTTCCGCGCCGCTCTGACCCGCGGCGCGATTCGGGCCGCTGAGAAAGTCGACGGAAACTGGGTCGTTCAGGGCTGGGTCAAGCAAGGAATCCTGCTGGGATTCCGGCTTGGCGAATTGCAACAGATGTCGGACGGAGATGTGCTCTCGTTTATCGACAAGGACACATTCCCTGCCCGACGCCTGACGGTCGCCGATCGCGTGCGGCTTGTTCCCGGAGGCTCGAGCATCCGGGAAGGGGCCTATGTTGCGCCTTCTGTGGTTTGCATGCCGCCCATGTTCATCAACGTAGGAGCGTACGTTGACGAGGGCACGATGATCGACTCACATGCGCTGGTCGGTTCCTGCGCGCAGTTGGGCAAACGCGTCCACTTGAGCGCTGCGGCGCAAGTGGGAGGCGTGCTTGAACCAATCAATGCCGCGCCCGTGATTATTGAAGATGACGTGCTGATCGGCGGTAACTGCGGTGTTTATGAAGGCACGCTAGTCCGCGCTCGCGCAGTTCTGGGAGCGGGGACGATTCTCACTCGATCCACTCCGCTCTATGATCTGGTTCGCGGCGAGCTCTATCGCGCCAGTCAAGATCGGCCGCTCGAAGTTCCCGAGGGCGCCGTCGTGGTCCCAGGCTCGCGGGCTGTAGCCAAGGGCAAGGGCAAGTCAGACTGGAACCTCTCGCTTTACACGCCGGTAATCGTCAAGTATCGCGACGAGAAAACGGATCGCGGCGTGGAACTGGAAGACTGGCTCCGATAGGCCATTGATTGCAGTTGGACTCCGGATTATTCTTGCAAGTTCGCGCTCTCTATCTCATTCTTTCCACTGGCGGTGACTTTGTCAGTGTGGTAAGCAAGTCGTTTTAGGCTCGACAATTCCGCCGCGATCTTGCACACAGGGCAACCTGGGAGGGAAATATGTTGCAAGCTAGATCCCGCATCCACCGGAGCGCACTCTTATTCCTACTTATCGGACCTCTAGTTTCGGCAGCGAACGCGCGAGCCGCGAGCGAGGCTATATTGCACAATTTCACGGGCGGCTCCGATGGCGGCTACGTACTGCGCAGCCTTGTCTTCGATGGGTCTGGCAATCTTTACGGCACGGCGTATTTCGGCGGCAGCTACGGGGCAGGCACGGTATTTGAGCTTAGTCCCCGGGCAGGAAGCTGGACTCAAATCATCCTCTACAACTTCACCGGCGGGAGCGATGGCGCCAATCCAGCATCCCCTCTCATCTTGGACAAGTCTGGCAATCTCTATGGGACGACTGATAGCGGTGGCGCGAATTCGAAAGGTACGGCGTTCGAACTAAGTCCATCGCCGGGAGGGGGTTGGACAGAAAGTGTGCTGTACAGTTTTTGCTCCCAAAGCGGCTGTGCCGACGGTTCCTATCCCGCTTCTGGCTTGGTGATGGATAGCCAGGGCAATTTGTACGGCGGGACCGGGAATGGCGTCTTTGAGTTGAGTCGATCCGGCAATCTGTGGACGGAAACTGTGCTCTATAGCGCTCAAACCTATTTCGGAGTTGCGCTCGATTCCGCCGGAAACTTGTATGGGGCAGCCTTGGGCGGATACAACGGCTATGTGTTCGAGCTTTCGCCGAGCAAAGGAGGCGGCTGGAAGGAAAGCACAATCTACAGCTTCAAGGGCGGTAAAGATGGGAGTCTTCCCCAGGGGAATGTGATTCTTGATGGCTCCGGAAATCTGTATGGCACAACAGGCCTCGGTGGGGCTTATGACAGTGGGACAGCCTACAGGCTGGCGCACAAGCCATACGGCTGGCGCGAGACCGTACTGCACACCTTTCGAAATTCAAAGAAGGATGGCGCAACTCCAAACGGGGAGCTCGTGTCCGACAGTGAAGGTAATCTCTATGGCACGACCTTGTACGGAGGCGCGAACAACGCCGGTACAGTTTTCAAGTTGACCTCCAACGATTCCTCTTACAAAGAATCCCTGCTCTGGAGTTTTTCAACGAGCGACGGGGCGACCCCAGCCTCAGCCGTGGTCCTCGATAAACTGGGTAATCTGTACGGTACAACGGCATCGGGCGGTTCGGTTGGTCACGGAGTCGCATTCGAGATTACACCGTAGAGCGGGCCGCAGGAAGCATCGGGCGGTCGGGACCGTTCCGGACCAACCCGCTTGGGATCCGACAGGTTTTTCCTGAAATCAGGGCTGCTTTTCCTCGCAGGGAAACAGTTGTTTGCCAAGAATCAAGTGAGCGAAGGCGTCTACGTTTGAGCAGACAAACTTCCCTGCTCGGCTGTCATGCGCGCACGGGTTTCCATGTGCTTTTTTCGGAAATGCGCCGAGGCGCGGCGGCCCCATGCGCGCACGAAATAATAGTTCAGCGCGCAGCCGATGGCCGAACTGGCCAACGGAATTAGCCGGCCCGCCCACTTCTCCACCACTTCGGCACTGGCGCTTGCGGCGATACGTTGGATCACTTTGGGTACGAAGCGGTTGACCACTTCTTTTTCCAGCAACTCGCGGCTGATGTCGACCCCGGCCGCGCTGGCGGCAGCGATCCAGAGTTCCGCGATCTCATCATCGGTATTCAGCTCGAATCCGTAGATCAGGCTGAGTTTCTGGATGGTGCGCATGGTGATCGCGGAAAGAATCCCAAGATCGGGCATGATGGTGAGAATCCCGCCGAGACCAAATCCCGCGCCCTCCGCCGCAGCCAGCTTCATGCCGCTGCGAATGACCGATTCGGCGACGTCGTCGAGTCGCGACATCTCGACCGAATACACGCCGTGGAAAGTCACGATGGGCAAACCATAGGCAGCGCGGAGTTGAAACAGGAAACGCTCGGGATCGACCCTTACCGTTTCGAACGCGCGCGTCAGGCCGCCGCGGATGGCCGCTTCGGTGCGCCGGCGCAGCCATGATTTCTTCTCGATCGCCATCACTGGAACCAAGTTTATCAGCCGGACGAACGCAGTAGCGATTTGCCGTAGAGACGCGGTGCGTCGCGGTTCAAGCCGCGTTTAAGGCGGGCGGAACAAGCGCCGCCACAACGCGTGTGTGCTAGCATCAAGACTTCGAATGGCAACTGGAAAGCTTCACATTATTCCGCTGGGCGGAATGGGCGAGTTCGGTATGAACTGCATGGCCATCCGCTATGGCGATGACATCATCGTCGTCGATGCCGGCCTGATGTTCCCCGAGACTGAACTGTTGGGCGTTGACATCGTGGTGCCTGACATTTCCTACCTGCTGGAGAATCGCGCCCACGTGCGCGGGATCATCCTCACGCACGGTCACGAAGACCATATCGGAGCGCTCCCCTGGGTTCTCAGCGAACTGAACGTGCCCGTCTGGGGCACCGAGTTTACGCTGGCCTACGTGGAGGACAAACTCGACGAGCATCAACTTCTCGACGACGCCGACTTGCGCGAGATGAAAGCGGGGGAACGTTTCAAGGTGGGTCCATTCACGATCCATCCCCTGCAGGTGACGCACAGCCTGGTGGAGTGCGTGGCGCTCGCCATTCACACGCCGCTGGGCGTGGTACTCCATACCGGCGATTTCAAGGTCGATCCCACGCCCACCGATAACCGCCTCTTCGACTTACACGGTTTTGCCGAGTATGGCAAAGAGGGAGTGCTAGCCCTGCTGCAGGATTCGACCAACGTTGAACGCAAAGGCTACACGCCCAGCGAGCGCGCGGTCCATCGCAAGTTCGAAGAGATTTTCGTCCGCACTCAGCGGCGACTATTTATCTCCTGCTTCTCGTCGTCCATTCACCGAATCAAGCTGACCGTCGATATGGCGCGCGACCATGGCCGCAAAATCTGTTTCATCGGCCGCTCGATGAACAATTCCTCGGAAATCGCGGAGGATCTGGGATATAT
>Ga0187887_10000916_pt1 | contig 27113 bp, 25 predicted proteins | sample June2016WEW_7_10_FD_132977 | JGI IMG/M metagenome (GOLD analysis project Ga0187887, IMG submission 132977) | Peatland microbial communities from SPRUCE experiment site at the Marcell Experimental Forest, Minnesota, USA - June2016WEW_7_10 | ecosystem: Environmental > Terrestrial > Soil >... | reverse complement strand
GCCGCGGTTTATGCACGGCCAGTCCCATCAGGGTATTGCCATAAGTGGGGGCGAAATAGACTCCATCCAACAGTTCCTCGACTGCGAAGCGGTGGAACTGCGGAGTCATTTCCGTGCCACCGCAGAAGACACCGCGAATTCCCATTTTCTTCAACGACACCTTCTCGCAGAGGGCTTCGAGCAGCTTGGGCGTGGTGAACATGCACTGGATGTTGTCGTGCGCGCGCAGCAGCGTGAGTCCCTGCTCGACGACGTGCTGCTTGTAAGCTTCCGCCTCTTCGATTTTGCCGCGCTTCAGCAGCTTGATGACCCAGCGCGGGTCCAGATCCGTCATGAAGCAGATGCCGCCGCGGAATTGCGCGAGGTGTTCGACGGCCAGGCGCAGGCGGCGCGGACCGCTGGGACCGAGCATCAGCCAGTCGGCGCCAGGCGGGAAGGCTTCGTCCGGCAGAGTGGCGCTGAAGGCCTCGTAGTCGATGCGGAAATCGTCGATCGAGATGCGCGACTTGGGCACGCCGGTGCTGCCGCCGGTCTCGAAGACGTAGACGGGCCGGCCGGCGTAGGCTTTGGGCACCCAGCGGCGTACGGGCCCGCCGCGCAGCCACTCGTCCTGGAAGAAGCCGAAGCGGTCCAGGTCGTCGTAGCCGCGGATTTCGGTGCGCGGATCCCAGTCGAGCTTGGCGGCGAAGTCCAGCCAGAAGGGGCAGCCGGTTTCGGGGTTAAAGTGCCATTCGACGATTTCGCGCGTCCAGGCATCCAGCGCGGCGCGCGCGGCGTTGGTTTTTTCGAAGTGATCGGTTTGGATTAGGGTGCCCACGGTTCCTTTAGTTTAGTATGACGGGCGGAAGGGGCGGAGGTGAGGGGGGGGATGAATGGGCGCGCGAAGACTACTCCGCAGGGGGACAAACGCCCCGCAGAGCACCGCGCGAAACTGAATTCCGCGGACCGCACTCGGGTGGTGATTGGAGCGCCAACAAAGTCCTCATCGCCGAAATCCAACACGACCGCCGCCGGCCGGACCTTCGATCCCAGGCTCTGATGGAAGTGGACTTCGCCAAAGACGACGTCACCGGGTTTGTCGAGCTGCGTCCGGCGGAAGTTCGATTTGATCCCTGCTTGCCACTCGACTCTCGAATTCCGGAGCCCTCATCGTGAACCCGACCCCGCAACCGCGATTTCACATTCTACGTCCAGGCCAGCTATAGTGGCATCATGATGCTCTCAAGAGCGGAAACCAAGGCCTTGTACGACAAGATCGCCAAGGTCTACGATCTCTTGTCGGAGCACACCGAAGGACCGGTGTGCGAGGAGGGACTGCGCATGCTCGCGCCGCAGCCGGGCGAGACGGTCCTCGAAATCGGATACGGCACCGGGCACGCGCTGGTGTGGCTGGCGCGCGCGGTGGGGCCGTCCGGCAAGGTGCATGGGATCGATCTATCCGATGGGATGATGGCGGTTACGGAGAGCCTCATACGGCACGAAGGGGTTGCGGACCGCGCCGAGCTGCGGAGCGGAGACGCCACTGACTTACCGTATCCGGCGGATAGCATGGACGCTGTATTCATGAGCTTCACTCTGGAGTTGTTCGACACACCGGAAATTCCGGTGGTACTGGCGCAATGCCGGCGGGTCCTGAGAGCCGGCGGACGCATCGTGGTGGTGGGTATGTCGAAAGAAGGCGAGCACGGGATGGTCTATGAGGCTTATGAGTGGACGCATCGGCATTTTCCCAATTTTGTCGATTGCCGCCCGATTTTTGTTAGTCGGGTCGTTGCCGAGGCCGGCTTTCGAGTTACACGCAAGCGAAACGTACGGATTTGGGTGCCTATGGAGATCGTGCGGGGCGAGAAGCCGGTGTCGGCACGAGCGGCGGGCGATCCGTAGGCAGGCGGCCTGCGAGGCCGCCGCAGGCTGCGAGCCTGCCCCACTTACTGAGTCAAGAAGCCGGCGATCGTCTTATTGAACAATGCCGGTTGGTCCACGAAGTTCATATGGCCGCTTTGCGGGAAAATGACCAGCTTCGAGCCGGCGATGAGCCGGTGCATTTCCTCGGATAGCGAGGGTGCGCATTCGTCACGATCCCCGGCGGTAATCAGCGTGGGCACCTTGATGGCAGGCAGGCGGCCGGCATATTCCACGGATTTCAGATTGCCGTCGATGACAAATTCGCCGTGCGATCCCCACATCTCGCGGTAAAGATCCCAGGACATGTTGCCGTTGGCGATGGGATCGTAATTCGGGTCCGGCCGCCGCTGGTAGAGATAAGGGAAATAACCTTCGGCCCAGGCCGCGATCATGTAGTCGTTCGGATAACGGTTCTTTTCATAGTCTTTACCTCTGCCGAACAGGCCGGCCTTCTCCAGGGATAGGATGCGATCGCGCAATTCGGGAGTCATATCGGCCAGTATGCGGCGGAAGACATCGTTCATCTTACTGGTGCTATGGAAAGTGCTGCACAGAATCAAGTGAGTGAGATTGGCCTGATACTTCAGCGCGTAGGCCTGCGCCAGCACGCCGCCATAGGAGTGGCCCAGCAGGGCGATGCGGCCCAGTTTGAGCGCTTGCCGGACAGCCTCGGTATCCTCCACCATATTTTCGACGGTGTAGCCGGAGGGGTCGTCGAGCTTTTCCGATTTACCCGACCCGCGCTCGTCGATGAAGATCAGCTTGTGCTGGCGGGCCAGCGGCAACAGGTACGGCAGGAAGTAGTCGTGCGATGCGCCAGGGCCGCCGTGCACGATTAACAGCGGCGCGCCCTGGCCGAGCGTCTGGTAATAAATCAAGACGCCGTGTGCATCTACGAAGCCGTCCTGCAGCGGGTAGTTCGCGGGCGTCTGGGCTTGTGCGGCGGTGAGGGGGAGAAGAAGGAACAGCAGCGTGGCGACTGGTTTCATGAAATGAGGATAGCGCAGCTAACCCGATGTCATGGTCCTCAGGTTACGCCCGCAGATCACGCTGGCTTCGCGCTTGTCGCCGTTGGGCCCCTGCCAATGCGTTTCCAGGCTGATCCAACCTTTGTAACCATCGTCCGCCAGCGCGCGGATTTGTCCCTTCCAATCGATACCGCCTTCGCCCAGCGCACACCAGATGGGACGGTGGCCTTCCACGCGGCAATCCTTGGCGTGCACGTGCGCGATGCGCTCCACGGGCAGACGGCGGTAACCATCCGGAAAGGGCGTCTCGCCGGAGACGTAGGCGTTGGCCGGGTCCCAGACCAGCTTCAGATTCGGGTGCGCGACGGCTTCCAGCACGCGGGCCGTTTCCGCGCCGGTGGCGATGTTGCAGGCATGCTCATTCTCCAGGCCGATAGTTCGCCCGTGCAGCGCGGCTTGCCCGGCAAGGTGTTCGACCGCGCGCGCGACACGTTCGAAGCACGCTTCCGGCCGCACCGCGCGCCAATACGAAAACACGCGAACGATGCGCGCGCCGGTACGCTCCGCGATTTCGAGCGCGCGGTCCGCGAGGCGCAGCTGATCCGCGAAGGTGTAGGTGGCGGCGAATACGTCCTGTTGAAAGCGGGCGTCCACCTCGGGAGAATCCGGGAGGACGCACTTCAGCAAGGGCGACGCGATGGAAACGATTTCAAGGCCGTGGCGGGCCACGATTTCGCGGGCGCGGTCGAGCTCGATATCGGTCAGGTCGATAATGTTTTTCCCGAATACCATGCGCAGCTCGGCGCCGGTCATGCCGATTTCGGCCATGGAGCGGGCGGCGGTTTCGAGATCCGGTGAGAATTCGTCGGTGATGGCCGCGATGGGGAACAGTTGTGGCATTAGCTGCGCATGCGCAATAACAAATACAGGCCCGTGAGCGAGAAGAGCGCGTCCGGGGACCACGCCGCGATGGCCGGCGGCAACTGGTTCACGTCTCCGATCTTCTCGAACAGCAGCCCGATGCCCCAATAGGTGATAGCGATGCCGATGCTCACACCGATTCCGGCCATGGCGCCGCGATTGCCCACCAGGAAGGCGAACGGGATCGAGATCATGGCCATGATCAACACGAACAGCGGCACGGAGAATTTCTGGTAGAACTGCACGCGCAGCTTCACGGTATTGAATCCGCTCTGTTGCAGGTCGCGGATGTAGCTGTCCAGCTCGCGGAAGTTCATCTGGGTATCCTGCTTGACTTCTTTCAGGAAATAGCTGGGCGGCTCGTTCAACTCCGCGAACGTCTGAACCTGGAACGCCGTCAGGGGCACGCTTTGGTTGCCGTGAAACTCCCGCCGCCAGCCGTTTTCAAAAACCCAGGTCTGCAGGGAGGCCTGCCAATGCGCGCGTTCGGCGGAAATCTGCCGCACCAATTGATAAGTGTTTGGCTCGAGCTCATAGACGATCACGCCGCCCATGATATTCTCATCCTTATCGAAGAACTTATAATAATAAATGCGCGGTCCCTTGCCGAAAATCCACTTACGCTCGGGACTCAGATACGTCTGCACGGCGCGGCCCTTGATCTCGTTGCGCAGGGCATCCTGCCGGCGGTTGGCTTCCGGCACGTAATAGTGATCGAACGCGAACAGGCCGCCGCTCAGGAAGCCGCTGGCCACCAGGATGGGAATGGCCAGGCGGTGCAGGCTCACGCCGCAGGCCTTGAACGCGGTCACTTCGTTGTGCTTTGTCAGTACGCCGAAAGTCACCAATACTCCGACCAGCACGCTGATGGGCAGCGTCTTATAAATCAACTGAGGTGTGAGGAAGAAGAGATAAGTAAAAACCTTCGCCAGCGGAATTCTGTTCCGCACGATGTCGCCGAGCAACTCGAAGAAGTTATAGATCTGGCTCATGGATACGAAGCTGGCCAGCAACATCGTAAAATAGAACACGAAGTTAGTGAGGATGTAGGTATCCAGAATCTGAGGCAGCAGGGGCCAGCGGAAGGTCCTGGTGCGCTTGGCCTGTCCGTATTCCGGCACGAAGCGCGCGCGCAGGCGGTTCAAGGCGCCGCCGAACGCGTCTTTCATGCCACCCACGAAGTCGCGGCCGCCGGGCGTTTCCATGCGCGCCACGGCGATCAGCCCGGCCACCAGGAACGCCGCATTCGGCAGCCACAGCGCCACTTCCACGCGCAGCGTTCCAGCGCGGGCCAGGCTGACCAGCGTGATGAACGCCAGATAGTAGCAGAAGAAGGCTAGGAAAACGGCGGTCACGTATCCGCCGGACTTGCCACCCTTGCGCGACGATACGCCCAGCGGAATACCCACCAGCGCCAGCACCAGGCAGGCGATCGGCAGCGCCAGCCGGCGATGCAGCTCGATACGCGCTTCCACCCAGTCCGGGCCGGTGGCGGAGTAGCGCCGCAATTCGCGCGTGTTCATCTCGCTGAAGGGCTTCCGCGCGCCCGGCACGGGAGGCGCCGCATACAGCGCCTGCGATACCACTGGCGAAAAGCTGTCGTAGCCTCGCAGATCCTTCCCCATTTCGTGGTTACCGGCGTTCCGCATGGAAAGCTGCAGCCGGTTGTGGTCCGGATCGGGCACCGCGATGGCTTCCTGGGCCACCGTGATGAGCGGGCCTTGGGCCTTGTCGCCCATGCCGCTAGTGCGCTGCTCCGGAGGCGTCAAATCGGCCAGAAAAACGTTGTGCCACACCACTACGGCGCCGGGTGTGACGTCGCCGACGTACAGAATCGTGTTGGGAAAATCCTCGTCGAAGACGCGCGGCTCGATGTCGGCGCTGACTTGCGATGCGGACAGCTTGTCCAGAACGTCTTTGCTGACGCGGATGGAAAGGGGCGTCAGCCGCAGCGTCATGGCCCCGGCGACCAACATGGCGAGAAAGGCGAACAGCATCACCGGCAACACCACTTTGCGGCTGGAACAGCCGGCCGCGCGCATGGCCGTGACCTCGCCGTCGGTGGCCAGGCGGCCCAACCCAACCAGGATGCCCACCAGCGCGCCGAACGGGATGGTGAGCGGCAGCAGCGGCGGCAGGGACAGCGCGAACAGATAAAGAATCGTTTCGGGCCGCGGCGAACTGCGCACCAGCACCTCAAACAGCTTGCCGACGCCCTGCAGAAAGATGATGGAGGTGGCCAGCGCCATGCCGATCAGGGAGCTGGAGATGATCTCGCGGAAGATGTAGCGGCCCAGGATGCGCATGGGGTTACGGATGTCCGGCCTCCGCGCGCAGCTCCGGGGCCGGCACAATGGGAAGCTTGGGCAACTCCTCTTCGAGCGGATGCAGTTCCACGTCGTCAATGAGCACGGAGGGCGCGATGGTGCAGCTCTCCGCCACATAATTTGCGCCGCCGATCAAGGCAAACGGCACTTGGTTATTCAGGAATTCAAAGACATTATTATCTTCGCCCGCGGCCAGGATATCTTTGAGCGAGCGCGTGTTCAGGCTGCGGAAGCGCAGGCCGCGCACCAGTTCCTCCCGGCCATCCAGGTAGACCTTGTAGACCAGCACGGGCGCGCTCACCGGATGGCCGCCGGCCTGCGCGGAGTTGGTCAGCAGCCGCCGCACTTCTTCGACGGAGGCGGACGACGGGAAATCCATGCGGCGCACGAGTATGCCATACGGTTTGTTGCGCTGCCGGCACATTGCGATCAGTTTACTCTTGAGATCCGCCACCGGCACGGTTTCGGCGGCGCGCACGAAAAGATTGCCGATGGCCGCGCCGTTCGCGCCGTAGCTGCCGGGCAGGCGCGCCCTGCCGTTGGAGCCGGCAAACCCCGGCACCGGCTGGCGGGTGAGCAAGAAAGTCTTGAGCACGCCCTTCTCCACCAGCGGCAGGGGGCGGGGAGCCACGCCTTCGCGATCCACCTCATAGCTGCCGAAAAGCGGACGGCCACGCCACGCTTTCTGCGTGGGATCGTCCACCACGTCGAACCATTCCGGCAGGATGCGCGCGCCTTGGCGGCCTTCCAGCTCGCTGACCTGCGCGAAACTGTTGCGCCCCGGCTCCATCACGGGCCGGCGGGCCACAGCCAGGTTCGCGCCCAGAACCTCGGCGAAAAGCTGCGCGGCGGCCGTGCCTTCAAACAGCACGGGACCGGAATAATCTTCGCCCTTGGGCGCGCCGGCGCGGGCCGTCAGGCTGGCGGCCAACGCCGCCACGCCGCGGCGCAACTCTGGCTCGGCCGGCATGCGGTCAAAATCGAGCGACTGAAAAACTACCGCGTCGTGCAGCACCATTCCGTCGGGCGCCTGCGCTTCGGCGCGCGCCAATACGTAAATCATATTATCGGGTATGCGCACTTCCGCGCCTTCCGAATTCAGGTAGTAGTGCGCGGTCTGGCCCGCGTTCAGTTCCACGGCGGAAGCTTTCACTGCGGGGTAGGCTTCGAAGATGGCGGAAAGCTCGCGCACGCGCGCGGTCCAGGCGTCTTCATCGAGCGGAATGTGGTGAATGTCCGATATCTTTTTCAACGGCTCGGCTTTGGCAAAATCGTCCAGGGGCTGGTTGACGGCGACATTCTTCAGGGCGGCCCGTTTGCGCGAGATGGCCTCCACGGCGGATTTGTAGGCGCTGTCGGTGGCCAGCCACAAAAAGCGGCGCATGACGGCGTAGGAATTTTCGAGTGGAAAGCGTTCGATCTCGTAGCGCGTGCCGGAGTGGTAGCTGCCCGCATAGCCGGTGTTATCGAATTTGTAGTCGCCCACGCGCACCCTGATTTCCGGGAGGCGAAAGCGGTCGTGGCGCACGGATAGGAGGCCGCCGAGGCTGGCGGAGACCGCGAAACTGTCGCCATCCTCGATGGTGTACTCGATGAAGTAAGGCGCTTCCAGAGTGAGGACTTTCAAACCGCGGGAGCGGGTCAGCTCATCGCGCATGGCGCGGAGGAGGGGGTCGGGGGCGGGTTGGGCGAGCGCGATTCCGATCGCGCAAACCGGGAGGAGCAATTCCAACGCCAGAAACCACCGCCGACGCCGGCAAAGGTAAGAGGCAGGCGGCCTGGGAGGCAGCCGCAAGCTACGAGCCTGCCCCACCAGTGCGTGCGCCACGTGGTAGCGTGTCACTGGCCCTCCATGGGGAAGGGCAGGAGGGGCGGGCGGTCCTGCGACTTGTTCTTTTTTTCGATTTCGATTTCGGAAACCAGCAGGGCGGGTGAAACGGCCGAGACCGGCACGCTACCGGATTCGGCGCCGCAGTACCCGTTGAACACCTGCGGCCAGTCCGAGGTGGCCAGTATTTTCGCAAAGCTGGCCAGCGGCGTGCCGACGATGTCCGCGCCGCGGATCAGCTCGTCGGGCCGCCCGTCGGGATAGACTCTGTACACCATGATCGGGATCACCTTGAATGCCTGCGCTCCTTGCCGCGCCGTGTTGGTGACGCCGCCGGTGACATCCTGGAAATAAAGGCCGTAAGGTTTGTTCTGACGCTTGATTTCCTCCACCAGCATTTCGCGCAGGCGCGCCTCGGGAACCGCGCGCGACGATTCCACCAACAGGTTCGACTGCCGCGATACGACTTCCAGACCCGGCTGGCGGCGCCCATGGCCGTTGGAGTGGTCGAAGCCTCGGATGGGCGACCGGGACATCAGGAACGCCTTCAGCACGCCATCCTCGACTACGGTAACCGGGCGCGCGGCGACGCCTTCATCGTCAAATGAGTAAGTGCCATTCAGCTCGATGCCGCCGGCTTTCTTGCGCGTGGGATCGAAGACCACGGACAGGAAATCCGGCAGGACCTTGGCGCCCACGCTCTTGGTGAAAGTCTGCCCTTCTTCTTCGTCTTTCTGGCGATGGCCTTCCACGCGGTGCCCGAAGATTTCGTGAAAGAAGACGCCCGCGGCGCGACCCGAAAAAATAGCCGGGCCGGCGAACGGCTCGGCCTCGGGCGCCACCAGCAGCGCCTCCAAGTCCTTAGCTACGCGCTCGACGGCGGCGGCGATGAGTTCGTCGTGCGGCAAACCTGCCGGATCGGTAGCCTCGAACGTCTCGCTGGTGGAGAGGTCCGTGCCGTCCATGGCCTTGGTCTGGGCGCTAACCACTACGCGCGCAAATCCGCGCCCATGGCGCAGGCGGCTGCCTTCGCTGCTGGCGAAATACTTGGTTTCGTCCTGGCAGGTGACGGTGACGCTGGAGGTGAGGATGCCCTGGTAATCGCTGAATTTTTCGGACAGCTTGCGCACGCGCGCGGCCCATTGATCCATCGCGAATCGGGAGTGCGGAACCGTTTCCAGGCGGACCACCGGCTCCTCGTGCGAAAAATCGCCCGAAGCGTCCTGCTCGGCTACTTTCACCTCGGCATTGGTGCGGATCTTGATCAGCCGCTCGGCGGCCAGCCGGTAAGCGCGGTCGGTTTCCAGCCAGATGCGGTTCTTGATGGCGGCGGGCCGATCCTCGAAAGTGAGCTGCGCGCCGGAGGTGAATTGCGTGCGTTCGCCGCGCACACGGTGGTAATTATCTAGCTTGGGCGAGCCCACCCGCACGCAGACATCCAGGCGGCGGCTCTTGCCGCGGCCGTTGCCGGCGAGGGCCCCGAGGGTGGCGGAGACGGTTTGAAAATCCTCCTCGGTGACCTCATAGGAGAGGAAGTAGGGGGCCGGATCGGCCTTAGATTTGAGCGTGGAAAAGTTGCGATCCAGTTCCGCGGCCATGGTGTCGAGAAGCACGGAGGACTGCGCCGAGGCGGCCGCCGTAACGCAGAGAAAAAGGAGCCCTAAGGCTGGACTGGCCACGAGAAGATCAGAATAGCATGCGTCAGCGGGCGGCCTTGGCGGAACGGGTTGTGCGCGGGGGCCGGATGAAAATGCGGCATATGCAACCAGTGCTCGTAAGTTATTTATTTTGATGGTCTCCGGTGCTGGCCGGTGGGCTCGACGGGGGCTGGCTTGGGGGCGTTCCAACCGCGTTTTCGACGAAACGAAGCCAATAAATCATTTATTTTGTTTTGCATCCGTGGAGACCGTCGTGCTGCCATTGCCGGTCTGCACGCGGGTGGTGCGGCCTAACCCGTCGAGGGTGCTGGCGGTCCAATGGCTGGTGCTGCCGGCGTTAGCGGTGGTGGCGGTGGTCGTCCAGCCGGTCGAGGTGTTATATCCGTAGGAATAATTCGTCTGCGCTCCGGTGGCGCTGGTCCAACTCTGCGAGGGCGCCAGCGTGTAGGCGATGCGGCCGTAGGTGTCGTAGCTGGTGTAAGCGGCCGTGCCATTGGGCGAGTTGTTCGGATCGTAGAGCGTTTGGCCCGGCCCCGCTACCGAGGCGGGAAACAGGTTCGGCGAACTGTAGGCCGCCAGCGTCTGCAGCGAAGTGGTTCCGTTGGGTGTCAGCGAGTCCGGCAGGGTGAAGTTCGTGAGCTCGGAAGTGGTCACGCTAACGGAATGGCCATTGTTGTCATCCTGCTCAACCACCGTCCCCGTAGCGTCATAGGCGGTATTGGTGGTCTTACCAGGAGCGTTCGATTGGGTGACGTTGCCGCGGTAGTTGAACGAGGTGCCGTAGCTGGCTGCGTCCCACTCGCGCGGTATGCCGCCGGGGGAACCCGGCGTGCCGCCATCATACGTGTTCGAAACCAACGTAACGTTGGGCGTGGCGCTGGTCAGCGTGCTGGTCAGCAGCCGGTTGTAGATGTATCGCGAACTGTAGTTGCTATTGTTCTGATACTGGTAAGTATTCGAATACGCGCGCGCCGGCGTGTTCAGGTTGCCGTAATCATACACCTGCGCGGTGAGGACGTTGCCATAGGAGTCCTGGGTCTGCACGGTTTGGGTCGTCTCGGTGTAGGCTTGGCCCTCATCCAGCACCGTCTTCAGGGTCCCCAAGTAGAGATTCAGGCTGCTGGGGTCCTGCGCCCAGGTATAGTAATCGTGCCGCACGGCCTGCGTGGTCCCGTGGTAAGGGCGCTCTTGCAGTTCGCTGACCAGCCCGGCATTCGCCCCGCCGCTGGGGTTGAACACCCAGTATTTCTCCGATCCCGAGGCATCATCCAAGGTCATCGTGCCGGCGTTCGGCGAAAGCGTATACGTGCTCTCCGCGCCGCCTAATGCGCTGAGCAGGTACCGGGAGGCGGCGTAGCGGACGGTTTGCGGCCCGGAGGCGAGGTTTGCGTAGCTCCAGCGCAGGTGCCCGCCCTGCGGAAACTGCGCCTGGTCGAGTTCGCCATCGTTGAGGCTGGTGTCGTAGGTAAGGTCGTAGGCGTATCCGAGGCCGTTGGTGGTCACGGCGGCCAGCAGGCTGGTGGTGCCATAGGACACGCCCGTGGGCGAGTACAGCGGCTGGCCCTGATTGATGGTGAAGGTGTAATTTTCGGGCGTGCCGACGTAGCTGGTAATGCCCGAGAGGTAGGACAGGCCGTTGCCGCCGGTCACGTAATTGAACGTATAGGATTCGTATAATTCATCGCCGCCGGTCAGATACCACACGGCGCGGGCGTCTTCAATGATGGTGATGCGCGCGCTGGAATTGATCCAGCTTGCGCCGGCGCCGGCCATATAGGTGACGACGATCTGGTTGCCGTTGCTATCTTCGACTACGGTGGGGTACAGGGTTCCGGCGTCCGGTTCGCCGCCCGCGGAGGCGCAGCCCATCACCCAGAATGTCCAGTTGCGGAAGTGCAGCAGGTTGGCGCTGGCGTCGTACCAGACGTACACGCTTTCGCTGGAACTCCACACGGAGCCGCTATTCTGGTTCAGGTGGTATTGTGCGCCGGTGGAATCCGTGAAAAGGTAGTACTGCACCGGGACGGGGTCCGCGGCGGCGCTATAAACCGGCATCAACGATCCCAGCATAAGCTGCCAGCCGAAGCCGTAGCCGGTGTCCACACCCATAAGCTCCAGTCCCTAGGATCCCGTTACCCAGTTTTGATTTAACGGGAGTCTCCTGCTGGCGAATGCGGAGCGCTTCCTCGGAGCCTGGGAAGTCCGGCACTCGGATTCGACGCAAGGTCGCAATCGAGTTGAAGTGTGTTCCCTTTGCCGCCCGGCGGACAAGGGGATCGGAATACCGCGCGTGAGCCGCACATTTAACTAGCCTAAGGGATCTGTATATCCAAAATAGGCGGCCGAAAAACGATAATACGCTAAAATCGTCGAATCCGTTTGCCGTGATTGCCGCATTTCGCGCTAGCCGTTTGATAGGGAAGGAAATATATTTTTCCGGCCCGCTTGCCGGCGAAACGTGGCCCGCAAACCGATGCACCAGGGTAGCGGGTTGAGCGACTGAGGTTATCTGCGCCGATTCTGCCACCACGCGTTCGCCAGCGTGGCGGACAGAATCAGCATCCCGCCCGCAATGGAGCTCACCGCCGGGCGCTCGCGCTGCACCAGCCAAACCCAAACCGGGTTGAGCGCCGGTTCCAACAGCAAGACGGTAGTAGCCTCGAAAGCGGGCACCTGCCGGATGGCCCGCGTGACAAATAAGTAGGCCAGTCCGATCTGGAATACGCCCAGATAGAACAGTACGCCGAGATTGAGCCAGCCCGCGTGGGGAGGGGGAAGAGCCTTGGGCAGAGTCACTAAGAACGCCAGCAAGTTCCCCATGACCACGGTCGCGGTGGCGGCATTACCCGCGCCTTCGCGCCGTCCGAGCCAGCGCAGTCCGGAAACCGTGAGCGCCCAGCTCAAGCCGGAAGCTGCGCCCAACAGGTTGCCCGTGCGCGGATCGGGAGCCGTGGCCACGGCCGGTTGCACGGCGCCGAAGCACAACACCATGCCCGCGGCCACGCCCCCCAGAAACAGCAGATCGGAGCGGCTAAGAGGTTCCTTGAGGAGCAGCGGACCGATCAACAGCAAATATAGGGGCGCGGTGGATTGCAGAAAGATCGCGTTGGCCGAGGTGGTCAGCTTGGTGGCCAGCGTGAACGCGACCAGCGTGGCGGCATAGGCGGCGGCCACTGGCAACAGCGGCCAGCGCCAATGCCGCCGCCCGTCCGGGACGAACGCGGCCAGTGCGAGCGCGGCGATCCCTGAACGGAAACTGGCGATCTGCCAGGGCGTCATCGTAATGGCTTTGATGGCCGCGCCACCCGTGGAAAACAGGACGGCGGCGGCCATCAGCAACAGCCAATTGGTGGCGCGGGTGCGGGGCACAGGGAATGTACAGAGTATCAGGCTATACAAACGTACTCCCTCAGGCGTATTCTAAAAATATAGAGGATCGTCATTGCGCACTATTTCCAACAAGACGAAGTATGCCCTGTCAGCCCTGTACTCGCTGAGCCGGCATTATGGCGAGGGTCCGATTTTGGTTCACTCCGTGGCCGCGGAAGAATCCATCCCGCTGAAGTTTTTGCAGGCCATCCTGCTGGAGTTGCGGAACCGCGGCGTGGTGGTCAGCAAGAAAGGCCGGGCGGGGGGATATGAGCTGAGCCGGCCGCCGGAGGATATCACGGTAGGATCGGTGATCCGCATGATCGAAGGCCCGCTGGCTCCGTTGCCTTGCGCGCGCGAGACGGGCTATCGCCGCTGTGACGAGTGCAAGGACGAGCAGACCTGCGGTACACGCCTGGTGATGCGCCGGGTGCGCGATGCCGTGGCCCATATTCTGGATAGCACTACGCTGGCGGATGTGATTCGGGAAGTAGACAAGGCCAGGGACGTTGAAGCGCACGGTCCGATGGTGAGTTTCAATATTTAGGTGGGCGGCCAAGCTTGGCCGCAGCCGCCTTGTAGGCGGCCAGGGCCGGCTGAAAGCCGGCTGCGGGCACAATTGCCCGCCCTACAACAGCTTTTCCACGATCGCCACGTCGCGCCAGACGCCGTCCAGTTGGCCGTGCTTTTCATAAATCCCCACCTCACGGAAGCCCAGCGCGGCGACCATCCGCAGGCTGGCGGTATTTCCCACGAAGATGCGCGAAACCAGTTTCCAGAAGCTCCCGGCCGCTGCGGCGGCGATCAACGCATCCAGGGCGATACGGCCGGCGCCCTGACGGCGGAATGCGCGATCCACGTAGACGGAAGCCTCGGCGATGCCTGCGTAGCAGGCCCGCGGCCGGTACTGGAAGGTCGACGCGAAGGCCACCACCGCACCCCGCTCCTCGACTACCAGCAGGGGGTGCACACCGTCAAACCATGCGCGGATGTCGTTCCCGGTGCGGAGCCGGGTTTCGAACGTCGCCGTGCGGTCCGCGATGCCTTGGTTATAGATACGGGCCATATCGGCGGCGTCTTCCAACCTGGCGGGGCGTGCATGCATCTCTCAACTTTAGCGGATTCCCGACTTCCGAGTGCTTAACAGTTTTGGGGATTCCTGACCGTCAGGGAGCGGTTTCCCCAAAACTGTTAAGCACTTAACCGTTCAGTCCGCCCCCGGTGGGGCTGGCCAGGGGAGGCTGGAAGGTGCCGTCGCCATTGCCCAGCGCAACGTCGACGATGCCGGTATCGGAAAAGGCGGTGGCTACATCCAGCTTGCCGTCGTGGTTGAAATCGGCAACCACCACGTCCGAGGCGTTTCCCCCGAGCAATTCGGAACCATTGAATGTGCCATTTCCGTTTCCCATCCACAGGCTCGCGCCCTGGAGCACATCGCTTATCACCAGGTCGGGCTTGCCATCGCCATTGACGTCGCCAACGGCGATACCCGAAACGCCGTCCAAGTCCGTGAAAGTTGAGGAGTTTTCGAAACCACCCTGGCCGTTGCCCAACAAAACGGCGGCGATACTCTCGCCGATGATTGCAATGTCGGCATTGCCGTCGCCGTTGAAATCCGCCGAGACCACCACGGTGGGAAGAGAGAAGTTCAGCGAAGTCGTGATGGGTGTCTGAAACGTCCCATCCCCATTGCCGAACAAGAGAAACGCTGCCGGCTCCAATGCAGTTCGTAACCGCCAGGTCCAGCTTGCCGTCGTTATTGAAATCGCCCGCTACGATGCCGTACGCACTGGGCCCGGCCGCGTAGTTGACTCCTTCCGCGAACCCGCCGTGGCCATCGTTCAGGAAGATCGTGACGCCGTCGTAGCTGTTGCTGACAGCGATATCTGGTTTTCCGTCGCCATTGAAGTCCCCAACCGCGATGGCTGAGGTCTGCGCATCTCCCGGGCTGACGGAATAATAAGGTGGATTGACGAACCCGCCCTTGCCGTTGCCGGTCCAGAGCTGAATGACGTTGCCCTGAAATCGGCCGCAGCCAGCCCGCCTGGCTCCAATGGCGCCGGCAAGACGGACTTGGCCGTCGCCGATTTCCAGCAACACGCCGAAGCGTAGCTGAGTTTTATTGTAGTGCTGACTATGCATTGAAGAGCGATGAAGCCCTCGTGCCGAATGCCTCAAGTTTTTGATAGCTGGATATTAGACTTGTCAGCACCTTCCGAAGTCTACCCGTCGCACGGGTTAAGTCTCGGCTTATGCCCGTCGCTGAATCCAAAGCGTCTCTATATTCAATAGTCGTGGCAACTGCAGCTTTAGACATTGTTGAGAACTGATCTAGCGTATTACGAAGAGTAGCAACATTGGGATCATTCTGATTCGCATGTTGCCGGAACCAATTCAACTGCCACTCAGCAACTCCGATAAGCTCGTCGGTGGCTTGATCGAATTCCGTGTGCAGGCTTTCCAGCCTTGTGCAATACTCGTTGATGTCATAAGCAGCTAGTTGCGCTATTCTCTGGAATTGGGCAAGTGATCCTGGGCCAGGATTATCTTTAAGAGTGTTGATTCGTGAAGTATGCTCCTGAAGGTCGGCAGCATTAGTCGTTGCCTCTCCTGTTATCTTTCCGAGTAATAATATCACCCGTTGAGCAGAACTTTCCAGGTCTGTGGCGAAATCTAGAAATCCCCGCTCGTCTGTCTTAGACGATCGTGCTGGTTGCGTTCTAGTGGCAGTTTGCGGTGGTGCACCCGGCAAATAATCACTCACAGGATTGCTGAAGCTGATTTCACCTTTTCGACACTGCTGGCCGATCCGTTGAAGTGTCGATTTCAATTTAAGTGCCTCAACAAAATTTACAGAGTACTCCTGTGTGCTGTAGCTTCGCAAATCAAACGGCAAGTCACTTATTGATTGCGTCAACAGAATCGTTGGGCGTCCTAACGTATGGGAAATTCCGACCTCGTACATCACATTGGCGTTTAGAGTTGTCAATTCTGCGACAACCAAGTCGGCGGATGCGATGCTCCTGATTACGGTTGCCAGAATATTCTGTTGATCCAGAAAACTGTCGGCACGGCCTACCCAATACCCCGCCTCTTCGAGAGCAGGTTTGATTAGCTGTTCGTAGATAGCCTCAAACTCCGCATCAAACGGCATGATGACGAATGCCTTCGGTTTCTGCTCATCATCTGGCGGCATTCGATCCTCCTTCATCCGATCATACACGATTACAAACCGCCATGGCTTTCACAACTCCGGGCGAATCACCCGCACAGTGTCGAATTCAGCCGCTCTTTGGTTTTAGGAAAATTGGAATGTCAGGGAACGGCGGCATTACAGCGCCGGTCCGTGTCCGAACCCAAAAGGCCGATTTTCAGGGTTCTGGGGCCGCATCGAGCAATGGGCGGCACTTGGCATCATCCACTCAGTTGCGGAGCCGTCCTGGGCGAGTTGTACGTCCCCATAGGGCATCGTGGCGGGCCTTGGCTGGCTCGTTGGGCAAACTGGCGGCAGGCTTGCACTGTCGTGATCGCAGCCGCCGCCTGGAATATTTTGGACAGTGTTTTTGACAATTGGGTTCCCGGTCAAAAGAGTATACATACCGGACGCCTGTGTTGAGCAGGCCGGGAATTCGGTCCCGACAACTCCCCTCGCCAAATTTTCGATGGGACTCCTGCCGCTTGGAACTTGGCTCTACAAGCCGCCGATCTCGCCCGGTGTGATCGGTCCAGGCGAGTGCGTGCGGAACTGAAATACAACCGTTCGTCAGCTTTGCGGAGCGGTACGGCTGCGCTTGCTGAGATGTGAGCACAGGAAAGCGGCAAACATGTGCTGGCGATCTTGTTTCGGAAGGGAGTACAATGAATCGAAAGGAGCTTTATGATTTCGGTAGGTACGATATTCAGCGTAGGTAAGGGTTTCAGGCACCTGTGGGACAAAGCTGACGAAGAGGACCTTCGCTGCGAATTCGATTTCATTCGGAGCAAGGTTTATTCGGGTGAAGTCAACACTTGGTTGCCAGAGGTCGGTTCAGAGCAAGACCGGCGATGCGCACGCATGGCCGATAAGGGATGGTTGATGCGTGACATGTTCGGCGGCTACATGCTTGCCGAAAGCTGCCAACATCGTAGTTCGTTGGGCTATTAGCCAGTCCGTAGAGCAAAGCACCTCCGTCAGAAAGGTGCCAGATTTTGCCGTGCGGATTGTTCGGAATGCGGAAAAGGCCCGGAGTGGCAACGCTCCGGGTCTGCCTTTGGTGAGAAAATGGAGATGCAACCCATTGACGTTCTGATGGACTGGCAGGGCCGTCACACGCTCTTACACTCGACTTTGCGAGAGCCAAACGGAATGGAGCACCAGCTTGACGTAGTAGTTGTGGCGGTAGATTCCACACGCCTAATATTGGCCGATCAGAATATGGTTTCTTCACGCCCTAGAGATTTGAGCGGGGCGCTGTTCGCCGTGTTCGAGAAGAGCAAGATGTTGTCTGTTCAGATTACCTTTGCAAACGGCGCTTTCCTAACGTTGATCGAAGACCGGCTTTGACGTTCCCGCATCCCTCCAAGAAGGCCGATTCCTGGCGTTCTGCTGGCCTACAGCGCAACGGAAGCGGCAAGCCAAGCTCTCCGATCAGGCGGCTTACTGTGGCCTTTGGATTCTCCAACATCCCCAAGTTTTGTACCATGCTCGGTACAAGTCCTTATCTGCTGTATGTAACTTGTTGATATTAAACAAATTGGCTCCCCAGTCTGGATACGTTTCGAACTCTTGCGGCCTAAACGCGGTCCGTTCGAACCAGTCCAAATGCTTTCAGACCAATGACATCCGCGCAGAACTGGCACACCCATCCAGAGTGGGCACCCAGCAGCGATGATTCGCCAACCTCGTGAGGACGAGTGTCTTGGGAGCCGGCAATCAACCATCTGGGATCGGGATGGTAAACATCGCAACGTTACGGGGAATTCGTGACATGAGAAGGTCCCGACGGTCCCGATCACGCCACTCTCTGGACTCTCTTTTTTCTCTTGGACTCTGCACCTTGTTTTCACAGGCGAGATGTGCTCCAATGTCTGAGTCCGACGGCTTTGGCGGCAGGGCTGGCATATGTACGGCGGGAGATTGTCGAGGGAGGTGTATGGAAGGATTAGGTAAACTTCTTGGAGACATGATCCCATTCTTAAGTCAATATCCGCCATGGGTTCGTGCATGCGCGGTGCTTTGGGTGTTTGTGACAGCTACCATTGTTGCGATTCTGTTGCTTGTCCCCCGGACAGCGCCGGCTAGGGATCTCGCAGCCGTGGCCCAAACTCCGCAGGCGGTAGGTCAGGTGCAAAGCGGTGAGGGGAACATTCAAGCTGGTCGTGACGTTACCATCCTCCAAGGCGATCGCAGAACCGATGGGCTACTTGAAATCACTCACGTTGACTTCACGCATCAGGCCGAATTTGATGTCATGGTCCGAAATCTCGGCGATACAGACCTTATCATTCATAAGATCGCTGCCAAGAAAGTGGAGGATCCTGGTATTGGCGTTTTGCCAATATTGAGACCGACGGCGAAATACCACATCCCCGTCGACGACTTGCCAGTTGGGGGGACAAAAAGCATTTCGGTTTCACACGTGGTGCCTGCTCGCAGCGCAGATCGGTTTCTTATCGCTCTCCATACCACGAACGTCTATGTACTTCAGATCACCCTTTACTACAACACAGACATGACGGTCTCATTCACAAAAAAGACCTGGATGTAGAGGTCCCAATGTTCAGGCATGGTCGCCTGTGCTTGAGGTGTGTCTTCTCGGCTCGCTGCTTGGATAAGATCGCGGTGACGTCGGCAGCGACCAGACCAGCGGATGCCTTAGTCTTAGTGCCGCTTATGACTGAACCTATGCTGGGCTCCAAGGACCAGGAGCGGTGGCGGTTTTGGGCTGACGGCGGAGCAAGTTCGTTGATACTCCCCAAAACCGCCGGCCGGAGCAAAACACCCCTGTACATGCGCCTGCAACGGTTTTCGCGCTCCAAATGGACGCAGTCTCGGCTTGTCGTACAAGCGCCCGGTCGGCCAGGAGAGCGCCGGATTACCCGTCGAAAGTCGACCCGTGTATACGGATTCCGGCCGGATCACGGCCCGGAAGCTATCAGGCAATCGGACAGTATCGCGCCCACGCGAAGAGTTCGAGTCCACGCTGGGGCCTCATCGGCGTTCGAACCGTCAAGTTGAAGAAGCAAAAGGGGAAATCGGCGAACAGCCAAACTGGGGTGGCTCCCCGGCATGGATTCGAACCACGATAACAACAACCTAGGCAAAATCTGTAAGTTGCAGGCTTTTCAATGGTCTAAAATGCCGCATTGGACCAAAAAAACCGCCACTCGTACACAACTCGTACACGGGCTCGCGTTCTGTTCTACCTGGGTTCTGGATGCGATCGACAGATTTCGATTCCTAGCACCCGCCCGATAATAAGCCCGAAAAGAATCGGCGATTCGAGTTACCGAGATGCAGTGCTGACGGTTCCCAGTTGCACTTTCTGGGGCCATCTGGGTCGGCGATTTGCGGCCGTCGAATTCCCTTCCCGAATCTCGAAGGCGTTTAACAATAGTAGGGACTTCGTTTACGATGCACAATGAATTGTGCGGGATCTCCTGATCGACACGCGGCCCAATTGGTTCCAGCCTCTTTAGGTTTACCTCCACTTTCAAGGTTTTCAACAACTTGGGGAATCTGCTTTTCGCTCAGAGGCAACCCAAGTCGCCTCAACGGCGGGGTTTTGTCACGGTTTTGCCACGGTCCACTCAGGTTGGATCATCGACAATCTGCGCCTTTTCATGGCGGCTGTGCAAAGAAAGTCCCGACCGTTCAATTCGCCTCCGAGTCCGCAGACGCGGCACTTCCGGATCCGTACTTCCGGGGACTGTCTTCTTTCACTCCTTCCGAGTTTCCAAATCTTTTTGAGGGGGCGCGACGAGAGGTTCGTTGGAGCGGACCTTCGATTGGGCTTTCTCCGCTTGTGTGCTCGGTTCGTCCCCATTTTGCCAGGGTCCGCTTGGTGGCCAGGAAGCTAATGCGTGACTCTCGGCATTGGCCGCGCCGGCTGGGGACACGAGGAACTCTCGAATGGCGTCGTTGACGAGGGAAAAATCGTCGGGCGCTGTAAGGCGGCTCTTCCCGAGGAATGCCCGCCATTGGGTTTGCTTCGTGACGTCTCCGGACAGCTCGGCGAGTAGGACTTTCAAGCCGTCAGGGTCCAGCCCCGTTTTGCGCCGTTCGAATGTGGCTCTTTAGCGCCGCGCCAAGAGCCTCCGCCTGGAACGGGAATGTTCGTGCGAGGAACCAAATGTCGTAAAAGTCTTTCATGCGGCTGTTGAGCATGCCGAGGCTGACAATAGCCTCCAGTTTCTCGGCCACGACCGTATTCATGGGGTAAGCCAGGACCCGCGGCGCCGACATGGTTGCAGTGTCGGATAGTCAAGCAAGCTCGAATTCACGGCATCGCCGAACCCGACATCAACCTGGACGGGTATCCGCGCGTTGCCAAGCCGCGTGAGGAATTTGACACGGACACCTTGATAGACTTGCTCCTCCTTGATCTTGTCGGCCTTCACGGTCTCTGCGAAAAAAATAAGGCCATCGTGCTCAACTGGAATTCGGCACAGTTCACCGAAGACTTCCTGACAGTGCTCAATCGAAGGATCGCCGCGGCCCAGCAGATCGAGATCTCTGGTTGGTCGATGCGGTGTGCGGCTCCACACCTGAAAAAGCATTGCCCCTTTCAGAATGAATTGGTCTCGGTATTTCGATTGGCTGAGGCGGTAGAGGAGCCGTTCGAGTGCGTAACGCGGTGAGAACAAGACCGAAATCCTCGGCGGTGCTGATGGCGAGATTCAAGAGCCTCTGGCGGACGGATGCAGCGGTGTTCCGGGATTTGACCGGCTTCACGTGAGAGCCTCCATGTACGGCCTCATCACGTTTGTGACTCGGCAGACTTTGGCGGCTTGCCACAGATCAGCCGTGGTTGCTTTTCGGTTCCTGATCGATTCGCGGAGAGCCTCAATTGCGACATCGCGCCCGATCTTATTTCGATACTTGAAACAATCCGCAACGGTCTTGGCAACGGAAAAAATGCGAACTGGCACTCCCTCAACGTAGTGTGTCTTCTGGCCGAACTCCAGCGACTGTTTTGAGAAGCGAACGATACGCATCCGTGGGTTGTCCGAGCGCGGGCGGCGATCCTTTTCGCCGATTGCCATCCAGATCTCAAATGGGCTCTCGGTTGCAATGTCGTGAAACCGGAGGGCGGAGAGCAGGCAGATAACGGCTCGCGGCGCTCGTTTCGCTGCCTCAGCGAAGGTGTGGAACTCCGTGATTGCGGTATCGGCTGCCGTGTAGATCCCGCGCCCTGATCGGACGACGACACCCTGCTGCTCTGCAAGACGGAGATATTGGCGGGCGATTCCGTGAGCCGCGAGATCGCGCGGATGAAGAACGCCGGCAGCCTTGGCGAGCTCCGTGATTTTGGCGATGGGTTCTACAACATGCACTACTCGATTTTACATAACGTCGGGAATTATGCACAAGTCCCGACAATGATGAGCAAGTCTCACCCGGACTGATAGTGCGGTCGAAAGCACTTGACCCCCCGCGTTACCGGGGGTTGCCCGCATGTCTTGGGCGCAGCACTTCCGGCTCCAAAGCTTCTTTAGATTTACCGCCACTTTCAAGGTTTTCAACAACTTGGGGAATCTGCTTTCCGCTCAAGGGCATCCCCTGTAGGCTCAACACGAGGGGTTTTGTCACGGTTCTGCCACGGTCGCCTCATCAGATCGGCGCCCAAGCCCGAGTTCAGAAACAGCGACAGGAAATGGTCGGGGCCGGGACGTAACCGCGCCGCAGCAATCGAGGGATGCCAGACAATAGATGGCCAGACGCCTCCGGATTTGCAGAATACGAGACGCTCACAATTGAGGGGTGTCACGGTTGCTGGAGCCCGCTCGACAATCCGCAGGGCGCGCGGTGAGTGCTGTAATCACCGCCGCGCATTGGCAGATCGGGCAGCGGATCGTGGAGCAGGAACAACAGGGATCACGCCCGAGTCCTACGGCGAAGAACTCGTGGCAAAGCTAGACCAGGACCTGACGGCACGTTTCGGAGGCGGATTCCGGTCCGGCTGATCACACGGGAGGTCAGCCGTTTCTTTGCAACTCGAGATGCCGGCTGAGATGCTCTGAGTTCAGCCGCTGCCGATGGCCCGGAAGCGCCAGCACCCGAAGACCCGTGCTGCCTTGTCGGAAAGGTGTGGTTCGAGCAGGACCGAAGCCGGTGCCACGCCTCCGGGGGGCGCATGGACGATGCGCTAACTCCACTCTTGTCAGCCCACGTGGCCGACGTAGTCCGGCGCGTTCACTTGAACATGGAAACCGTCCGGATCATAAAATTTGAACGATTCCTTCGAATTGGTACTGTCAAATTTCAAGTTCAACGACCTCAGTTTTGCGCGCACGTCGTCCGCGTCGAACCCCGCAATTCCGAAGTCGTAGTGATCCACTCTGGCGGCCTCCCCGTCGCCTTGCTCAATGCCAAAGAAGCAGTCGCCGACTCCCAAGATATGGGTTCTCGCGGAATGTTGCTTCAGCGGCATTTCGAAGAACTCCTGATAGAAGTTGGAGGTGCGATGAAGGTCGGGAACTTTGACCGTGATGTGGTTTATGCTTACGGCACGGCAGCCTTTCTCCTGCGGCCCCGGCTGTGCGACAGCCGCCAATGCGGCAAGGGAAAGAACAAGTTGACGGCGGGTCAGTTTGCCACACTCGAACTTGTTCAGCATCGTTTCTATGGTTTGTATCATAGGGATCTCTCCACTCGTTTCTTTCTGTCAACCCAGATGACGATCGAGGAAGTTCGCCTGCGCTTCCAGCGCTTCCCTGGATTCAGGCAGGTCGAACAAATACCAGAAGGCGTGCGGCATGGCATCGAAGACCATCAGGCGTGCATCCACGCCGGCCCGCAACAGTGCTCGATGAAAATCGACGGTGCCGCTCAGACAGTGATCGCGCGTCGAAGTCATGCACAGAGTCGGAGGAAATCCCTTCAGGTCCGCGTACATGGGTGAAAGCACGGGATCCTGGCGGTTGTGGTCGCCCACGTATGGGACCATGCCCAAGCCCTTCAGGGCAGGAACCATTGCACTGAAGTTTGTGAAGCCGCTGGTGCCGTAGAGAAATCGGGAGTCTCCGTAGCGGGCCAGATCGACATAGCCCGAAAAGAAGCCCAAAACGGCCGGCAAAGGGAGACCGAGCCTGCGCGACTCAACCGCCATCTGAGCCGATAGCACAGCACCTGCGGAAGTACCATAGACGCCGATCTTGTTCGGCGCATGCTCCTGAAGGGAGTGCTTATATACAGCGACTGCATCGTCCACCGCCGCGGGAAACGGATACTGCGGGGCTAGCCGGTACTCGACCGCGATTACCCGGATGCCGGTCAGCGCTGCGATGGTAGCGCCTTCAAGGGCTGAGCCGGAATCGGACGTAAAGCCTCCGCCATGCAGACAGATCAGAACGCGGTCTTGCTTTTGAGGCGCGGCGCGTTTGGGGACCACGACCTTGCACGCGACTCCCGCTAAGGTTGTCTCGGTGATTTCGGCCGGAAAAGTAGCGTGCAACTTCTCGGCGAAGTCCGCGGCCTGTTTCGTTCCGGGCTCGGGTGTCCATCTTTTTCCGCTGACCATGAGGGCAAAGGCCTCGGCAGAGATAGTTTTGGGAACGGGAACGATGCGTTTGATGTGGGCGGCGCCATCGCTGTCTATGGTTGTCAGATCGTCCGTCGGGGGCGCCTGCGCCCGTGCCAGCCAAAACCATCCGGCCGGCAGAGTAAACAAAGACGCCAAAGATCTTCTCGTCATACGTCACGACCGCGACAGCAACCAGTCTATTAGAATACAAGATTTCTCAAGTCGCGCGATTTTGGCTGTCTCAGGTAACGCGCCAAGGGCGTCAAAGCGGCCACGCTGTGGCATGCCGGCAGGCTATGGCGGGCACGGCTGCGTGCCATTGTTCAGTGAAGGTCGCTTCGCGCGCCTGCATCTCTACGGATGGCTGGTGCTATGGTGGCCCAAGTAGTGGGCCTCCCCGACGAGCCGTAGATCGCGATGGAGCGCGGGGATTTCTCTATGAGTCGGGAATCCTCATTCTAGCGGGGGAAAGGGCACCCGGTCCTGTTGTTTAGGCGCCCAAGGCAAACATTTGCGGCTGCCGCTGTACGAGGTGGGGCGCACGGAAGGGCTGAAAGCGGTATCCAGCATTGAAGATGGTTTCGATGTACTTGCCTCTGTGCTCGCCCAGCTTCCTTCGCAGCCGGAGGATGTGCACGTCCAGCGTGCGCGTGCGGATCTGGTTGCTGTAGCCCCACACACGCAACAGCAATATCTCGCGGGTGACCAACTCGCCGGCATGCTCAATCAGGAATGCCAGTAGGTCGTATTCTTTGCGGGTAAGTGTTAAGGGCTCGCTGTCCAGCAGCGCTGTCTTATTCCCGAAATCCAGGTCCAGGTGCTGGTCATGATAATGTTGCTCATGTATCTTGGTAATCTGAATCGGTTCCATCCGAACGATCTCCTTTTGGCTTATCGCCTATACTGATGTTACGAGTAAGCGGCAGCCGTGGTGGTTTGTTTTTTGTAAAACTCCTGCAAAGATGTGAATGAAAGGGGCCGCGTAGCTACATCGTCCTCATCGCCTGTGCTACCGCATTAGAAAAGGCCAGTGCGAGACTGGATGCAGCTTATAGTGTATGGCGGCAAAACAGAGTATCGCACTAAAGGCCGCGAGCACAATCCCCGCGATTGTTAATACCTTGACCCACGGAAACCGGTGGCCTTCTCGCTTCAGTACCAAAAGGTATCCGGCGAAGACGCCGACGTAAAACAACAAGCACATGGGTAGCGCAAACAGCAGCATATTAACCGCGTCGGGCGTGGGGGTGACGATGGCGGCGACGATGAAGATACCCAGGATCGCATAACGGCTGTGCTTCACAAGGAACGCCGGCCTGACGACGCGAAGTAACGCCAGGACGAAAATTAGAATGGGCATTTCGAAGGTGAGTGCCACCCCGAGCGTCACGTTAACGAATAGATCGAAGTATTCGTTGATGGACACCGTCGGATCGACGTAGTTTCCTGCACCGATGCCTAATAGAAATGTGAGAGTGAAACGGAAGGCCACAAAATATGCGAATGCGCCGCCGAGGATGAACAGGCCCCCAGTGGAAAGCACGAATGGCACCGCATAACGGCGCTCGCGCTTATAAAGTCCGGGAGAGATAAAAGCCCAAATTTGATAGACTACCCAAGGTGCAGCGATAAAAAGGGCGCACAGAAAGGGCAGCTTGACCCAGATGACGTTGAATTGCTCCATCGGGGTGATGGCTTTAAGGGTGGGCGGCTTGATGCCCAGGTGTGTCAAGGCTTCGACGGCGGGGGCGGCGATGAGGCGCCAAAGCTGGTTGACGAAGGTCAAGCTGATGGCGCCCGCGACGAGCAATCCCAAAACCATCTTTAGGATGCGCGAACGCAGCTCCTGAAGGTGATCAAGGAAAGACATGCCGAGCATGCCCTCTTCGCCGTCGTCGGGGAGATTTGGCGGCTCAGTCGGAGGGGGCGTGCGCCCCCCTCCGCCTCGGCCAGCGGAAACGGTGGTGACGGCTCTGGGTGAAAGCGCAACTGTCCCTGTTGAAGTCATTTATGTGCCAAAATCGAAGCGCCCATCGAGAATTCTCCTTTTCCGCAACCAAGGCCTCACGGACACCCTCGCGTCGGCCTAGCCGGGTCCTCGGTGGTGTAGACCCTGCTAATCGTAGAATCCCGGCTTTCCACGCTGGATGAAGCGAACACTTCGGCGCCGACGCTGGCACCACTTGAAGAATAATCGTTGCTGCCGTTATCGTACCGATGACCGCTTTCGATTTTCTGGGATCTGGCTTGCAGCTCCAGGTTTTGCAATTCACGATCGAAAGCGGCTTTCATCTCACTTCGGACACGGCGAAAATAGCTGATCGCCGTTCCCAACATTCTGCCCAATTCGGCCAGTCTCTTCGGACCGAACAGCACTAAGGCAATCACGAAGATTACTGCCATCTCCGGTAAACCTACGGGACCCATCTCGCTCCTATTTCCTTACAAGCTCCCTCGTCACGGCGCAAGCGCCCGTCACTTGGCCTCCAAACGGCTTTTGGGTGGCGGAAAATCATGAGCCTTGCCCATGCTCGGTAGGCGTGCGAGTTTCTTCAGGACCGACAGCTTTGAATGAGTCCTTGAAGTTACGGATACCTTCGGCGAGGCCTTTGCCCAGAGCCGGCAACTTCTGCGGACCGAAAAATATTAGCGCGATAGCCAGAATCACCAGTAGGTGCCTGGGTTGGAGCAGATCTTCAATCATCGATTTGAGCCTCCTATATCCGTTCTTTGCTACAAAAGCGCGGCGCGGCCTGCGGTCAGGCCGCGCCCCATTCTCCACGACAATTTGTGCCTCGCAATGAGCTGCATCGGCTGCTTGCGCCGCAACGCCCCGATTTCTGATGCAACGCGGACAACAGTCTTACGCTATAGCAGTTAGCGAACGGCGGTATCCGCCGCGACAGCCATAGATTGCAATAAATCGAGAAACTGTTGGCTTTGACCGATGAAAAGCCCATCTGCGGTGAAGCTATTAATCGTTGCCACGGCGCCCCCAAATTTATCGGTTAGCGGACGAATGATTGAAACATTCGGGAGGCCGGGCTTGAATTCGCAAGGGACGGGAAAGATCAGACTGGGCTGGATCGAAGGATTCAACGGGCTGAAAAAGTTAGGAAATGTCAGGCCGGATATGGTGTCCGTAAATGGCGCCACAGGCGCTTGCACTCCGTTGCCGGCAAAATCAACCCACTCCAAAAAGTGAGCGATCTCGTCGCCACCGATGCCCAGAGTGACCGAAAGCACTTCAAGATCCTGAACTTTTTGGCTCATCGCTGCGTACAGACTCGATCCGCCTTGCTCGATGTATCCGAAGTGAAAGCCTGCTACATTCGCGATGGCTTGAATATGATCGTTACCGGGAAAGTTGGGGTTAGGGGCGCCGTTATAATCGGCATCGCTTCTGGGAATGG
>Ga0187887_10000911_pt1 | contig 27217 bp, 27 predicted proteins | sample June2016WEW_7_10_FD_132977 | JGI IMG/M metagenome (GOLD analysis project Ga0187887, IMG submission 132977) | Peatland microbial communities from SPRUCE experiment site at the Marcell Experimental Forest, Minnesota, USA - June2016WEW_7_10 | ecosystem: Environmental > Terrestrial > Soil >... | reverse complement strand
TCAATCTGCCGCAGCATCGTCACGATTTGCTCTGGCTTGTACCTCTGGATGGGCATGACCTGCTTTTCCTCCAAGTGGATTCTCTCTCATTCCACCTGGCACAAATTTCGCCGGTCAGGTCACTATCCACTTCGCCATCCGTGCGCCCTGCGGAAAGGATGGGTCAATGAAAAGGGCAGCACGGTACAAAACCGGAAGTGTAGTTTTCGACAAACGACGCAAGACTTGGAATTTCTTATGGTGGGAGGGCAGCAAGCGACGCTCAAGATTGATCGGCACCCTGAAGGAGTTTCGAACCAAGGGAGCCGCACAAGGAGCAGCGCAGACTTTCTTACCTGATATTCAGAGGCAGCCATCGGAAAATCCAAGGCTAGAGGAAAGTGAGATTCTGACCGTGAATGCACTGGCAACACGATACGAGGGGGAGCGTTTGCCGTCGCGTCATTCAACGGCGCGAATGTATCGTTCCTGGCTGCGTAACCACATATTGCCGAAATGGGGAGACAGTCCGATCAGCGAGGTTCAACCTCGACCGGTCGAATTGTGGTTGCGGGAATTGAATTTATCCCCCAAGAGCAAAGCCCATGTGCGGGGCATCTTGCATCTACTCATGGAATTTGCCATGTGGAGTGGTGCGCTGGAAATTTCACGTAACCCCATTGATCTTGTCGTGGTCAAAGGGGCGACGAAGCGCACTCGACAACCACGAAGTCTGACGGTGGAAGAGTTCCGCAAGTTTGTGCAGCATCTTGAGGAACCGTTCCGCACAATGGCGCTGCTCTCTGTGTGCTTCGGTCTGCGAATCAGCGAATGTCTGGCTCTGAAGTGGTGCGATGTGGACTGGCTCAACGGCAAGATGCGGATTGAACGAGCTATTGTTCGCCAACATGTCGATGCCGTAAAAACCATCCACTCGCAAAAGGAAATGGGCATAGACCCCGAACTGCTGGGACTCCTGAAGATGTGGAAACAGACTTCACAGTTTTCCGCTGACGGAGACTGGCTGTTTGCGTCCCCGGTGCAGCTTGGGCGCTTGCCGTGGTCTTACCCCCAGGTGTTGCGTATATTCCACCGAGCAGCAGAGACCGCCGGAATCGGCAAGGTGCCGACTCATACCCTGCGCCACAGCTACCGTTCATGGTTAGACGCCGTAGGAACTCCCATCGCTGTGCAGCAAAAACTCATGCGGCATAGCGACATTCGCACGACGATGAACATCTATGGCGAAGTCGTCACAGACGAGATGGCACAAGCGCATTCGAAAGTAGTTGGGCTGGCACTAGCATTGGGTACGCCAGACTAACGGATTGCAGAGCAGATCGCAGTTAGCGCAAGTGATTGAAAAGCTGGCGGAGAGGGAGGGATTCGAACCCTCGGTACAGGTGTTAGCCCGTACAACGGTTTAGCAAACCGCCGCCTTCAGCCTCTCGGCCACCTCTCCGGCGTGTTGGGATTTCATTTTACCACTCCCGGCGATGAAGCTGGTTCGCGCGACCTCTTTCCTGCCTCATTCGCCGAGTTGATTCCTCAATTCACCGCATTTTTACGGGTAACCGTTTCTCTGTACGCTATTCTGAAGTCTCTCGATTCCAGCACCGTGGACGATTGTCTATCGCATGGAGACAGCAATCCAGCACGCTCAAACTTCCTCGAATAAGAATCTGATTCTCGCCGCCCAAATTGCTTTTCTGCCCACCGGAATCCTCACGACCTTGCTCGGCCCGATGCTTCCCCTCTTGATTGCCCGGTGGGCCCTGAACGACACCCAAGCCGGGAATCTGTTCCTCATTCAGTTTCTATCCTCGCTGGTTGGCGCGCAACTCTCGGGAGTCCTGCTCGCTCGCCTGGGATACCGTCCCGCGTTTCTCTCAGGATTGCTGCTCATGGCGGGTGGCGCCGCCACTCTCTACATCGGGTCAGTTTGGCTGGGAATGGCTTCGATTGCCGTTTATGGACTGGGACTAGGTCTTATTGTGCCGACCGACAGCTTGCTCATTGCGGAGATCAGTTCCGATTCGCGCACCAGCGCAGTGAGTTTGCTCAACTTTTTCTGGGGATTCGGCGCTGTGTTCTGTTCCCTGATGGTGGCATGGGCAGCTGCCCATAAATTGCTGCCGGTTTTCTTTGCGGCCGTTTCGTTATTCCTTGTCTTGCTTGCCGTCGCCATGCGGGGTCTTCCTTTTCCTTCCGCTGCGCCGCCCGCGGATCGCTCACTCCACTGGCAAGAACTTGCCAAATCCCCAACCCTCTGGCTTTTTGCAGCGGTCTTTTTCCTTTATCCCGGCGCCGAGACGGCAGTCGGCGGATGGATTGGATCTTACGTTTCGCGTCTCGGTCCAAGCGCTGCCAAGATGGCACCGCTCATGCCGGCCTTCTTCTGGGCAGCGCTAACCCTGGGCCGCGCTCTGGGAACTCTGTTTCTGTCTCACTTTCCCGAACAGCGTGTTCTGCGAGTCGGATATGCCACCGGGTCCGCTGGCATTCTGTTGCTGCTTTGGGCTTCCACGCTGCCCGCGGTCATCGTCGCCGCGCTCATCACGGGTCTAAGCTTTGCGACGCTGTACCCCATCAATGTTGCTCGCCTTTCTTTGCGCTACGGCGTTGCCGCTCGAAGTATCGGCGCCTTCATGTTTTCCCTCGCGTCCGTGGGTCCGGCGGTGATCTCCTGGATGGTCGGCGTCACTTCCCAATCTACCGGTAGCCTGCGCGCCGGCCTGTGCCTGCCGCTGGGCGCAACGGCGATCTTACTCCTGGTCCACTTGCGCGAGTGGTAGTGCCCGCGAATACGGCTATAGCCGGGAGGCTTTCGCGCGTTTCGCTTTCTCCCATTTCAACGGAGCAGTGGAAGCCAGTTCAACTCGATTCCGTCCTCTTTGCTTGGCCCGGTAAAGCGCCTGGTCGGCAGCCTGAATCACTTGCTCGGGTTGTCGATACCGAGTGCTGGGCTCCGCCACTCCAATACTGACCGTCACCGACAACTGGTCGGGCGACTGACTCAGGCTGCCGGCCGCGCCCTTCTTCTTCGCGGGTCTTCTGCGGTCGGACTCCCCGGCCCGCGTCTCGTTTCTTCTCTCCGCTCCACGCAATCGAAACATCGATGTCTCGATCGTCTTTCGTAATGACTCGAGGTGCTCCACTGCATCTTTCGCCGAAATTCCACGAAAGATCACCGCAAATTCTTCTCCCCCACAGCGGAATGCGTGGCCGTCTCCGCTAACTCTGGCGATGCGCGCCGCGACCAAGCACAGAACCTGGTCACCAACATCGTGCCCATACGTGTCGTTGAATTTCTTGAAATGATCGATGTCGACGATCGCGATCGCGTACTGCTGATCAAGCGAGAGCAGCGATTCATTGAAAGCCCGCCGTCCGCGAATGCCGGTCAGTTCGTCGTGGTAGGCAAGAACATAAGAAGTCTCGATCAGCGAAGCAGCAAGGATCAGGGCGGAGGTAGCAACATAAGCGTCAGCCATCTTTCCCACAGGCGCGAACTGGAGCCATAGAAAGACTGCGACAGCCGACCAGGCAAACCCCGGTTCGATCGGCTTTCGCGTTTGTACAAAACGTCGGACAGAGACGACAAGAAAGGCTACAAAACCGGCCCATGCCCAATCAGGAATTCCGCCCACGACGGCGCGCGTCGAATTCACCGCACTATTTTCTGGCCGGCAAAGCACCGCCACGACCACCGATTCCAGGAACAGGACGCCAGCCCGCGGCCCGATCCCAACCATGCCAAGCCCTCGCTCGCGCATGAAGGCGAACAAAATAAAGTTCGCCGGAATCAATAACGCGGCGAGGGTGACGGCCGTACGTCCCGTCCCGGCGCTCGTGCGCCCATCCGAGAAAAATTCGATGGCCCGATGCGCTAGCAAGAGCGTCAGCAGCGAAAACAAAATGCGGCTGGAATGAAACCGCCAGGCCAAGACCAGCCCACCCACAAAAACGGCCACATAATAAAAACCAAGCGAGGGGGCGACTTGCGCGAAGACTGGACTGTTGACAAGCACGGCCACGAGCGCCAACAAGAGGCCGCCTGGCACCAGCCATGTTTTCCAGGTTTTCCCGTTCACACTCACCCTTGGCAGCGAACCATGCCTTGCTCAGAATACGGCAGCACAGCTTCACAAGGCGATTATGTTTTCCGGCGCCGGATATCATGAGCACAGCTGTGCACGGCGCAGTCCCGTGTTAGTCTTCCCTGTTTATGGGCGGTGATCATCCTACGCTTCGCATTGCCATCGATACCGGAGGGACGTTCACGGACTGCGTGTGGGTGCAAGGCGGCCGGCTCCAAACACTCAAAGTCTTTTCGACACCCGACGATCCTTCGCTTGCCATTGCCGGAGCTCTTGAGAAAATTGGATCTCGATCCGGTGTTACGTTGCTGCACGGCACAACCGTCGGAACCAACGCCCTGCTCCAGCGAAAAGGCGCTCGCGTCGCCCTTGTTACCACTTCCGGATTCGAAGACGTCATTGAGATCGGACGCCAGGCGCGTCCTCGACTTTACGACTTCTTCTTCGATCGCATCCCGCCCCTCGTTCCTCGTGAAATGCGCTTTGGCGTGAACGAGCGAGTCGCTGCCGACGGCCGTGTGTTGGAGCGGCCGAGCGAGACAGAATTGGCACGACTACGCGAGACGATCATGCGCGCTCAGCCCGAAGCCATCGCCATCTCGTTGCTGTTCTCGTTCGCGACCGCTGAGAATGAAGAGCAAGTGGTCGCGGCTCTCGCGAATCTGGGCCAGCCGCTTTCCGTCTCCCATCAGATTCTCCCTGAGTTCCGCGAATATGAGCGCACCAGCACTGTCGTGGTGAATGCCTATCTGCAGCCTCTCATGCAAAGCTACATGCAGAAATTGGCCGCGCGAACGGAACAAGCAGAACAGACAAAACGAGCGGAACAGATCGGCAAAACAGCAACCAGCTCCCGTCGAAACGTGCGGCAGTCGCGCATCTTTGTCATGCAATCCAGCGGAGGCATTACCGCGCTCGAATCTGCCGCTCGCGAACCCGTCCGCACGGTATTGTCCGGCCCCGCCGGAGGACTCGTCGGCGCGGCAGCCATGGCCTCACGCAGCGGATTTGCCAGAATTCTCTCCTTCGATATGGGAGGCACTTCCACCGACGTGGCCGTTGTGCAGGGTCAAATTCAGGCCGTCGGCCAATCCGAAGTTGCCGGGCTTCCCCTCGGCGTGCCTATGCTTGAAATTCACACCGTCGGCGCAGGAGGCGGATCTCTCGCCCGGTTTGACGCCGGTGGCTTGCTGCGCATCGGTCCTGAATCGGCCGGTGCCGACCCGGGCCCGATCTGTTATGGCCGGGGAATCCAACCAACGGTGACCGACGCCAATTTACTGATGGGCCGCCTGCGCCCTGACCGCTTCCTCGGCGGCGAATTCACGCTCGACTTCGAGCGGGCTCATCGCCTCACCTCGGAGTGGCTCAAGAAACAGGGCTCACGCCTGACCCTCGAACAGTTTTCAGCCGGCGTCGTGCGCGTCGTAAACGCGAACATGGAACGAGCCTTGCGCGTAGTGTCCATCGAACGCGGATATGATCCACGCGACTTCGCGCTCGTCGCCTTCGGCGGCGCCGGAGGCCTGCACGCCTGCGAACTGGCCGAGGCTCTTTCCATTCCCACGGTCATCATCCCCGCCCGTCCCGGTGCGCTCTCGGCCTTCGGAATTCTGGTCAGCGACGTAGTCAAAGACTTCTCGCGCACGCTCCTCTGGCGCTTTAGCGATCGCCCACCTCGCATTGAACTGGAAAAAGAATTCCACAAGCTGGAAGCGGCAGCCAGGAAAGAATTCGCCGCGGAGCGCTGGCGCGGCGTTCCTCACTTCGAAAGAACTCTCGATCTCCGGTATCGCGGCCAAGGCTATGAACTCAACGTTCCCGCCGCGGGAAATGTCGTCGCACGTTTCCACGAGCAACATCAACTCCGCTACGGCTATCACCATGCCGGTCGCGAGCTGGAACTGGTCACCGTGCGGCTCCGCGCACACCTGAAAACACCGCAGCCAAAACTGGCACGGCAACGATCGTCGCGAACAAAGAACGTCCCTCGCACCAACGGTGCATCACCCGTTGATCGCGCACCCGTGTTCTTTCATCAGAAGGCCCAGACGACCCCCGTCTTTGAACGCAGCACTCTCATCCCCGGCCACGTAATAAAAGGACCGGCAGTGATCACCGAATACAGCGCGACCACGGTAATCCCGCCCGGAAAGAAGTTCTGGGTAGATCGTTCGGAGAACCTTCTGATCGCCATTAAGTAGGCTCAGCGGTGATAGCCCACGGCGCTGGGCCCGGTTGGATCAATTGACATAAGTTCGGTGTCAGATACTATAACTTGCAAGCTGCAGCTACTCGGAGGCATTACCCATGACGAAACGCCGTCATTTATTTACCTTCTTGTCGCTCTCGGTGATTTTAGTCTCGATGGCCGACGCGCAAGCGCCAAGTTCAGCAACCGAACTCAGCCTCGGCGCACAAGCTTACAAACAGGCAAAGTACGAGCAAGCGACGTGGCACTTCGAAAAGGCCGTTGCGCTGGATTCCTCGAACGTCAATGCCCACCTTTACCTCGCGACCACATACGCACAGCAATACATCCCTGGGGTGGATCTGCCCGACAACATCGACATGGCGAAACGTGCGATTGCGGAATACAAGCAGGTAATTGACTTGGGCCCTTCGCAGGCCGACTTCAGTCCATCCCAGCGCATAAACGCCACTAAGGGCATCGGCTATTTGTACCTTCAAATGAAGCAATTTGACGATGCCACGGACTACTACCGCACAGCCACAGAATTGGAACCCAATGATCCCGAAGCGTTTTACTCCATCGGAGTCATCGACTGGACTCAGACCTATGTGCCGCGACAGGAAGAACGCGCGAAGCTTCGCCTCAAGCCCGACGCCTCACTCGCGGCGAAAAACAAAACAGTTTGCTTACAAGTTAGAGAGAAGAATTGGACCCGCATCGCGGATGGCATCGAAAACCTGAACAAAGCCGTGCAGCTTCGCCCAGATTACGACGACGCCATGGCTTACATGAACCTCATGTATCGCGAACGTGCTGACGTGCAGTGTGATGATCCCGCCGCCCGCGATGCGGACCTGCGAACGGCCGACGATTGGATAGATAAGACCATGGGTGTAAAGAAAGCCAAAGCGAAGGGATCCGAAGAGCCTAGGGAAGAGAAGTAATTCGTTCGAATAGCGCTAGAACCTATTCCTCCTCCAGTCCCTTCTTCTGCTCGATCTCCATGTCCTTAAACTCGCTCGACTCGAACACCTCGCCGCATTCTTTGCATTCCACGTATTCCGTGTCTTCATCGCGCGAAACAATCTGCACCTGCGGATGCTTGCATTGCTCCCGGCTGGCTTTTGGTTGAGTAGGCTGCGAGGGCTGGATGGGCGTCATAAAGCGTCGGGGAAACTTATCGGTCTCAAGAGGGGTGCTGTTTGAATTGCGGTATTTTGGGGCGGGTTGAGGTGCGATGTCAAGTCCCGACTGGAACACTACGTCCCTAGCAGCTCGCAATCCGCAGCCAAGTCGCCTAGCCTTTTCAAGAAAATCCAATTCCAGCTCGTAAGCCGTTTGCATACATAAACTTACCATTCAGTGCCCAATTTTCCCCATTCCCTGTCGGCCCTTGCTAGAAAGCCGTCCTCCCGTTAGAATAAAAGGCGACCTAAAGAGTCGTAGTTTTATCCGACCTTTACGGTCGCCTTTGGCGAAGTTGCCCTTGGGACGTTGAAACCAGATGCTGAAGCTGACCAAAAAAGCCGACTACGGGTTGATGGCGATGAAGCACCTCGCCGAGCACGTCGACCGTGGCGCCTGCAGCGCGAAAGATGTGGCCGAGGCCTACGGCATTCCGCAGGAGGCCTTGGCGAAAATTCTGCAGCGTCTGGCAAAAGTCGGACTCGTTCAATCCCAGCACGGCATGAACGGCGGATACACCCTGGCGCGTGATCCGCGCACGATTTCCGCCTTCGAAGTCATCAAGGCGATCGACGGGCCTCTCTTTATTACGGCTTGTGTGACGGTTCGAGGCGAATGCGGCCAGAGCGATCGCTGCACCATCCGCGAGCCGCTGCGCAAAGTGAATGAAAGCATCGAACAGGTTTTGAAGAACATCAGAATTTCGCAAATGAAAGAAGAGCCGGAGACGATCGAAATCAAGAAAACGGCGGATTTAGTAACGATTGCGTAACGGCGCAACAGGCACCTGCAATTGAAGGAGAACAGCAATCATGAGTGGCAATACGAAGACGGCGACCCCCAATCACAACAACGGGCACAATGCTCCCGAGGGCATCAAGTTGCCCATTTACATGGACAATCACGCGACCACGCCGATGGATCCGCGAGTGCTCGAAGAGATGCTTCCTTACTTTGTGGAGAAGTTCGGCAACGCGGCCAGCCGCAACCACCCGTTCGGATGGGTTGCCGAAGAAGCCGTTGAGCTCTCCCGCGACCGCATCGCCAAGCTGATCGGCGCGAGCGCAAAGGAAATCATCTTCACATCCGGAGCCACCGAGAGCGACAACCTCGCCATCAAGGGCGTCGCCGAAATGTACCGTGAAAAGGGCAACCACATCATCACCGCGGTCACCGAGCACAAGGCTGTCCTCGACACCTGCAAGCATCTCGAGAAATACGGCTTCCGCGTGACCTACCTACCCGTTCAGAAAAACGGTCTCGTCGATCTCGACGAGCTGAAGCGCGCCATGGACGACAAGACGATCCTCGTCACGATCATGGCTGCCAATAATGAAATCGGTGTGCTCCAGCCCATCGCGGAAATCGGCAAGCTCTGCCGCGAGCGCGGCATCGTTTTCCACACCGACGCAGTCCAGGCCATTGGCAAGGTTCCTATCGACGTGAACAAGATGAACATCGACGTCGCGTCCATCACTGGCCACAAGCTCTATGGGCCGAAGGGCGCGGGCGCGCTGTATGTTCGCCGCAAGAATCCGCGTATACAACTGGTTCCGCTCATTGACGGCGGCGGCCACGAGCGCGGCATGCGTTCCGGCACATTGAATGTTCCCGGCATCGTGGGGTTGGGCAAGGCCTGCGCCATCGCCCAGGAAGAGATGGCGCAGGAATCCGTGAAACTCGCCGGCCTTCGCGATCGTCTAAAAGACAGCATCATGAGCCGCCTCGACGAGACCTACATCAATGGTTCCATGGAACACCGTCTACCCGGCAACCTGAACATCAGCTTTGCCTATGTCGAAGGTGAGTCGCTGTTGATGGGCATCAACGATATTGCAGTTTCCAGCGGATCAGCCTGCACCTCCGCGACCCTTGAGCCATCTTATGTATTAAAGGCTCTCGGCACGGGCGACGACCTGGCCCACAGCTCGATTCGTTTCGGCATCGGCCGCTTCAACACCCAGGCTGAAGTGGATTACGTGGCCGATCGCGTGGTTGAGACAGTGGCGCGTCTGCGCGAGCTTTCGCCGCTCTACGAAATGGCCAAAGAAGGCGTGGATCTGAAGAGCGTGAAGTGGGCGGCAGAAGCGCATTAGGTTTTGAAGCACGTTGGGTTTTGAAGCACGTTAGGTTTTGAAAGGGCACGGCTTTAGCCGTGCCGCAGTGAGCACAAAAGATGTGGGGCTTTAGCCCCTGAGGGAATCTCAGGGACAAAGAATGTGAGGAGCAAGAAATGGCATACAGCGATAAAGTGATCGATCACTACAACCATCCGCGCAACGTCGGCTCCATGGACAAAAAGGACAGTGATGTGGGCACTGGCCTCGTCGGAGCTCCCGAATGCGGCGACGTCATGAAGCTGCAGATCAAGGTCAATCCGCAAACCAACGTGATTGAAGACGCGAAGTTCAAGACGTTCGGCTGCGGCTCCGCAATCGCCTCGTCCTCGCTTGCCACCGAGTGGGTGAAGGGCAAGACGATTAACGAAGCCCTCGCGATCAAGAACACCGAGATCGTGAAGGAACTGGCTCTGCCGCCGGTAAAGATTCACTGCTCGGTGCTAGCCGAGGACGCGATCCGCGCCGCCATCGGCGATTGGAAGAAGAAGCAGGAGTCCACCAAGCCTGCCGAGGTAGAGGCGCAGTAAGATAGCTGTGAGCGATAGCCTCTAGCGACTCGCTAGCCGAACTGTATTTTGTAGAACGGCTGCCAGAAGCTAGCGGCTAGAGCTAGAAGCTGACTCATGGAAGACACTCTAAAAACCGTCGCACCATCGACTTCTGCCAAGGGCATCCAGGTCACCGACAAGGCGATCGCAAAAATCCGCGTCGCCATGGCAAAGGAAGGCATTTCGCCCGAGCAAGGCGGCCTGCGTCTTGGCGTGCAAGGCGGAGGGTGTTCAGGCCTGAGCTACAACATCCGCTTCGACACACAGCCTCGCGAGCGGGATCGCGTCTTCCAGTTCGACGATGTGCGCGTCTTCGTGGACCCGAAATCATTTATCTATCTGCACGGGATGATTCTCGATTATCAGGAGACTCTCATGCAGCAGGGATTCGTCTTCGTGAATCCGAACTCCACCAAGTCCTGTGGCTGCGGCAGTTCTTTCTCGGCGTAGATCACGTCCGAGTCGAAGTGTTGTGCGAACATACCCGAGGAGGGGTCCGGCCTTGACCAACAAGCAGACGGTGGTCTACGTGCACGTGATCGCCTTCACGGCGGCCATAGCGACGAATTCGATCGCAATCGGCGTCTTCTGTATGGCGGTCAGCTCGCTGGTCGCGACCTTGGTGATCATGAAAGGGTAGATCGGAAGAAACGACGGATAACGGGGGCGGCCAAACGTCCGCCCCAAGCTTTGCAAGAAATTGGTTTGATATGGCAAATACGGATTCCAAATCGTCGATGATCCTGCCCGGTGAGGAAACATCCAGTTGCTGGTCGTGCGGCACCATGCGCGCCCAGCACTTCTGCAGCGCCTGCGGCAAGGTGCAGCCCGCTCAGCCTGTCGACTACTTCACTTTTTTCGGCTTCCCGCGCAAGCTCGACCTCGACACCGCCACATTGGAAAAAGAGTTCTATGCCCTGAGCCGTCATCTGCATCCCGATCTCTTCGCGCAGGCCGACCCGACCGAGCGCGAATGGAGTCTCGAACAAAGCTCCATGCTCAACGACGCTTATCGCACTTTGAAAGATCCGATCAAGCGCACGCAGTATCTGCTTCGCCTGGAAGGCGTCGAACTCGAAGAGCAATCGAAGCAGGCCACGGAAAAAGCCCGCGCTACCGGAGAGCTGAAGAAACAGGTCGTTCCGCCCGATCTGCTCGAAGAAGTCTTCGAGCTCAACATGCATCTCGAGGAGCTTCGTGCGCAAAAGACAGCCGGAGAAGACGATCCCGCGCTCCTCGAAGAAATCGGCAAGGCCAAGCTGTCTCTGGAAGAAAAATTCGACGCCCTCTTCAACGAGCTGAAAGCGGAATGGAAAAAGTGGGACGCCGCCGTGGATAAGGGCACCGAAGAGGACCTGATCAAGATCCGCGACAACATGCTGGATGTCCTGAACCGCAGGAATTACATACGAAATCTCGTGCGGGACGTAAATGAAGCGTTGGAATAGATTTCGTAATTTGGTAATCGGGTGATTTTGAAATCTGAGACCCGCGTGGCAAGTGAAGCTGCAAATTACCAATTACCCGATTACAAAATTACAAATGAGCTCTGATCACATCGTCGGCATCGACCTGGGCACCACCAACTCTCTCGTCGCGTACATGCAGGGAGACGTTCCTGCCGTTATTCCCGGGGAAGACGGCCTGAATCTCGTTCCCTCCGTTGTCGCGCTTGATCAAACCAATCAAATCATCGTGGGCAATGGAGCGCGCAAGTGTCTGATCGAAACCTCCGACCGCGCCGTTTATTCCGTGAAGCGGTTAATGGGCCGCGGCCTCGAAGACATTCAGGAAGAATTGAAGTTGTTTCCTTTCCGGATGGCGGACGACATGCTCTCTGGCGAAGTTCTGCGCATCAAGATCGGTGAGCGCACCTATACGCCTCCCGAGATTTCCGCCCTCATCCTGCGCCAGCTCAAGCGCAATGCCGAACGCTTCTTTGCCGGCAACGTCACCAAGGCCGTCATCACCGTTCCCGCGTATTTCAACGACGCGCAGCGCCAGGCCACCAAAGACGCCGGCCGCATCGCAGGCCTCGATGTTCTGCGCCTCGTTAACGAGCCGACCGCCGCAGCGCTCGCCTATGGTCTCGACAAGCGCAAGAACGGCATCGTCGCCGTCTACGACTTCGGCGGCGGCACCTTCGACATTTCGATCCTCAAACTCCATGACGGAATCTTCGAAGTCGTGGCCACCAACGGGGACACGCATCTTGGCGGCGATGACATCGACAACCTGCTGATTGCAATTGCGCTCGACGATATTCGCGGCGATCTCGGCATTGATCTTCGAAAGGATGCGCGCCGCAGCGGCGAAGCCGTCCAGCGCATCCGCAAAGCCGTGATTGAAGCGAAAATCGCGCTCTCCTCGCAGCCCACGGCCACACTCGACGTTGACCTCCCCGGAGGCAAAAAGTACCAGCGTGAGGTCAGCCGCGAGATGTTCGAGCAGATGATTCAGCCGGTCATCGACCGCACGATTGGCCCATCAAAACAGGCTCTTAAAGATGCCGCACTGAAGCCCGCTCAAATCGATGAAGTCGTTCTCGTCGGCGGATCGACGCGCATTCCGAAAGTTCGTCAGCTCGTTCAGGATTTATTCGGCCGCGTTCCGCACACCGACTTGAATCCTGACGAAGTCGTAGCGCTCGGCGCGGCGGTGCAGGCGGATATTCTGGGCGGCGGCTCTCAAATCACGAAAGAGATGCTGCTCCTTGACGTGACGCCCCTTTCGCTGGGCATCGAAGTTGCCGGAGGCGTGACCGACAAGATCATTCTCCGCAATTCGACGATCCCGGCATCGGCGACGCAGTATTACACCACGCAGGTCGACGGCCAGACCAACGTCGCGATTCACGTGCTGCAGGGCGAACGTGAACTCGCACGAGATTGCCGCTCACTCGCACGCTTCGACCTGAAAGGCGTTCCGCCCATGACCGCGGGCATGCCGCGCATCGAAGTGAAGTTCCTGATTGACGCCAACGGCATTCTCCACGTTTCCGCGCGCGAGCAGCGCAGCGGCAAAGAAGCCGAAATCGACGTCCAGCCCAGTTATGGCCTTACCGACGAGCAAGTCGAAAACATGCTGCTGGAGTCGTTTGACTACGCCGAAGAGGATTTCCGGCAACGTCAGGTCATCGAAGCGCGCCGCGAAGCCGAGACAATCCTCAACGCGCTCGCCAAGGGAAAGAAGAGTGATGCGTGGCAAGCGCTCACGATCGAAGAACGCCGCAATGCGGAGGCTCTTGAGCAGACTTTGATCGCGACCAAAGATCGCGACGATTATCTAGCAATTCGCAGCGCGATCGACGCGTTGAATCAGGGCACCATGCGCTTGGCTGAATTGATGATGGACACGGCGGTATCGACCGCGCTGAAGGGCAAGACCATGGATGACACTGGAATCGAGGAAGGCCAGCAGGCCGGACACCCGGTGGCGAAAGCAGAATTTAAGTAAGAGCGTTTCAGAAAACCGGCTTTGAAAGGGCGCGACTTCAGCCGCGCCGTAAGAATCTTGTATGGCGGCTTTAGCCGCTGAGGTCACTGTCAGGAGCAATGATGTCAGACGAGAAAAGCCACAACACCGGAGCCACTACGATCGACGCTCCCACCGACAATACCGTCGAGATTACTTTCCTGCCCGAAGGCAAAACCGTCACCTTCGAGCATGGAAAACTTCCCTACAAAGATCATGGCAAGCAGGAATCTCTGCTCGATGTAGCACTGAACTACGGCGTCCATCTTGACCACGCCTGCGGCGGTAACTGCGCCTGCACGACCTGCCACGTCTGGGTCAAAGAAGGCGCAGACCTGATTTCAGAAATGGAAGACGACGAAGCCGACAAACTCGACATGGCTGCCGACCTTCAGCTAAACTCGCGTCTCGGATGCCAGGCCGTGATCAAAAAGCCGGGTAAGGTCGTTGTAGAAATTCCGGCATGGAATCGCAATTACGTTTCAGAAGAGCACTAAAGTCTTATGTATTGTCATTCCGAACGAAGTGAGGAATCTCCTCCACCACGGACTCATCTGTCCATAGGAAATTCTTCGCCAACGCGCGCCGTAACAACGGAACGGAGCCATCCATGCCAAAGGAACTGACTTGGAGCGATTCCGAAGACCTCGGAATCCTTCTCTCCGAAGCGCACCCCGAAATCGATCCGCTCGCCGTCCGCTTCACCGACCTACACGGGTACGTTCTCGCGCTGCCTGATTTCAAAGACGATCCCGCCAAATCGAACGAAGCCAAACTGGAAGCCATCCAGATGGCCTGGCACTCTGAAGTCCTCGACCGGACGCAGGGATAGAACCGAGATTCCGCATCACTGCTGTCCAGACGATCAGGTACCAGCGGTTCCTTTAAGTAAGCTGTTCGCGCCTTTTTCGGTAATAGACCATCGACAGGAGCCAGAGGAGCAGCATCCACGCCTCGAAGAAAGCACTTCCCTTATCACTTTGGTCGGCGAAGTGAATCATAGCTATGGGAAGCTGGATCGCTGCCTGTAACAGAGCCAGTGCGAACATTAGGTAAACGAGGCTAAGAGAGTATTTCTTTTTCTGCAAAAGGCCGACTCCCAGCGGTAGACCGACGATCCCCATTAGCAGCGCGATTAATGTCAGATACCAAGGGTAGTGACGTGTTTTGAGCAGGTCGGAAACAGCCCCGAGGAGCATCAGTAGCGAAAAGGGAATAATCAAGACACCCTGAAAATAGCCCCAGCGATAGGGGAGGGATCTTGACGTTGCGCTCTCGATTCTCTCGTTGCCTTTCGTCTCCATGAAAGCCACGTTCTACGCCCAAGGCGAGATTCCCTGGTGCGCCCTACCGCACCGCCACCGTACTCGGCGTCACATCCTCCACGCTCGCTTCTCGCAAAAACCTCGCCGCCTCTTCCGGAGGTGTTGGATTGATATAAAATCCCGTCCCCCATTCGAATCCCGCCGTCTTGGTCAGCTTCGGCATGAATTCAATGTGCCAGTGATAGTACTCGTTGGTGGGATCCTGCGCCGGCGAACTGTGCACCACCAGGTTATATGGCGGATTATCAAGCACCCGGTCCGCTTTCATCAGCAGCAACTTCAGCGCCTTCGCCAGATTTTCAAACATGTGCGACGACGAATTCTCAAACGCCGACTCATGCCGCTTTGGCAGAATCCACGTCTCAAACGGAAACCGCGGAGCATACGGAGCCAGCGTGATGAAATCCTCGTTTTCGGCGACGATGCGAATCCCGCTGTCCATTTCCTGCCGGATCGCGTCGCAGAAGACGCACCGCTCTTTATAGATGTAATACTGCTTCGCGCCCTGCAGTTCTTCGACCACGTAAATCGGCAGAATCGGCAGCGCAATCAACTGCGAGTGCGAATGCTCCAGCGAAGCGCCGGCCGCTTCGCCGTGGTTCTTGAAAAGCAGAATGTACTTGAACCGCTTGTCTTTTTTCAGATCCAGAATGCGGTCCCGGAATGCCCACAGCACATCCTCGATCCGCTTCGGTGACAAACCCGCCAGGCTCATATTGTGGTCGGGAGTCTCGACGATCACCTCGTGCGCGCCCACCCCGTTCATCTTGTCGAACATGCCCTCGGCCTGTTTATTCAAATTGCCTTCAATGCCGAGCGCCGGAAATTTGTTCGGTACCACCCGCACCGTCCAGCCCGGGCTGTCTTTCTGCGGAGTGCTGCCGTTTGTGCTGGGGCGATAGGCCAGAATCTCCGGAGGTGTCTTGCTCTCATTGCCGTAACAGAAGGGGCAGAAACCACCCTTGATCCTCATGGTTTCGCGCACAAAGTCGGTTGGCCGCTTGGCGCGATCTGTCGAAATGATCACCCATCGGCCCACAATGGGGTCTTTTCTTAATTCGGGCACGTACGAAGAGTCCTTTCAATAGGAACGTGCAAGTCTTTTCGCGAAACCACGATTGTACGCCACAGAAAACGCATTTTGAAACAGCTCAAATGAGGGCCGGTTAAAACCGTGATCATAGTATATGGTCACAATGTCAAACCGCCACTGGCACGGACCGGCCATGTGCTGCATAAAGTCTCGCGCCATCAGCCGCAACTCGTTTTGCTTGTCGCGATCCACTGCAGCTTCCGCAGGCTTGACCGCCCGTGTCGTACGAGTTTTCACCTCGACAAAGCACAGCACGTCGCCGTCCCAACCGACCAAGTCCAGTTCGCCGCGATAATGCGGAGACCGGTAGTTACGGGAGATGATCGTGTAGCCGCACCGGCGAAGATAAAAGTACGCGTCTTCCTCCCCGCGCCGCCCCGTTCGCAGATGTTCTGGTGAATCGTCCGCGCTCTCACCTAACCCCCAGTCAAGGAGGCGCACGATCCCGTGAGTGAGGCGACCCTTCAACATGAGGAACTCCCAGTTTCACTCTATCGCCGTCCACAGTCGCTGGGTGTGATAGCAGTCACTCGCTAGTCGGTCGGTTTCGATGGATGCTGCGCGTGGGATCAACTCCTCGTCTGCTTTGTACAGCGCAATCTGTACCTGGAATGTCGGTGGTACGTTGTTGCTCTCAGCTTTCCACTTCAGGAGCTAGCACCACGGCCACCGGAGCAGTCGGTACCTTACCCAGCGTGTTCACCAGTACGACCCCGGCAAGCGCAACGGCACCACCTACCAGTGTCATCAGTTTCGGAACCTCGCCTAGCCAAATCCACGCAATCCCGAGGCTCGCAACTGGCATTAAATACATAAAACTGCTCAGCCTCGAAGCGGGTGCATGCGTCATGGCATAGGCCCACGCAAAATTCGCCATCACCCCCGGAAAGATCCCCAGATAAACAACCGCGAGCGTAGCATTCATCGGCGCGGCCTTCACCGCATGCCCAAGTCCCCAGCCAAACGGCGCCATCAGCAATGTTCCGAACCAGAAGGAATAGCAAGTGAATTCAAGGGCGCGATACTGGCCAAGAAGTTTCTTCTGCAGAACCATGTAGAGCCCATACATGACCGCGGCTCCTACGATGATCAACGCTCCAAAAGAAAAATGCAGCCCTTGTCCACGTTCGTTGGCAATCACGCCGATGCCAAACAGACTGATGAAAATTCCAATCCATCCAGCAAAGGTGAGCCGCTCGCCCAGGGTGAACACCGCGAGCAGAGACGTCCAAACAGGCGTGGACGCCACCAGAAAGCTGGCCGTTCCTGCCGCCACCGTCAGTAGTCCGTAATTGAGGATGGTGTTGTAGAACGTGATCCCGACCGCCGCCGCGAAAATCATGATCGGCAGATCGCGCCGCTCGGGCATGCGGACTCCGCAGACCGCGGCATACGCAGCGAGCGCGAGCGAGCCAATCGCAAACCGTAGGAACGCCAGTTGGCCCGGCGCATATCCGGGCAGCGCCACGCGGATCGCAACCGGAGCTGATCCCCAAAGCACTACGGCCATGACAAGCGCCAACACACTTTTTCCCGAGAGTTCGCGTTTCACGCTGAAGCTTGAAGTCTATCAGGCTTGCAAGTGTCCGCATTCGCCGAAGCTTCCCGTGGTTTGCCCCAGACGTTGACGAGACAAACACCAGTCAGCGCCACCGCACCTCCCGCGAAAGTCAGCAGCCCCGGCACTTCTCCCAGCCAGAGCCAGCCAATTCCGATAGCAAACACCGGGATCACATAGAGCAGCGTGGATGTGCGTCCGGCCGCGCCATGCGACAGCACATAGGCCCAAGCTACATACGCAAGCGCCCCAGGAAAAATCCCGAGATACGCGACCGCCAGAGTTGCCGCGACCGGCGCGGACCGCACCGTATACAGCAAGCCGCTTCCAAATGGCAGCATCATCGCGGTCCCAAACCAGATCGAATACGCCGTAAACTCAAGCGCGCTGTAACGCGCCAGATAGCGCTTCTGCAGAATCATGTAGGTCGCGGAAGTGATCGCCGCAGCCAGAATAATCAGCGACTGCGAAGATAGATGCAGTCCTCCGCTTTCCCCGCGGGCAATCAGCGCGATTCCAGCGAAGCTGACGAAAATCCCGAACCAGCCGACGGCAGACAGCTTTTCGTGCAGAAACAAACGCGCGGCCAGCGCGGTCCAGATCGGCGTCGAAGCAATCAGCATGCTGGCCGCTCCGGCGGTCACGCGAGTTTCGCCGTAGTTGAGGGCAAGGTTGTAAAACGTAATCCCGATCGCCCCGCTCAGAATCAGTCCGGGAATGTCGCGCAATACCGGACGCCGGAAGTGCGCCACAGCCGCATAAATCGCCAGCACCGCCGACGCAATCAGGAATCGCAGAATCGCCAGGTTCGCCGGCGCATAGGCGCGCAGCCCCGCACGAATGCCAGCAAACGCCGAAGCCCAGATCACGAGAGCAAAAGCGAGGGCGAAGATAGTACGAGATGTAAAGCGGGGCATAATGCCTCCTTTCGTGAGAATTAAGTTTTCGGGAAATTAGCGGACGAGCATCCTGGGTGGCTTACCAGGTGTCGCCGCCACGTTCGGGAGGCCACGCGCCAGCCTGTCGCCGCAACAACGCGACCTGTCCGATGTGGTAGCTGTTGTGCGCCACGATCTCCCACAATGCTGTGTGCACCATACATTGCCGCTGCAAGTTTGACGGCTCTGCTTTGACGACGATGCGCATAAGCACCGCAGAATCAGATTCAGCAAGAACAGTGAGCCGCTTCAGGAGTTGACCGAACCGCTCCGTCACTGCCTGCCATCGCTCCGCGCGCGCAGAACCCGGAGGCTCGGGCCAGCTTTCACTTGCATGATTTGGGTACGTCGGATTCTCGCCTGCAATCATGCGCAGGTCATAATCCATCCAGTAGTTCATGTGCTCGACGAGTTGCCAGATCGAGTGCGGATAGCCCGCAACTGTGCGCACGGCCAGTTCGGCTGAAATGCCTTCCACGCAAGCGACCGGATTCACGTGCGCACCCTTGCCGTAAACGAGTTCGCGCAATGTCCGATCGCTCATGATGATCTTCCCGTTCCCCTTGGTTCTAAGTGAGCAAGAGCTCCCCTACAGGCTCTTCTCGACGGCCGCAATCGCCTCTTCCAGCGTATCGACCGCGACGTCCGCCTCATCCTTGGTCACGACCAACGGCGGCGCAATGCGCACCGTGCTCGGACCGCAGCCGAGGAACAGTACTCCGCGCTCGAACGCCAACTCCACCACGCGATCGCGCTCGGTGTTGCCGTATTCCTTCGTCTTCTGGTCCTTCACGATGTCGACGCCGATCATCAATCCGCGCCCGCGAACGTCGCCGACAATCCCGTGCTTCTTCGGCCAGTCCGCCATGCGCTTCATCATGTGATCTCCGACCTCCTGCGAATTCCGCAGCAGGCCTTCTTTTTCGATCACATCCAGTGTTGCCAGCGCAGCCGCAATCGCCACCGGATTCCCGCCAAACGTCGAAGCATGCGATCCCGGAACCCAGTCCATGATCTCGGCTTTCGTCATCGTGACGCCCAGCGGCATCCCTGACGCAATCCCCTTCGCCATGCAGACCATGTCCGGATGCACCCCCGTGTGCTCGACCGCAAACCATTTGCCCGTGCGCCCGATGCCGCTCTGCACTTCGTCCACCACCAGCATGATCCCGTGCTTGTCGCAAATCCGCCGCAGTTCCTGCATGAACACCGTCGGCGCAACCACATATCCGCCCTCGCCCTGGATCGGCTCGACAAAAATCGCTGCCACTTCTTCCGGAGCAAGAACGGTTTTGAATAATTTGTCCTCGATATAACGGGCACAGCCCAGCGCAAACGCCTCAGCATCCTGCGCCCCCGCCGAACATCCCCGATAAGTATCGGGATAGCGCACGTGCGTCACTCCCGGCACCAGCGGCGCAAACCGCCGCTTCTGCTGCGGCTTCGAAGCCGTCAGTGACAGTGCGCCCATGGTCCGTCCATGGAATGCACCCAGAAACGCAATGACCTGCTGCCGCTTGGTGTGATAGCGCGCCAGCTTCAACGCGCACTCGATCGCTTCCGCACCCGAGTTGCCGTAATAAATCTTGTGCGGTCCCGGCATCGGCGCAATCTTCGACAACCGCTCCGCCAGCGTCACCATGCTTTCGTAATAAAAATCCGTTCCCGACATGTGGATCAATTCAGCCGCCTGCTGCTGAATCGCGGCCACCACTTCAGGATGGCAATGTCCCGTCGACGTGACCGCAATGCCGGCCGAGAAATCGAAGAACTCGTTGCCGTCCACATCTTCAACGACAATTCCGCGGCCGCGTTTCGCAACCATCGGGTAAGAGCGCGTATAGGAAGGTGAAATGTATTTTTCATCGCCCGCAAGAATGCGGCGGGCATTGGGGCCGGGAAGAGCGGTCATGATCTTGGGCCCGATCGTGAGAGTTTTGGTCGTCATGGCAAGTTCTCCTAAGAACGATTTGGTTGGTGGTTCGCGGTGAGTGGTCCCGCTTGCTACGAGCTCGGAGCTGGTAGCTCTGCCGTAACTCGGCAATCACAATTTGTGATGCCGGGGATCACACTGACAAATTGAGGAGAACGAAAATTAGTCGCTGCCGAAGAGGTTGGCGCGCACATGCGACGGCAGAACGGACAGGTAACGCCGCGGACAGGCGCGTCCTTCGATCCAGCACATCGCGGGAATAGAGCTTTTCGAGCGCATAAACACTATCTAAATTATATCCCTGTTTGCTTCGCTGCGTAACCCCCAAAAAACATTACGAAGGGCACGAAGACGCCACGATGACAGACCAGTAATCAAGCTACTCCTGGTTACCAACGTGACCTTTAGCGCCCACCGTTCGTTTCTATACCCTTAGAGTTGGCCTCGGTCTTATGACGTGCGGCTGGCAGCCGGTCACGACCGCGCCCACCGGAACAGTTCCGGGCCTTCAAATCGAAAGTAAATTTCTTAGAAATGAGGCTGTGATGAATCCAATCACTCGTAGCCGAATCTTTGTACGGAAGTCAATCCTTCTCTTGGCCTCGATGGCGATTTCTGCGTTGGCGTGGGGAGAACACGCGGCGGGATCGAAGGGCACGACTGCACATCCGAGCAAGCCGGTCCAGCCGGTCCACTCTGCTAGCCCCAGTGCTCAGCGAACTCCTGTTCGCGCCCCGGCTCCCGTTCGCGTAAGCAAGCCCACCCAAGCGCAGCCGCGTCCGGCAGGCAACTCCAAAGGGAGCGCAAACACTTCCACGAACCCGCGCGCAAACGCCCCCGTCACTCGAGTTCCGGATCCTGTTGTTGATCATATTGGAGACATCTCGGAATATCGCAGCGGCACGAGCCACCCCGCTCCCACGACGCCTCCGGCATCTCTGAGAAATGCGTCGACGAGCCGGCGACAGACCATCAGGGTCCGCACCATCAACCGTGACGGTATGCACATCCAACACAGTCTTCACGGCGGACGCTTGATTGTGAGCGAACATAATGGGGCGCGGATCGTCACGACCGGCGCAGGTCGCGGCTACGTGCAGCGTGCTTACATGACGCAGGGCGGGCGCTCCTATTATTCGCGCACCTACTCTGACCATGGGGTCTACAGGGTTGGAATTTATCGCGAATACAACTATGGCGGCCATCAGTACTATGGCTACCATCCAGCCTCTTGGTACCATCCGGCCTTTTACGGTTGGGCCTCTCGTCCGTGGGGTGCACCCGTGTCCTGGGGTGTTGGGACGGCCGGCTGGGGCTGGTCCGGAACGCCATGGTTCCGCTTCTATGGCGGATATTTTGCGCCCTACCCGGTTTATTCGTCGGCGGCTTACTGGCTCACCGACTATCTGATTGCAGCCAATTTGCAAGACGCTTATGCAGCCGGAGCGGCAGCGAATGCCGCACGGGCTGGGTACGACCAGGGACAGGCAGACTACGATCCAGCGAACTCCGGCGGGCCAGCGCTGACGCCGGAGCTAAAGCAGGCGATCGCCGACGAAGTGAAGGCGCAAATCGCGGACGAGGAACAACAATCTCCTGGAGCGCAGAGCGGCGATTTATCGGATGGAGAGGCTCAGACTTCGGCACCCGCGAACGACGATGTGCTGCCCGCACTCAATCCCGCACGGCGCACCTTTGTCGTATTCAACGAGATTACCGTTACCTCCGATGGCCAGGAATGTGAACTGACCGCGGGCGATATCCTCACGCGACTCACGAACACTCCGGATGCCGATCAGAACGTCACGGCCATCGTTTCGGCCAGGAAAAAGAGAGACTGCGCCATTGACAAGCAGGTGAAAGTGTCGGTGGATGCGTTGCAGGAAATGCACAATCACTTCGATGAACAAGTGGATAGCGGCATAAAAATGCTGGCGCAAAAACAGGGAACCGGCGGGTTGCCGAAGGCTCCCGACACGGCTACGACGGCCTCCGATGTGCCGGTACCACAGCCGGATCCGACCGTTGCCAAGGATTTGACCGATCAAGAGGCGGCAGCGGACCGGACCGAGACTCAGGTGGAACAGGAAACAGCAGCAAGCCCGGGCGGAGGACAGGTCGGCACGCAAGCCCCGTCGGGAACTTCCCTGGGGGACATCGCCCGCCAAGTGCGCGCGAAAAAACAGCAGAATCAAGCCCAGCCCGATCCCGACCAGTAGTGGAATGTAGCTAACGAGAACGAAGATGAGTTTGCTGATCCTGGTCCTTGAGCGTCCAGCAGAGCACTGGTGCGCGCGCCAGGTGGTCAACGGGTGAATCGCACTAACTTTGAAAGAATTTCCTGATCTGCGGCCAGTATTTCCTGACGATCAAATCCGTGCTCAAGTGCCCGCCCCGGCGGAACAGCTTTAACGCGGCTCCCGTGCGCTTCGCAAATTTCTCGACCGTGCGGTATGGCACATAAGGATCGTCCTGCGCATGAAACATCATGATCTTCGACGCGTTGAATGCGTCCACATGATGCATCGGGTTGTAGAAGGTCCCGCTGGAGAGCTTTTTCCAATTTTTGTCCGACAGCCGGTATCCCCGCCCGAATGCCGCGCGAATGTAAGCCGCATAACTCGGGTTCGACGTCTCCTTCTTCTGTTCGCCGCCCAGAATTCCCCAATCCACCACTGGACAATTTGCGATCACCTTCTTCACCCGCTCATCCAGCGAGGCCAGAATCGCCGCCGCTCCGCCAAAGCTTCCGCCGATCACGAAGATTTCGTCCGCGCGCACTCGAAACTTCTGTCCGAACGCCAATTCGCGAATCTCCGTCCTCAGCCCGTCGATCACATCGAGGATGTCCAGGCGTGGCGACCGCTCCAGAAAAGCGCCGCCACTTTCCCACGCCCCTCGATAGCGCGGATAGAACACCCAGTATCCCTTCGCCGCCAGAAATTCCGCCAAAGGCTGCTTCCGCGGAATCGATGGCATCCCGTCGCACAAGATGATGACCTTTTGCCTTTTCCCCATCCGCACCGGCGGCAGAAACTCAGCAACAATCTCCCGCTTGAACCGCATTCGAAACATGTGCATCCTGCGTTCTCCCGTCTTCCCGAATCACTCTTCTTGCTCTCCTCTGTACTCCTCCGTGCCCTCTGTAGTAAAGGGTCTTTTCCTTTGCTTTTACATTTCACCCCTGCAATCCGACCTCTGCAATATTGCGCGAGCCCAATGCTGGGGGGCGCATCCGCGGAGAAGCGGCGGTGACACGGTGCCATTGTTGGTCGTGCCATAGAGAGTGGCGCCCTTCAAAACCACCCCGGTTTCCGGGTGGATGCCGTCCGGACTACCGGGGAACTGGTGGAGCAGAGTCTCGGTGCGCCTCGTAATCGCCTTCGACGAGAGTCTTAAATCACATCAGCATGTGCGACGCTGCCTCGACGCCTTCGCACTGACTCCGATAAGCTATTGAGTCTTCCTGGGAGGTCCTCGAATGCGTGAGGCTGTGGAACGTCTGTGGCCTGAAATTCAGTGGATCGGTGACGCTAAGTTGCGCGAGCAGGTTACCGAGACATGGATCAAGGCACTTGAGCGCAGTCCGCTGAAGCCAGACGACCTGGATCAGATTCCGTTCACTCTGCTGGTTCCGAATTGTCCCATCACCTTCATGGAACACAAGCGCTGCGTGGTACACATCGCGCGCGACAGCGCGAAAGCGATGACGGCTTTCATGGGTCGGGCGCTGCCGATTAACGCCGACGTGGTGATTGCAGGCGCGATCCTGGCAGACGTGGGCAAGCTGCTTGAATACGAAATTGGTCCTGACGGAAAGAGCCGCCAGAGCGAGCGCGGCGAAGCGTTGCGGCATCCGTTTACCGGAGTAGCTCTGGCGATGGAGTGCGGCGTGCCCGATGAAGTTTGCCACATCATTGCCGCGCATGCGGCCGAAGGCGATCTCGTCAAGCGTACGACTGAGGCTTTCATCGTGCACCATGCGGATTTCATGGCGTTCCTGCCGTTCAAGAATCCGAAAAACATGAAGGCAAAGTAAGGAGAATCCTGTGTCAACGAACCAAGCAACCGCAACGAAAGAAACAATCACGGCGAAGATGGCGCGCTGGGCCGCGGGGTTGGAGTACAGCCACCTTTCTCAGGATGCGGTGTATCAGGCGAAACGCTTTCTGCTTGATTCCGTCGGCTGCGCTCTTGGCGGGTATCAGCAGCACGATGTGATCATCGCGCTCGACGTGCTCAAGGAGATCGCGGGCCGCGGCCCGGCGACAATCATTGGCGCGGGCGAAAAGGTTGACCCGGTCTCGGCGTCGCTCGCGAATGCGCTGATGATTCGCTGCATGGATTACAACGACATCTACTGGAAGCAGGATCCGTCGCATCCATCAGATATTTTTCCGGCGGCGATGGCTTGCTGCGAGCGGGCGAAAAGCGATGGCAAGGAATTGATTGTCGCATTCGTGCTTGGACATGAATTTGAAATGCGGTTGTGCGAAGCCGCTTTCCCCGGCATTCGCGAGCGCGGCTGGCACCACGCGACGCTTACGGCCTTTGCGTCGCCGATCGTGGCGGGGCGCGCCCTGCGGTTGAGCTGGCAACAGATTCAGCACGCGATCGGAATTTCGGCATCGCGGCACTGCACGATGGGCGCAGTGACGGCAGGCAAGCTGACGATGATGAAAAACACCGTTGATCCGATGGCCACTCAGAGTGGAGTGCTGGCTGCCCTGCTCGCGGAAAAGGGATACACGGGTCCGGAGCACGTCATCGACGGCAAGGAAGGGCTGGCGCATTGCTACGGTCCGGAATGGAAGCTGGAATTGTTGACGGACGGCCTTGGAGACTCGTGGCGAATCACGCAGTGCGGGATGAAATTCTTCCCGACCGAGGCGCTGACGCATGCTCCAATTTCGGCGGTGCTCGACTTGGTCAAGGGAAATGACCTGCATCCGGATCAGGTGGAGAAGATTCAGATTCGTTCGCTGGCACGAGCCGCGGATATTCTTTCCGATCCCAGCAAGTATGATCCGCACACCAAGGAAACCGCCGATCATTCTTTGCCCTACGTGATCGCGGCGGCGCTGGTTGACCGCCAGGTCACGCCCGCGCAGTTCGAGATGACAAAGATCATGGATCCGACGATTCGGGCGCAATTGAAGAAAGTGGAAGTGGTCGCGGATCCGGAGATTGAGAAGGTTTTCCCAGCATTGCAGCGTGTGATCGTAAACATCACGACCACAGACGGACGGACATTGACGAAGCAATTGGATTATCCAAAGGGTGATCCTCGAAACCCACTCAGCGATGCCGAAATTGAAGAGAAATTCCGCGCGCTGGCGGAGGGCGTACTCTCAGAAAATGCGCAGAAGAAGCTGATCCGTGCGATATGGAAGCTCGAGAAGATCGAATCGGTGTCGAAACTGATGCGGCTCATGAAATCGGATGTGAAGAAATCCGACGCACAGTCGGCGCCCGCGGAACTTCATCAGCAATGACCAGGGCACGGGAAAATACGAAGTACTTCGACTGACGGAAAGATATATGACTGATTTGAAGGGAACAATCGCATCAAGTCTTGCGACACGCTATTTGAAACTCGCGGGATGGGTCCGCGAACTGGCGCTGCCTTTGAGCGAGGAGCAGTTCTGGATCAAGCCATTTGCGTTTGGAAACAGCTACGGCAACCTCGTTCTGCATCTGACGGGCAATCTGAATTACTACATCGGCGCGCAGATCGCGGGTACGGGGTACGTGCGCGATCGTCCGCAGGAATTCACTGATATGACTCGTCCGGCAAAAGAAGCTGTGTTGAAGAAGTTTGAGGACGCGGCGGAGATGGTCGTGAAAACGATTAAGGCTCAATCGTCCGAGGACTGGTCGGCCTCTTACTCTGGAACAGGCGTTGACGCGCAGAACCGATTCGACGTCGTGCTGCAGTGCGCAACGCATTTGCACCATCACATTGGGCAATTGATGTATTTGGGATTTGAGTTGAAGCGAACGGGCTGAGGTTGTTTTGTGTGGTAGCGGGGCTTTGCCCCGCTGGACGGGGCAGAGCCCCGTCACCACATGAGGAGAGCCAGAAGAGGCAATATGGGTCAGACCATCGTTGAAAAAATCGCGCAGTCGCACATGGCGGAAGGGCCGAAGCGGGCGCTGCGGGCGGGGGATTTCTTGTCCATCCGTCCGCATCGCTGCATGACGCACGACAACACGTCGGCGGTCATGAGCAAGTTCAAGGGCATCGGCGCGAAAAAGTTGAGCGACCCTCGGCAGATGGTGTTCGCGCTCGATCACGACATTCAGAATCAGGACGAGTCGAACCAGAAAAAATATCGCGCCATCGAAGCCTTCGCCAAAGGACATGGAGTCGACTTCTATCCCGCGGGATCGGGCATCGGCCACCAGATCATGGTGGAACGCGGCTATGTTGTCCCCGGGTCATTCGTCGTTGCGTCCGATTCGCATTCGAATATGTACGGCGCTCTCGGAGCGATCGGAACGCCCATCGTTCGCACCGACGCGGCGGCGGTCTGGGCGACCGGCGAGTTCTGGTGGCAGATTCCGCGTTCGATTCAGGTGGTGCTCGAAGGCAAGTTCCCGGCGGGAGCGACGGGCAAGGACGTCATCATCACTTTGTGCGGTCTGTATAACCACGATGAATGCCTGAATGCCGCGGTCGAGTTCACCGGCCCGGGAGTGGCGTCGCTCTCGATGGATGCTCGGCTTTCGATCTCGAATATGTCAACCGAGTGGGGACCGCTGGTTGG